>Ga0206992_1023_pt1 | contig 35343 bp, 30 predicted proteins | sample Alteio_BWMinCont_6_FD_153267 | JGI IMG/M metagenome (GOLD analysis project Ga0206992, IMG submission 153267) | Enriched cells from forest soil in Barre Woods Harvard Forest LTER site, Petersham, Massachusetts, United States -... | ecosystem: Environmental > Terrestrial > Soil > Temperate forest >... | reverse complement strand
TTACGCTTTTCGGCGTACGGTCCGACACCGATCGGTGTTCCCATGTGATTCAGGATGATGGTGGTGGCCGGAATCGCGCCCGCGAAAGCCGCGAGTTCACGCAATTGGGTGTGATACGCCATCAAATCGAGACCGAGGCCCAGTTGACCCAGTCGGGCGGCCCCGGCCCGAAAGCCGGGATCCTGCATCAAGCCCTTGCGGTCGCTTTCCTTGCTTCCCCCGGTTGGAAGCGCGGCCGTCGCCTCGTCCCAATGGGCATAGGCCCGGATGCCGCGAAACCGGTCGGGCGCCGCCGCAAGATGCGCCTGCAACGCAAATTCGAGCGTGTCCTGCCGCTTCAAATCGGCGCGGCCGACGATGCCCGCGCAAATCCTCGCCTCGCCGTAGAGTGCGCTGGCCGCGATCGCCGCCATCCCGTTGGCGAATTCGGTCTCACCCACGGAGCGGAGAAATTCCGGTCCATCCGCCCGATGCATCGAACTCCACGCTTCCACATAGACCGTCGCCTCGACGTTATGGCCGCTTTGCGCGATGTCGGACGCCAATTCCCAGACCAGATAGCGCCCATTCTTATTGTCCCAAAGATGGTGATGCGTATCGACGATCGGCAATTCGGGGTCGATCGCCGATTCGACGACTTGGGCAAGCCAAACGTCGTCGCCACGAAAAGCCTTGGGCGCGGAATCCATGGTCTTGACTCACGGGGCGAGCACGCCGATTCGGTCACTTGATCGGTCAGCGCGCGGGTTTGCTAATTCCGATGAAAGATTGTCTTCCACTTTTCGACATACGCCTTCTCGAAATCGGTGGTGAAGCGCTTCAGGTCGTATGGATGAATCGCCTTGATGTCCAACGAGCCCGGAATGCCGGTGAGGGGGCTGGCGGAATCTCCGGTGCCGCTCCATGCCGTCTGCCCGCGCCGCGACATCAGATAATCCATGAAGACGAGCGCGGCATTGGGTCTCTTGGCCCAACCGAGTATCGCGCCGCCATACCGGAACCCCGTGGCCGAGGCGGGATAAAAGACCTTGATCGGAGCCCCTTGCGCCACAAACGGCTGCACCGTCGAGGAACTGACCATCGTGGCGGCGGCAATTTCACCCGATATCACCGACTGGGTCAGCGGCGTACTGCTCGGGAAGATGCGCGGGTTCTGGGCGGCGAGCTTCGCGGGAAAATCGGGCCCCTCGGTCTGTTCCAGCCAGTCGTACCAGGCGATGATCGCGATCGCCACCGGTTCGGGGACGCCGATCATGCCCTTGAATTCCGGTTTCAGGAGGTCCTGAAACCCGGTGATCGGCGTCTTGACCACGTTTGTGTTGTAGGCCATCAGCAGGGACTCGACCTGCAGGATCGGAACCGTGCCCTGGAGCAGATAATCCGCCGGCCAGGATTTTGCCGCAGGCCCGGCCGGCATTTTGAGCAGGCCTTGCTTCATCGCTCCTTCATACCAATTCAGGACCTCGACCGCGACCGCGACATCCGCGCCGTCGGCTCCCGTAGTGTGCTCGGTTTCAATCTTGGAGATCAGATTGGGGCCATAAAGGCGGGCGCTCTCGAGCGTGATGCCTGGATTGGCCTTCTCGAAATCCGGTTTGAGACGGCCCATGATGTTGGCGTTGAGATCGCCGTACATCACGACCTTACCTTCCTTGAGCGCGGCGGCTCGGACCTCCGCCCAGGCCGGGTCTGAAATCTGCCCGTCCGAACTCGATTGGGCAAAGACCCCCGTCGGCAGCAATGCAAGGAGAAGTGTTCCGATGCAATACCAAGCGTGGCGAATCCGGATGGTAGCCATGACCGCGTTTTCTCCCATAATAAACTTTATTACCAAGGCTTTTTTGCCTTATGCCGCTGTCTGCTCCAGGCCATAGAACCTCTTGGCACCCGTCGCCAGAACGTCGGTCAGCACGGCGGGCGAAAGACCCAGATTCCGGATCATTTGGGGCGCGTTCACGAAGCCGTCGGCGTGTGGATAGTCCGTTGCCCACAAGATGTTCGTCCGCCCCACATAATCCGCCAGAAGAGGGAGTGTTCGTTCGACCGGCTCGAAGGAAATGAAACATTGGCGTCTGAAGATTTCGCTCGGTGGAGCCGTCAAGATCGTGTCGTTCAACCCCTTGTCTTCGAAATGACGATCCATCCGGTCAAGCCAGCCCGCCACCCAGCCTCCTCCCGATTCCAGAAAGCCGACCTTCAACTTGGGGAAGCGCTCGCAAATGCCCGACATGACGAAGCTCGTAATGGCCGCGATCATCTGCAGCGTGTGCTTGGTGCAATGCTTGGCCGAATAGCCTTCGGTGTAGCGATCCTCGACCCAAGCGGGCATCCGGTCGTCCGAATTGCCGCCATGGAGTCCGATCGAGAAATCCAGCTCCTGCGCGATCCGCCAGACAGGGTCGTTGTCCGGATTATGAAGCGGTTTGCCGTTATAAGGGTTCGGCCGGATGAATCCGCCGCGAAAGCCAAGGGTTTTCGACGCGAATTTGATCTCCTCCACCGCGTCCTCGACAGATTGCAACGGAATCATCGCGACGCCGAACAGCCTGTCGGGATAGGGGCTGCAATAATCCGCGAGCCATCGGTTGTAGGCGCGAAACGTGGCGGTGGAGACGTTCGAATCGCGTATCCCGCCTAGATTGAGGCCGAGGCTCGGATACAAAAACGCCGCGTCGATTCCCTCGGAATCCATATCAGGAATGCGCTTGTGAGGATCGAAGCCGCCGGCTCTGCCGTCCGTATAGGAATCACCCTTTGAACTTTCTCCGTCACGCATGCCAACGCTTCCCAAGGTCGCGAAGCCATTGGGCATCTTTCCGAAGCTTACGGAAAATTCGGCGTCAACGTGGAAGACCTCCCGACCGTCGGGCGTTGGAATTAGTCGCGGCGCACGATCCCGGAATTTCGGATCGATGTATCTGGTCCATAAATCCAAGGGCTCCAGCACATGCCCATCAGCGTCTATCACGCTATACTTTCGCGTCATCGTTGAAATTCCCCGAACGAGAATTTGCGTGCACGTTTCCGGCAGAGTCATTATCGTTCCGAATTACGGAACAGAACACCGCATTTTGGAACAGTATAGATTTGGACCTTTTTCGTGTCAACGCGACGAGCGAATTGTTGAACGTAAGGCGCGCGGTCGCGTTTAGGGTCGCACACGCATCTTCGGCGATCATTGACCCATGACCGATGATTCTCCGGATGCGATGCGCAGCGCCCTGAACGTGCTTCGCGTGATCGAGGCCTTCGACGGAGACGAGACACTGGGTGTCAGCGAGTTGGCACGCCGTGTGGGACTTCCTAAGACCACGGTGCAGCGCGTCGTGATGACGCTTCGGGATGGAGGGTGGCTCAGCGCGACCGCCAATCCTCCGACCCGATGGAGGCCGAGTACCGCGTTCTTTGCGCTCGCAAGTCGCTTCTTCAGAGGGTGGAATCTCCGAAGCGCGGCCGCACCCATCTTGCGCGATCTCAGGGACAGAACAATGGAAGCCGTGACTCTGGTCGTTCCCCAATCCCGGTACGTCGTCCATGTTGACAGGGTCGAAAGTCTATTCCCGATTCAGGCTACCAGCTCCATCGGCAGCCTTACGCCGATTCACGCATCATCGAGCGGCAAGGCGATCCTATCCCATCTTTCCGAGAGAGAGGTCATCGAACTCCTTCCACCGACACTGGAAAGATTTACCGACAATACGATTATTGATCGGAATTCTCTTATGCGTGACCTTGAAACGACACGTGAGCGAGGATATTCAGTCTCATGGCAGGAGTACCGCTACGAGGTCATCGGCGTCGGGGCGGCCATCACCAATCTCTTGGGCAGGCCCATTGCCGCGATATCAACTTTGATCCCGCAGATGCGGATCTCATCCGACCGGATCGCGGAGTTGGGACCCTTGGTTGCCGCGAGCGCGCTGGCCATCAGTGCCCAAATCGGGTATGGCCCGCCGACAATTTCCGAGGCGCATGCTCTCTTGCCTGAGACCCGCCGCGCGAACAAGATTCGGCGCGATCCTTAGGGTCTCTTCACCGCGCAAGCCCCAATGGGGCCTTCGCAGGACGCCGCGAAGCCCGGGTGCTGGAGCCGGCGTTTAATTGTCCATCGACTAATAGGAACCGGTTTTGCGGGAAGCATCCTTGAAAACCACCGGCCGCACATAATGCGTGACATCATCGCGCCTGCTCGCCATGACCTGATCGCCGATACGGATATTCCACTTGGATAGATCGGTTCCCTCGAGCTTTGAGCCGTCATGCCCACGGATCGTGGTATCGGGAGCGACTCTAAGCTTGATCATTCCCGCCTTTCCGCGATTCACCACGAAATAATCCGATCCGATCTCCACCAACTCGCCGATTGCCGAACTGGTTTGCGACACGGGCAGGAACCGGACATCCAGCGACAGGCGCACCAGGCCATTCGACGACACATTGGGACGGCCGGTGTGGGGCGTATAATCGCTGAATATGATGACGTCGCCGGGGTTATAGGTTTCGGCCCATCTCCGGCGCTCGGCAGGTATCTTGTCATCGGGAATGGGTGCGAGGGAATCATGCAGGTAGCGGTCGTGCATGCCAGCCGCCATTTCGAGCCCTCCCGCCTCCTCGTCGATTCGCATCAACGGAATCCAAGCGGTTTTAGCCTCCACCCCCTGGTTGAAAAAGCCGTCCTGATGCCAGTAGATCAATCCATCGCCTGGAAGGCGGTTTCTGAAATAGGCCACCGGAATGAATTCGACGGGTTCGCCGGCCAATTGATCGAAAAACGACTTGATCGGGGGCAGTTCAACGAAATCCTGCCATAGGCCAAGCCGATCATAGGCATCATGCAATTCGGGCCCGGCCGTCCCCGCCTTGCCGCCTTGCAGAGGCTTTCCCGTCCATATCGGGTCAGATTGGCCGGGTTTGGCGTAACCCCGATCAACCAGAACCGAAACCACTCTATTCTTCAAGTCAGACACGGCATTTTTATCGAGGACATCGCGGAAATACAGAAAGCCATCTTCGCGGTAAAGCGCGTCGAGTTGCTGCCGGTTGCCGAGCCGATCGTTAGCGGGCCGAATATGCATGATTCCCTCCGCGGCTATTTCAGGATCCGGTATTTGCGTCGATTTTCCGGAACACGTCCCGGGCAATGCGGTAGGCCGATCCGGCGGCGGGAAAGCCGCAATAGAACGCGGCCTGGAGCAGCACCTCGGATATCTCCGCCCGGCTGTTGCCGGTATTCAGCGCGCCCTGTATATGCACGCGGAGCTGGTCCGGCTTGTCGAGGGCGGTGAGCATGGCGATCATAAGAAGGCTTCTCGTCTTCAGCGGAAGTGTTTCCCGCGACCACACCTGACCGAAGATGACATTTTTGCCGATCGTGTCGAAGAGCTCGGTGAATTCCGCATAGGCGGGATCCATCTTGAGCGGGTTGTTCGGACCGATCACGATGTCCTTTATTTTCCTGGCTTGCTCCTCGATAGCCTTGGTATCCATCCGTTTTCTCCACAGACTCTCTCAGACGCGAAGCCCGCGTCAGTTCCTATCCCGTCTTACGGGATAGGAACGCGTGGTGCCGCCATCGACAACCAGGCATTGGCCCGTGATAAACCGGGCGTGGTTCGACAGGAGAAACCGGACTGCATGCCCGGTGTCCCATCCCGTCCCCTCGACATCAATCAGCGATGCGGCTCGCTTTGCGGCGCGACTCGCGGCCGAATTGTCGACCATCGGGGTAATCACCGATCCGGGCACCACGCAATTGGCACGAATGCCGACTCGGCCGTGATCGGCGGCAATGGATCGGGTGAGGGCGATGACACCACCCTTGGCCGCCGCGTATGCCGCGTTGGATTTGGGCTGCAACGCGCCAATCGAGGAGATGTTGACGATCGCGCCCCCGCCGGAGGTCTTGATCATCGCCGGAATTGCGTGTTTGGCCATCAAAAACATGCTCTCGAGATTAACGAGCATGATGTGTCGCCATTGCTCGATCGAGGTGCTTAGGACATCGCCAGGTGAGGCAATTCCCACATTATTGTCCAGGAAGTCCAAACGCCCGTATCTGTCGAGCGCCGCTTCGACCAGCGATTTGCACTGGTCGTCGGACGTCACGTCGCACGCCATCGCGAAAGAGGTGCCTCCCGCCGCAATGATCATTTGAGCGGTCCGCTCGGCGAGTGTGAACTCGCGGTCGGCAACCAGAACCTTCGTGCCGGCGCGCGCCAGCAAAAGGCAGGCAGCGCGTCCATTGCCAATTCCGTCACCGGCGGCGCCACCGCCGGTCACGATCGCCACCCGCCCGGCCAGACCCGCATCGTCTTCGCTGAATGGATCCAAAAATCCTCCTGCTCCGCCAATTTCGGCCGATGTCGATCAGTGCTTGAAAATGCTATTCCAGTGTTCGGTATGCGATTTGATGATCTCGGGAGGATAGTCGGCCGCATTCCAAAGCGTGACGTTGGATCCGTCGAGAGAGCCGGGAATATTCTTGAGCGGGCTCGCGCTATCCTTCTCGCCGTGCCAGACTTCCTGGCCGGTGCGCGACATCAGATAGTCCAGCAATACCAATGTGGCGTTCGGACGCTTCGACCAGGACACGCCACCAAGATATTCGGCAAATCCGAAGCTCGGGCTGGGTACCATATAATTCACCGGGGCGCCGGCCTTGATCAGTGGCGTAATCGAATTCATGATCCCCACATTGCCGATGGCGATTTCGCCCGATGCGATCGCCTGGGCTATGGCCGGGCCGGCGGTATAAAGTTTTGGATTCTGTGCCTTAAGCTTGGTCAGATAATCGGATCCTTGAGTCCGCTCAAGCCAATCGTAAAAGGCGAGCAACGTGCTGCTGGCCAACTCGCTGATGCCGATCCTCCCCTTGAATTCCGGCTTGAGCAGATCCGCGAAGCCCGTAGGCGGCGGATTGACCTGCACTGTGCTGTAGGGAAGCGCGATGATGTTGAGGCCTGAAGCGATGATTGCTCCGTCCGTCAGATAGGCGGAAGGCCATCCCGCCGCGGCCGGCCCATCCGGATGGAGCAGCTTGCCCTCCTTGGCGCGCGCCAAGAACCAGTTCTCATCCGTGCTCTGCACGACATCCGCACCATCGACGCCAGTATTGCGTTCGGTGTCGACCTTGGACAGCAACTCGCCGCTATTATAATGCACGGCCTCTATGGGAATATCCGGGTGCGCCGCCTTGAATCCATCGACAAGTCGCTGGGTGATGGGCGCGGCCGCCGAGAAATACGCGACAACTTTGCCTTCTTTCTTCGCGGCGGCCAGGATTTCCGCCCAATGCCCCTGAGATTGGCCGGCATTCTGTGCCCGCGGGCTCAGCACCGAAATCATGAGGAATGCGCAGGCGGCAAGGCCCGCGATGAGAACGTCGGCCGAGTATCGGATGGAAGCATGGCCCCGTTCAGGATCGAATTTCATTACCGTCCCTCCCAAATCCGACTTTTTTGTCGTTAGAATACGTTTCCCTGATTGACGGCCTACTGCCGTATGCTTTCAGGCAGGATAACCTATTCGATCATCTGCGAGAAGCAATCAAGGATTTCCACCGCATATGGCAGCTCTGACCAACGCTGAGCCGCCCGATCTACGTCAATTGCGCGGACCGAACACCTAGGCTAGCTGTTCAGTCCCGGCATTTGGCGGGTTGGATCGAGAACGCCGCCTGTTACCCCGCCCGCTTTCGATATCAACTCTAAGTGTAAAGACTTACCGTTGGACTCGAACGACCATTATTGTCGCTCGCGTCCAAGGAGAAAGCTCGGCGGCGAACTTCAGGCGACGTGGATTGGCACGTCGGTTTGACTTATTGTCGAATCGCGCGCTAGCGTTCGACCGACATCGCGGCGCTGAACACGGCCGAGGCGGAGGCAGTCACTATGATGTCCAATCAGACCGAGACCTACCCGAAATCGTCCTCCCGCATCCTCGATGTTGACAGCCACGAGATGATCCCGGTCCACATGTGGGGCGAGGCATTCGGAGAGGAGGTGTCGCGATTGCTGGCTCCGCTCGCGAAAGGATTGCTGAGCCGAAGCGGCGTCAATAGCACCGTACGCGACGACATCAAGGGCGATCTCAATCCGATCACTGAGGAAGCGGTTTGGACGCAGAGGGGCCCTGACGCACCTGGCGCTATCGACATCGGCAGGAGAACCGCCGTTCTCGACGCGATGGGTATCGAGCGGCAATTGCTGTTTCCCACCTTTGCCCTGTTCGGAATTAATCTTTTCTACAATCCGGTTGCGCCGGCCTTTTTCGGGTTTGATCCGAAGGAAGTGGATCAGCGCTCGGCCGGGCGCATGGCCATCGAGTCCTTCAATCGTTGGGCATCCCGCGAACGCTCGCGGATCGGCGGCGATCGGGTACGATCGGTCGCGGTGATCCTGACCGACTCGGTGCAATCGATGATGGCGGATGCCCAACGTTTGCTGGCCGATGGCTTTCGGATTTTCTGGATTCCGGCTTTGCCGCCGGGGGACACGTCTCCGGCCGATGCGGCGCTCGATCCCTTCTGGGCTTTGGCCGCCAAGTCAAACGTCCCTGTGGTCCTGCATGTGGGCACCGAGTTCGCCTTTTCCAGCCCCGCCTGGTACGCCAACGTGCCGTCATTCGCCTATGGCATGAAAACCTCGATCGAGTTCCCGATCGAGCCCTATCGCGCCTCGACGATCCATCTTGCCACCGAGGCGTTCCTGAGCGCGATGGTTCTTGGCGGCGTGTTCGAGCGCCATCCGGCGCTTCGGTTCGGCGTCATCGAATGCGGCGCGCAATGGCTGGGGCCGCTGGCGGAAAACCTGGATCTCTGGTCGGGCCAATACGGAAAAAGGTTGCCGCTGACGATGACGCCTTCGGCTTATCTCGCTCGCAATGTCCGGGTCACGCCCTATCATTTCGAACCGGTCGACCAGTATTTCGAGCGCTATCCGGAACTTGCTTCAGTCTACTGCTATGGCAGCGATTACCCGCACATCGAAGGCGGCAAGAACTCTAGACGACTCATGGAGGAGCGGCTCGACCGGCTTGGCGCGGACATCGTCGAGAGCTTCTTCATTCGGAATGGCGAATTGTTGCTGCCCGCGTAGAGTCAAATCAATCCGAACGGAACGGGAAGCGTCACACTTCCCATCACGCGGCCCGCGAATCGCTTCGGGTCGGATTCGGGCAAATTCAGGAGAGCGGCATGCTGGCGCGGTAATCTGGACACTCTGGAAGGCGCGTGGCAGAGTAAGACAAATAACAACGGTAAAGGGAGGAATCGATGAGCGGCTACCTATCCCGGCGCAGTATGCTTGCTGCAACAGCCGCCTCGGCAAGCCTTGGGTATGCGCGGATAGGGCGAGCACAGCAGGGAGGGGCCATCAAGATCGGCGTCGTCATGACGCAATCAACGCCACTGGGAGAACTTGGCAACATTCACGTTCTCGGCGCCAAATTGGCGGCCAAGCACGTGAACGAATCCGGTGGAATAGACGGCCGAATGATCGAGCTGGTGACCCGCGATGCACGTTTCAGCGCATCGGATACGATCGCCGCGGTCCGCGAGCTCGCGGGCTCCGGGATCAATTTGATATTGGGCGATCCATTCTCCCAGGACGTTCTTGCCATTCTTCCACTACTGGACGAACTGGCTGTCGTCTATTGCACTCCCGGCACAATTCTCATGGAGGTGACCCACGAGAAATATAATCGACATTTCTTCCGCGCCGCCTGCAACGCGCGCGGCATGTATGGCGGTTCAGCCCTCGTTATGGCGAAAACCTATCCTGCCGCCTTACGGTGGAGTGCCGTTCTCCTCGATGTGGTCGGCGCCCATGCCGGATGGGCGGCATTCCAGGCGAGCCTCAAACGCTCCTACGCCAAATATTCGGGAAAGCAGGTCGAGATCATCGAGCCGCTTCTGGTGAAGCTGGGCGTTTCAAATTTCCGCGATCAGATAACCCAGCTCATGTCCATGAATCTGGACGGAATTCATGTGGGCATAACCGGTTCCAACGCGATCACGTTTTATCAACAGGCCCAGCCCTTCGGGCTCTTCAATCGGACCAAAGCGGTGGCCGATACGATCGTCGGCGTCCAGACCGGGCCGACGCTGAAAAACGCCGTGCCGAAGAATTTCTGGACTTATTGCCAATGGACGATCGAGACCTATGGCCAATTCGACTTGGCGCAGCGCTTTAACAAGGATTTCATTGCGGAATCGAAACGGCCCACAGTCGATCCACCCGCCAGCGAATCCCACAGTGTCATTATGGGGCTGGCGACAGCGATGAAGCAGGCGAAAGGCACTGGCACGGATGCGGTCATCTCGGCCTTGGAATCAATCCAATTCGATTCCGTCTTCGGCCGGATCGGCTACCGCAAAGAGGATCATCAGCTTCTGTTCGATCCGGGATACCTGCACGTCGAGCCTCAGGATGGGGAGCCCGGCTACCGCAATGTCGGGGTGGTTACGATCCCCTACCAGGAGATCGTCGAGCCACCGTCGCCCGGCGTCCCCTACCACGAAACTTGAAAACAGGTCCGGGGTCAAAGCTCTTCTCTCGCCCTTCTTTGCCGGCAAACGCGATGGAGATCCGGTTGTAACGGCTGAGCAGTGCGATCACGTCCCCACATTTCCGGTATCCATCTCGCGCCTCCTAGATCACTTTGCCGCCGGCATGCGCGTTCGCTCTCGAGAGGGGGCCTGACCATTTATGTTTTCCAGGAAGCTCCCCGCCGGAACTGGTTCGGATGAATCCTTCGTAATTCTTGTTGCGGACGGCATCGCAGATCGCACCGTAATTCGCGAGCCCACCGAGATAAGCGAGATAGACCCGCGGTTTGCCGGGCACGTTCGCCCCCACATATTGTGTGGCTTGGCGCGTGACCAGCGTAGAGGCAGCTATGTCCGCGACATGCTTCGTCCAATCCGCCTCCGCATCCCTTGAAGGCTCGATGGTCTCGATGCCGGTTGCTTCCATGTCACGAATCAGTTCGGTGAGCCATTCGCCTTGCTGCTCAATGGCGACCATCACATGCGAGCGGATTGACGGGCTGCCGGGTTGTGCGAGGAAGAATAGATTTGGGAATCCATGCACCATAAGGCCAAGATACGTCGTCGGCCCATGGCTCCATTTCTTCGCCAGGGTAATGTCCTGTTTTTTCCCCGTGATCGCGATCTGCAAGGCGCCACCTGTCCCGCTGTCAAATCCGGTCGCCATGACGATGATGTCGAGATCGTAGTTGGCATCCGAGGTTTCGACTCCCGTGGGCGTGATCCTCTTGATAGGCGTCTTCTTCAGATTCACCAGGGACACATTGGGCTGATTGAAGATCTCGAAATACCCGGTTTCGATCATCGCCCGCCTTGTTCCGACGAAATGGTCATTTGCGCAGAGCAACTCGGCGACCTCAGGATCGTTGACGCGCTCGCGGACCTTCGCGCGCAGATAGTTGGCGACCCGGGCGTTCGCGGCTTCGTCGGTCACCAGATCAGCGACCAGTCCTAGCACGGCGCTCCCGCCATGCTTCCAGGCTGCTTCCATCTGATCGAGGAATTCTTTTTCCGGCAAGTCGCGCACTGAGCGTGCCTTGATCGGGAAATTGACTCCGAACCCGGTTTGGCGTGCCGCCTCGCGATGTTCGCGATAGCTCTTCTTGTACGTGCGAACGAAGTCCGGCGCCAACGGACCGTTTTGTGCCGGGAGTGCAAAATTTGCCGTGCGCTGGAACACATAGAGCTCGGCAACGTTCTGGTTGGCGATTACCGTACAGGCCTGCATACCGCTGGTGCCGATGCCGATCACGCCCACTCGCTTGCCGGCGAACCGGACCTCCTCCTTAGGCCATTTCGAGGTGAAATAGAGCTCGCCGGAATAGGAATCGATCCCGGGAATATCCGGCTTGATCGGCACCGAATAACCTCCGACCGCCAGCACGAAATATTTGGCGCGCACGCGATCGCCGCGATCGGTTTCGATCGACCACGTCCCGGAGCCTTCGTCGTACTGCGCAGCTGTCACCTTGCTGCTGAATTGGATGTCCTTCAGCAGATCGAACCGTTCTGCAACATGGTTGGCGTAGCGTTCGATCTCCGGCTGTGCGGCATATCGCTCAGACCACTCCCATTCCTGTTCCAGGGCTTCAGAGAACGAAAAGGAGTATTCGAGGCTCTGCACGTCGCAGCGTGCGCCAGGATAGCGGTTCCAGTACCAGGTGCCACCCACCCCGGTCCCAGCCTCAAATACGCGCACATCCAGCCCAAGTTTGCGCAGATGGTACAGTAAGTACATACCTGCCCATCCGGCGCCGACGATCACCGCGCCGTAATAGTCCTTCGCGTCGCCTTCATCCGACATTTCCCTACCTCCGATGCTCGGGTTAGCCGAACTGGACTACCATTGACGATCCGATTACCAGCATTTTCGGGACTGGAACCACGTCTATCTTCAGCCCGAAGCGTGGCAGCTCATCCAAAGGGTGAGAACCGTCGGCAGGCCGGATGCTCCATCTGACTCACCTTCGATCGGGGGGGTCAGGCCTTCAGCATTGCGCCATACAGCTTGGCCAATGCATCCCAATGCCGCTCGGCGGCCTCCTTCTTGTAAACCGGCATGTCGGGCACCGCGAAGCCATGCAGCGCGCCGTCATAGGTTTCCACCACGTGATCGACCTTTCCCTCGGTTAGGGCCTCTTCGAGGCGCCGCTTCTGCGCCTCGTCGAATGACCCATCCTCGACCGCTCCAGCGACATAAACGCGGCCCTTGATGCCCTTAACATAGAGGTGCGGGCTGTCGGCATTATCCGCCGTCGCGAGGTTGCCGCCATGGAACGAGGCGATAGCGGCGAACTTGTCGGGATAGGCTCCGGCCGCAGTGATCGAGGTATTGCCGCCCATGCAATAGCCGGTGGAGCCGTAGCGATTTCCCTTAACGTCAGATCTGGTCCCAAGGTATTCGATGAAAGCGCCCGCATCGGAGACCTTGCGGTCGCGGTTTAGGCTACCGACGAGCTTCATCAGGCCTTCGCGTTTCACCGGGTCCGAGAATATCTCGGAGGGCACCATCGGCGGGTAGGCACCGTTTCGGTAATAGAGGTCCGGCAGCAGCACGAGATACCCCATATCGGCCAGACGCTGGCCCATATCCCACATGGACTGACGGATGCCGAGCCCGTCCATGAAGAAAATGATCCCGGGCCAGGGTCCATTGCCGCTGGTCGGGGCGAAGACCGAGGCCGGGCAGTTTCCGTCACGTGTCTTAATGGTAATGGCAGCTCTGGACATTGATGTCTCCCAATTTGCGAAGCGAGCGTAACACCGAGGCAAGATCACACCGATGTTCCAGGCGCTCGACTGCGACCGGCCCTTAGCAGGTGCTCGGATGTAATTTAGTTTACCGCCGGTTTTTGGACCAGTGATAGTGTGACGTCACAGGGCAGCGCGGCATCACAGGGACACGAAAATTCCTCAGCCGTCTCAGCTTGCGCTGACAAACACCCGTGCATTCTCTAACAACCGCAAAATAATGAGGCGGATCACGGCATACCCGAACGAAGGGTTCTGGAAATAGAGTTCCTTTGCCTTTTGTTCGCCCAGTTCGAATAATTCGCAGTCTGTGAGGCAAACTACCGTTGCTGTTCTCTTGCGATCCGGCGCAAATATCCCGATTTCGCCGAACACCTCTTTGGCCGTCAAAACTTTTCCTACTTCCTTAATCTCTAGCGTTCCGCTGGCGATGTAATAGAGGCAATCTGCGAAGTCACCCTTACGAAACAGCGTTTCGCCCGCAGCTATGACACGTCGCCGCATATATGGCAGCACGCTTTGCATTGACAGCCCGGCAATCGAGGCTGAGCGAACCTCGAGGATCAAGTCACGGACCTGAATAAGCCTAAACATGTTGATCGGAAATAGGACGACGTGGAGGATCAGAACGGGATAGATGTGACCGATATAGCCGTAGCAGCTAAACAGCACGTTGCTTCCAAGCGCGAGAATGCGCAGTGGCACCATGGTTCGCGCACAGAAGGTTGCAAAAACTGAAATTGATGCTGCGTATCCGAGCAGGTCGACCCAAGTCATGCATCCCCCTTCGCGACGACGCTAATCTGACGAACTTTCGAAACCGCCAGGTGACCATGTCACCAAGTGTGATAGACCGAGAACCTTACTGACGCCCTTAGGGCTCGCTGACGGGCGCAAGCATCTCCGACTTTTTTTCACCGGATTTACGCAGGTGGTACAGGATCTGGCCCAGCAGGAGGAGAACGCTGAGCCCGATGACGATGGCGCATAGGGGGCGCTCGACGAACACGCCGAGATCACCGCGCGACAGCAGAAGGGCGCGCCGGAAATTCTCTTCCACCATCGGCCCAAGCACGAATCCGAGGACTATCGGCGCGATCGGAAACTCCAGGGCCGCGAAGATCGCGCCAATCACGCCGAAGACCAATGCCTCCTCGACCTCGAACAGCCGATTGTTGGTGCTGTAGACGCCTGTAGCAATGAAGAAGAGGGCCGATGGGAACAGATATCTGTAGGGCACCCGCAGCAGCTTCACCCATAAACCGATCATCGGGACATTGAGAATCATCAGCAGGACGTTGCCGACCCAGAAACTCGCGACCAGGCCCCAGAAGATATCGGCGTGTTGGGCAAACAGGCGCGGGCCCGGCTGAATGCCCTGGATGATAAGCGCGCCCAACAGCAACGCCATGACGGGATCGCCTGGAATTCCGATTGTCATCGTGGGAATAAAGTCCACCTGCGTCTTGGCATGCGAGGACGCTTCGGGACTGGCGACACCCTCCAACGCGCCATGACCGAATCGCTCGGGCGTTTTTGTGATTCGGCGCTCCAGCGCATAGGCAAGGAAGGTCGTGATCGTCGGACCGGTGCCTGGGATCGCGCCGAATAGGGTTCCGATGAGGGTTCCGCGAATCATTGGAAAAAACGATTGCTTCAGTTCCGCCCGGCTGGGGCGCATGTCCCGCAAGCGCACCTTGATGCCGCTGCTCACATCGTCCATGCGATTGACGCTGCGCAGAAACTCGGCCACGCCGAACAGGCCCAGCGCCAAGGCTACGAGAGATATCTGGTCACCAAGCTCCACCATCCCGAACGTGAAGCGCTGGACGCCGCTATTGATGTCGGTTCCCACGACACCGAGGAATAGACCAAGCGTGGTCATGGCTACGCCCTTGACGGCGGACCCTTTGGCCATTGTGGCGCCGGCCAGAAGGCCGAACAGCATGATCGAGAAAATGTCTGCCGGCGTCAGTTGATACGCGATGTCGACCAGAAGCGGCGACGCGAAAATCATCACGATGATGCCGAACGAGGCTGCAAAGAAGGAGGAGATCATGGCGATGCCGAGCGCCGTTCCTCCCTTGCCTTGCCGCGTCAATGGATAGCCGTCCAGGCATGTCACGGCGTGAGGGGAATGACAGGGGAGATTCAGCAGGATGGCGCCAATCGCGCCACCATACATCGAACCGTAGAAGATGCCCGACAGCATCAGGATCGCGGTGACGGGATGCATCGTGTAAGTCAGCGGGAGAAGCATCGCCATGGCCGAAAGCGGCCCGGTCCCAGGCAGCACGCCGATCAGATTGCCGACGATGACCCCGAAAAACGACCATACGAGATTCTGGGGCTCCAGCGCGACGCCAAAACCGTACCAAAGATCGATCAGGGCCTGACCCATCCGACTAGCCCCACCGCAAAAGAGGAAGTTGCAATTTCAGCGCCCACCAAAAGACTACGACCGCGATGAAGACCATCGCCGCAGTCAGGATGACGACGGTCTTGAGCCTTGCCTTGCGGTCCCCGAATGCCGAGATCGCGACCACTGCGACGGTCGCTGGGACAAGTCCGAAGCGCGCGCCGATAAATGCAAATGCCAGGAGCCCGACGACGATACAGATCCAGCCGCGCCATTCGGCCGGCAATCTCGGAGCGTCAATCACGGGCGCCGCTCTGCTCGCCTGTAGCAGGATAACGAAGCCGAGCACGAGCAAAAGCGCGCCCAGCGCAACGGGAAAGAAGCCAGGCCCCATGTTGCCGAGCTGCCCGAACTTGTAGGTCGAGCCTTTATAGACCACCCCCGTGCCGATCAGCAGGATGAGGCCGCCACCGATCACATCCTTGTATTTTCTGATCAGGTCCTGCATCGCTCATGGACCATGGAATGACTTGATGCGATTCGCTGTAGCTTCGCGGATGCAAGCGAGCTTAAACCCGCCCTCCTCCCTGATGCCGCCTTCGGCGCAAGTGGCGGAACTGCCGAGTTCGACCGATATAGACCGCATGCCCTCGACCCTATTCCGGCTTAATTCCGACCTGCGCAGCGGTATCCGAGAACAGCTCGCCCACTTTCGCAAGGCGCGTGGCAGAGGCTTCCTCGCTGCCCCCGACGACCTCCATCCCCACCTTCTTAAAGCGCTCTTTCACATCGGGCTGCTGCAGCGCCTGCTCGGCCGCGGCGTGCAGCTTGTCGATCACCGCCTTTGGCGTTCCTGTCGTCACGTTGAGCGAATAGACCAGGCTGGGAATCTCAGGATGCCCCAGCTCCTTGAACGTCGGGACATCCTGAAATGGAGGACGCCGCTCGTCGCCGGTGATGGCCAGGACGCGGAATCTGTCGCCCATGGTGGCGGCGCTCGAATCGCCCATCATGCCCATCTGCACCTCGCCGGAGGAAACCGCCAGCAGGTAAGGGCCGCCGCCGCTATAGGGGATGTACGCGACCTTGATTCCATAGGACCGGAGGATCGCCTCCATCGGGATGCGCACGTTGGCCCCGGGCGATCCGTAATTGAGTTGGCCCGGATGCGCCTTGGCGTACGCGACCATTTCGGTGAAGCTCTTCCAGGGTTCGCCGGAATAGGAGCCCAGCACGTTGCGGCCTTCGGACAGATCGATGATCGGGGTCAGGTCCTTGAGCGGCTCGAAATTCAAATCCTTCGAGACGACCTTCAAGCTCGCCAATTCGTTGACCGATGCGGTGACCAGCGTGTACCCGTCGGCCGGCACCTGTTTGGCGACATAGCCGTAGCCGATGATGCCGTTCGAACTCGGCTTGTTCTGCACGATGATGGGCTGGCCGAGAACCTTTGACATTCCCGCCGCCATGATGCGCGCAACGGTGTCGGGGTTGGTTCCGGGGTTGTTGGGCGCGATCAGCGTAATCGGCTTGCTCGGAAAATCATCGGCCTGCGCCGGTCCCGCGACGAAAGCGGAAACACCGAGGACAAGAACCAATCCGGTCATTACGTGCTTGGACATATGCTTCCTCCCAAGTTCAGCCGCAGAGCCCGCTCGAATCTTGGCCGAGCATCATTCGGATTTCCGCGTCTCGCGGCCATTGGCCGATTTTTTCAAACCCTTATCGTCACCGCCGCTGCGCTTGTCGATCTGATCGCATCGCATCGGATCATGGCGGTGTTATCCCCGGATTCCCAGCTCCTTGCGCGCGGCCTCGGCGATCATCACGAACGACCGGCCGTCCCTGACCGAGCCCGCGCTCTCCCCGCCGAACAGACGATTGTGCAGGATCGCCATCGAGAACCGGTGGTCGGGATCGTTCCATCCGACGCTGCCTCCGAACCCGGGATGGCCATAGGCGCGTGGGCTCGTGCCGACCACAGCCATGTTCGGCGTCCCGCTCTGCCAAAACCCGCCGACGGTACCCGCATGCGGCTTGCCCAGCGTCAGATCCCAGTCGACAGGGGGGCGCAGCACATGGAAGGTCCGCACTCGAGCTTCCGACAGGAGGCGAACGCCGTCAAGCGCACCAAGCTCCGCCAACATGGAGTAAAAGCGAGCACAACTCCGCGCGTTCATCAGCGCCCCCGATCCGGGGAGGCAGGCCTGCATGACCTGCCGTTGGCCGTACACCGCCTCAGGCGACTGAACCGCGGCCGGATGGGACAGAGCGCGCCAATCGTCCGGGCGGTAGCCGGGGTCCTTGACACCCAGATTGGGTGGCGCGATGAGTCGCGCCACGCGCGGGATCGCGTGATCGGGGGCGCCCAGCCAAAGGCTGTCGATCCCTAAGGGCTTGCAGATTTCGTCCTGGACGAATTGACCGAAGGGACGCTCCTGCGGATCGGTGCGGCGCACGACCTCTCCGATCAGCCAGCCGAAGGTCAGGGACTGGTAAGCCGATCGCGTGCCCGGCTCGAAGAGCGGATGCATGCGGGCGATCTGCGTGGTCATCCACTCCCAATCGCACATCAGCTCCGGCGTCACACCCGCCGGCATGAACGGCAGGCCGACGCGATGGGTCAAGACGTCGTAGACGGTACCCTTCTCCTTTCCGAACACACCGAATTCCGGCCAATATTTGGCGACCGGCGCGGCGTACTCGACGAGTCCGCGGTCGGCCTGAATATGCAGGGCGACCGCGGTGACCGCCTTCGTGACCGACATCGGGCAGAACAGCGTGTCGCCATCGACCTTGCGGCCGGTCTGCTGATCGGCGATGCCTCCCCAGGCGTCAACGACCTGCTTACCATCGACATAGGCTGCGACCTGCAGCCCGACCTCGCCATACTCCTTGATGGCGAGATCGATCGCGGCATGCACCGCCTGGTTCGCGCGAGCGGACATTTGCCTACTCTTCCTTGAACGCCCCGGGGACCGCCACCGGCGGGATCACGGCGTCGTGGTTCTGATGATGATTCATAGCGACCAGTCGGTCCCCCAACTCGGGCGCTTGCGCAACTCCAGATATTTGACGCCTGCGGGGCCGGCGCAGAAATTTAAAGCAGTGCCGGCGGCGAGGAACAGTCCGGCTCCGGGGCGTAGCGCCTCCATCGGTTCGTCGAACCGCATTTCACCCCCGACAACGAAGATGACCTTATCCTCGTCTTGACGATGCGCCGGCACATCCACGGCACCGTTAAAAACGACGCTGATCATGCTGTACCCGTCACCTGTGATGCCATGCAGCGCCTGGTAGCGCGCGGCAGAAGCGACGACTTCCGGAATGCCGCGCGCCGCGTCACCCGGACCGAATCCGTCGCACGCAACGAGGGGGGCACTCTCGATATCGATGAACTCGGTGTTGCCCTTCTTGCCCGGCGGCTTGATCCAGCCTTCGATTTCGGTCGAGGCGTCCGGCCCGACGATTTGGAGGTCTTTCGGACTGAATGCGGTACGATAGGCCGGAATCGAACGGAACTCCAGAAAGCTGCCTCCCGCCCGGCCGATCGTCACGTTGTAGGAATTGCCGGCCGGCATGAAAGCGCAGTGACCGGGACGGAGGCGGCGCGTGCCCATACGGAGCTCGCCGCTAGTGATCAGAAGATACTGGTCGATGTCGTGATAGTGAGTCGGGATGTAGAAACCCGGTGCGAACATCAGACCGTAGATGCTGAGCCGGTCCGGCATGTCGGCCAGCAACGTGGCGCGCCGGATATTGGAAAGATACTCCTGCGGCCGTTTGGCGCCGAGACCGTCCGCTCCTCGCGGAACCCAGTCAGCATCGTGAATATCGAAACGCCGCGACAGGCCCTGAGCGTTGTCCAGCATCTTCCTTCCCCATTCGTTCATTACAATAGGCTTTACCGCCATACTAGCGTCGGTCACCGAGCCAGCAACATAAAGAATACGACCGAGTGTGATCGCATTCATAATTTAGGATAGAGAGATAATGGCGCCTGCCGGTTTATTCCATTGGCGTTCCTGGCCCCCGATATCGTCGATGCGATCCTGGCTGGCTGGCAGCCGGTCCAAGCGTCAGAGAAAAGGACTTCCGCGACGGCTCGTCACAACGGATGGGCCACCCAACCTCTTCTCAACACAATTACGATTTTGGGTCGGGCTCTCAGAGTGCGATGAGCGCGTTCTTAATCGCGATTGCGACCGCGTGAGTTGTATTGACAGCATTCAGTCGTTTCGCGGCTTCTTGCAAGTGTTCTTTTGCCGTTTGTTCGGAAATGCCGAGTATCTTTGCGGTCTCGTACTTGGTTTTGCCACGAGCTACCCAGACGAGGCAGTCGAGATGCCGATCGGTCAGTGTTCGGTAGTCATCTGACATTCTGGCGCATGACGTCTTTCGTTCCAGATGTTCGACGAACGTGTAACCAACAATCATAAGCGATTGCCAATGCAAGGAAATTACGGCCGGTATATCAATTTGCGCGGACGACGATAACGTCAACGCGGTCGTACGCCCACCGGAGCCATGCACGGGCACGTAAATCGCCGATTTGACCCCGTGATCGCGAATATCGCGATAAATTCGCCGCTGAATTGGCGTTCTGGGAACATAGCTCTTGTCTTGCAATGGGGATGGAAAGGGAAATCGTTCGCTGCGGCAACGGACCGTGCTGATCAGATGGCGCACCCAATTGGGCATGGTTTCCGGCCATCCCATCTTGCCGACGATCTGTTGCATATCGGCAATCAGCGCGGGTTCGCGCTGAGTGAGATCATGGATGGCGCCCAGGATCGGGCACCCGATGCTTGTCCCATACCGCCTCAATAAATCGACCGCTTCGGCCCGATCGTTTGTCGTGGCAAGAGCATTTGCGATTGCTTTCGCAAAATGATTCTCAGAACTCCGTTTCCTCATCGTTCTGCCCTCCAGTTCGACCGGCGATGGCGCAGAATGAGCCGTCTCAGGCTTGATTATTTGTGATTTATACTCCTCGGAAGCTTGTGTGATAAACGTCAAAGTTGATCGTTCTTTATCGCGCTCTATCACCCGATCTGACTTCCGGGCGTATTTCTACCCTCCCATTGGGGGGATTTTGGCGCTAGCCGGCTAGTGATACTGGTTAGAGCACGAAATGGGCGGACAGCGGATAGCCGGCGAATTGAAGCGCGATGTATCACGCGCCTCGCATGGAGTGGACGGCATGAAATTTTTGAGATTTGACAATTGGAGCACTGGTCTCCTGGTGCCCGAGACAAACAAGGTTCTCGATCTTGGCCGAAGCCTCGGTCCGTTCCGCAAAATCAACGCCGCCGCGGCTGACCGGATTTCAGGCGCCCTGCCGGAAGGTGCTGACGGGTCGTGGGTGGCAATGATCGATAATTGGGACGGCGTCCGCGATTCGGTCTCGGCGCTTTTGTCAGCTTTGTCGTCTCCGAATTCCAAACTGGTCACCAAGGACCTCGCGGACATCACGCTTCAGGCACCGATGGTCGCAAAGGACAGCCGGAGCTTTCTATCGGCCGGGAATATCGCGAAGCATACGGCCCAAGGCTTTAAGGTCATTCTCGGCATCCAGCAGGTGGCCAAGGACGTGCATGATGATGTCACCAAGCCAAAACAGCAAGGCGAGCCCCCCTGGGGCTTCAGCGTCCATCCCGAATTGATCGTCGGACCCGACGCCACGGTCGCGCCGCCCAGCAGCGTAAAGAAATTCGATTACGAGGGCGAGGTCTGCGCCGTCGTCGGAAGCCGAGGCCGCGACATCCCCTCCGAAAAGGTCAGGATTTGGGGCTTCTGCGCCCTGAACGACTGGAGCATTCGTGACCCCGTGCTTGGGATCGGTCCCAGGATTTCGCGCGGCGTCCTAAGCTACAATCTAATGAAGAATTTCGATACCTGTACGTCGATCGGTCCATGGCTCGTCGTGGACGAGCCCTTCGATCTTTACAATCTGTCGGTGAAGACGCGGGTGAATGGAAACATCCGGCAGGACTGGAATACATCGGACATGATCTATTCCTTCCACGAAACCGCCGCTTTCCTGTCGCATTACTTGACGATGAAACCCGGAGATATGATCGCTTCGGGGACCGGGCCGGGCTGTGCCATCGAAAGCGGTGTCGAGAACGGCCTGTGGCTGCGCCCCGGCGATCAGGTCGAGGTCGAAGTCGAGGGCGCCGGGATTCTGCGGAACACCGTCGGCGCGTTCTAATCGAGGAGAGCTCATGAAGTTTGTTCGTCTCGAGAATTGGGCCACGGGCCTTGTTATCGAACGGCCATCCATGCAGATACTGGATGTCGCGGCGAATCTCGGGGCTCTGCGCTTGCAGGATGCGGCGGCAGCCGAGGGGATCGTGCAAGTCCTGGGCGATTCCGGCACCGCAAGCTGGAGTCCGATGATCGAAGCGTGGGACCAGGTTCGCGACCACTTCAATCGGATGATCGAAGCGGCCGAGAGTGAGTCTGGCGCGTTCGTCTCGCAGCTGATCGACAAAGTGAAGTTGCGCGCTCCCCTTCCGAGCGCATCCGTAAGAATCTTCGCATTGGGAGGCAACGACGCAGAGCACGTTCGTAACATAGTCAAAGCGATTACGGGCGAAGAATTTCCCGCCGACAAATTCCGTCAGGAAAAACGCGATGGTATCCCACCCTGGGGGTTCCAGGTTATGCCCGACACGGTAATCGGCTCGGGGGCGTTGGTGGTGCCACCTTCAGGAGTACAAAAATTCGACTATGAAGGCGAGGTGGGTATCGTCCTCGGAATGGGAGGCCGCGATCTCAAAGCCGGCCAGGTCAAGTTTTGGGGTTATACGGCGTGGAATGACTTCAGCATCAGAGAGGCGCGATTCGGAATCGGCCCCCAGATCCATCGTGGCGGGCTCAATTGGGCACTCGAAAAGAATTTCGACGGCGGCAATGCCTGTGGGCCTTGGATGGTGGTTGACGAGGATCGCGATATCTCGCGCCTCCGAGTCCAAACTCGTGTCAATGGCAAGACCATGCAGGATTGGTCGACCAAGGATTTGATCTACGGCATCGATGAGACGGCCGCACTGATTTCCCATTATGTGACCCTGAAGCCGGGGGACGTTTTTGCTTCAGGTACCGGACCAGGAACGGCGGCCGAGTCCGGTCGCGACGGCAATCGCTGGCTCAAACCCGGCGACCGTGTCGAGATTGAAGTCGATGGCGGCGGCATCCTTTCAAATGTTGTCGGGAATTGGTGACATAAAGCTCGGGGGGTCTTCCATGTTTACTGTGTCTCGACGTCGAATATTAGGAAGCGCTGCGATGGGTGCGAGCGCGGCAATCGCGGGGCGTATCCCAAATGCGTTCGCCCAGCAGACTGGAGCCCTGAAGTTACCAATCCTGTATCCGTTGAGCGGGCCTGTGGCTACGGTGGGCGAACCTTGCAAGAAGGGCGCCGAGATCGCCATCAAGCTTCTGAATGCGGGCGGTGGAATTATGGGCCGCACGATAGAGCCGACCTTCATCGACGATAAGGGGAGCCCGACCGCCGCCACCGCCCTCGTACGGGAGGCGATCTCTGGCGGAAACAACATCGTTCTCGGGTTCGTTCTCTCGTCTCAGATCGCGGCGACGGTACCGATCATGAACGAGACGAAATCGATTCTGCTCACCTCATCAGGCTCTGGCGTCGCCTTTACACACGAATTGTTCAGCCGCTACGTGTTTCCGGCTCTCGATAATGACATCCAACGGGCCAACGCCCTTGCGCATCTCTCAGCGCAGAAATTTCCGGACGTGACCACCTTTATGAGCGTGATTTCCGATAGCAAGGCTTATATCGACAGCTATCCCAACTTCCAGAAATTCTGCAAGGAAGCCTATGCGGCGACCGGCAAGAAGCCGCCCGAATTCTTGGCTCCCTTGATCGCAAAACTCGGCACCACCGACTTTCGAACCCAGATCGGCCAAGTCGGGAACACCAACGCCGACGCATTTTACAATTTCGTTGTCGGCGCCGACGGGGTTACCTTCTGGAAACAGGCGCAGGCCTTTAATCTCGGTAATAAATTCAAGGCCGTGGTGGATCAGACGCTGGATATTTTGGTACTGAAGGCGCTCAAGAACAACATGCCGCCAAATCTATGGACGCTGGTCGGCTGGTGGCATGGCCTGCATCAGGACAACCCGCTGTCGGAAGCGATCTATAAAGAATATGTGGCCGAAACCAACGACAGGTATCCAAGCGGTTTCGTGCATTATGGCGTTGTCATCTTGCAGGCGCTGGCTGCGGCGATGAAAGCGACTGGCGGTAAGACCGATACCGAATCCCTGATCGGTGCGCTCGAGTCGATCAAATTCATGGCGCCCAAGGGGGAGATGTACTTCCGCAAGGAAGACCATATGCTGATCGGAACCGAGGATTTCATCAAAGTCGTTCCGAGCGACGACGAGCCCGGTATCAAAGTCGTGGATGCGTTTAAACTTAGTACTGCGGAACTATCCCCGCCGCCTATGCCGGGCAAACCCTACGGCCAATAAGAAATTGACCCGCATTCCGCGCCGAAAGGGCATTTCGAGTCTCTGATACTCGGTGCCTCCGACCAAATTTAGTCATGTGAGCAGGGCTGAAGGCTTCCGCACAAAGGATGAGCGCCGTGGAAAGCAGGACCGACAAACTTGATACAGACCTGTTGGTCGGCCTGGACATTGGCGGCAGCTTCACCGACATCGTGTTGCACGATTGCCGAACTGGAGACACGCGCTACCGCAAGGCCAGCAATCGGACCGGAGACCTGTTGGAAAGCGTGCGAGAATGTCTTCAGGAACTCGAGGTGCCGTGGTCTCGCGTGGCGTCGGTCAAGCACGGCACCACAGTGGTCATCAACACAATCATCGAACGTCGTGGCGCTCGGACTGCATTGCTGACGACAGAGGGATTCCGCGACGTCCTCGAAATCGGCCGGACTAATTGGCCGGAACCCTACAATTTGAGATTTAATCGCCTCCCGCCACTCATCCCGCGAGAGCTTCGGTTCGAAGTCCGGGAGCGTATGGGCTCGAACGGCAAGGTGGTGATTCCGCTGACTCCGACTGCGTTGGCCGAGGCGGTCGAGACGGTGCGGAAGGCGAATGTGCAGGCAGTCGCGATCTGCTTTCTGCACTCATATCTCAATTCGGACCATGAATTGTCGGTTGGCGCCGCGATTCGTGAAGCCCTGCCGGGCGTGTATGTCACGCTCTCACATGAACTCTCGCGCGAGTTTCGGGAATACGAGCGCACCTCGACGGTCGCCGCGAATGGCTATGTCGGTCCGGTCATCGACACCTATTTGAATACGTTGCAGGACTATCTTCGCCAGGCGAATTTCGGCGGCCAACTATTCCTCATGGAATCGAGCGGTGGAGCGAGCACCCTGGATTCTGCCCGGAATCGGCCTGTAGTCCTTGTCGAATCGGGGCCGGCGGCGGGCGCCATTGCCGTAGCCCAGCTCGCCGAGGCTTCGCAACTCGGCAACGTCATCGCCTTCGACATGGGAGGGACAACCGCGAAGGCAACCTTGGTGGAGGCCGGCCGGCCTCTGTTCACATCGGAATATTATGTGCCAACCTATGAACGCGGCTTTCCGGTGAGAGTGCCCGCGATAGACATCGTCGAAGTGGGTACCGGTGGAGGCAGCATTGCGAGCTTGGACGCGGTCGGCGCATTGTCGGTTGGGCCCAGAAGCGCGGGATCTTTCCCGGGCCCGGCTTGCTTCGGGCTCGGCGGCGCGGCACCAACGGTCACGGACGCGAACGTTCTGCTTGGACGCATCGACCCCAAGCAATTCAAGACCGGCACGGTCCGATTGCAGCGCGAACTCGCCCATCAAGCGGTCAAGTCGCTTTCCGACGCGATCGGCGCTGAAATCGAAGACATGGCCGCCGGCATTCTTCGCATTGCCAATTACAACATGGCGATCGCGATTCGCAAGGTCAGCCTGGAGCGCGGCCGCGACCCGCGGGATTTTGCAATGTATGCCTATGGCGGCGGTGGCCCTCTGCATGCGATCGAAATGGCACGAGATCTCTACATCCCTGAGGTGGTGATTCCGCGAATGCCAAGCAATCTCTCGGCACTGGGGACGCTTCTGGCTGATCTCCGCACCGATGTAAGCAGGACGGTCATGATGCCGCTCAAGGAAGTTGGCGGGTCGGACTGGTCGAAGTACTTCGCCGAAATGGAACGGGATGTGGCAGCCTGGCACCACTCCGAAGCCGGCAGTCTGCGTTACGAGCGTTGTGCCGATATGCGATACGAAGGCCAAGAGTTTACGCTTAGGATCGATGTCGACGGTGACAGCGACGAGACATTGCCCAGCCGTGTCTTTGAACGGTTTCGTGTCGAATACAACACCCGATACGGACATAGCTATGATGACCTCGAAGTCGAGGTGGTTAATCTATGGCTGGTTGGTTTCGCGCCGGTGCACAAGCCCGCGCTGGATCGGCCGCCGGAGTTTCAACCCGGAACGGAAGAAATTTCGACGCGCTCAATATTTTTTCCCGGACACGGGCGTCTAGACACCCTGGTATTGTTTCGCGGCAGTCTTATGCCTGGTTCGGTCATCCAAGGCCCGGCGGCGGTAGAGGAATATGGTTCTACGACATGCCTGGGTCCGCTCGATGTCCTTACGGTGGACGAAATCGGGCAGCTGCGCATAAAGATCGGGCTCGACCCCGTCTCGTCCGACTGAGAGGTCATCCATGGCTACGAACATCCTTGAACTGCCGCCTTCAACCAAAGTGGACCTGATTACCCTGGAGGTGCTGCGGAGCGCGTTCCGGGCAAATCTGGACGAGATCGAGCTCACCATGTGCAGGACCGCGCACAGCAGTACGATCTATGAAGTCCACGACATGTGCGCCGGGTGGGTCGATGCTGAAGGCAACAGCATCGCTCAGGGCCGCCATGGATTGCCGATCTTTATGTCTGATCTTGGGTCGAGCATAAAACGGGGTATCGAAATCTATCGGCATGAGGGCTTCGAACCAGGCGACATGTTCATCACCAATCATTCCGAGAGCTGTGGTCAGCACTTGAGCAACGTCGTGGTTTACAGCCCGATTATTTACAAGAGCAAGGTCATAGCGTTCACCGCGTGCCGAGCCCATTGGAATGATGTGGGCGGCCGATCCGTGGGTTCGTACGCCACTGACACGACGGAGATATTTCAGGAAGGCGTCCAACTCGACAATTTGCGCGTGGCCAGGGCCGGTAAGGAGGACGCCGCGACGCTTCGTACGATCACCGCGAACATGCGGTTTCCGTCTACGAGCATCGGCGACCTGCGCGCGCAGGTAACGGCGTGCAAGCTGGGCGAGCGACGGTTTCTGGCGTTGATCGAGAAATACGGGATCGAAGTCATTCAGAATGCGATTCAAGCGCTCTGGAATCAGTCCGAGCAGCGCGCCCGCGCGGTCATCGCCAAGATTCCCGATGGCATCTATTCGGCGGAGGCGTGGCTGGATAATGACGGGGTCGAACTTGACCGTCGCCTCGAAGTCCGTGTCAAAGTCGTCGTCGACGGCTCCGACATGATCGTGGACTTCACCGGAACCAGCAAGCAGGCGAAGGGTCCGTTGAATTGTGGTCCGTCCGGCGCCATCGCAGCCGCGCGCGTCGCGTTCAAATGCATCACCGCTCCCTCGGCTACGGGAGACGAGGGTAGCTTCAGGCCTCTGAAGGTCGTTATTCCGCCAGGAACGTTCATTAGCGCCCGGCACCCGGCGGCTCTCAACCAATGGAGCACGATGCTTCCGACCGTGATCGATTGTGTCTTGTCGGCTTTGGCGCCCGCCCTGCCGCAGGAAATCCCGGCGGCACATCAGGGCGGAATCCCGGCCTGCTTTTTTGCGCGTCCGGAATCGCCGGATCGGCCGGGATTTGTGCATGCAGACCCCTTCCCAGGAGGTTGGGGGGCACGTTTCGACGGGGATGGACCGGTTACGTTGAAGAGCTACATTCACGGCGACACGTACAAGATTCCCGCCGAACTCGAGGAACTGAATTATCCGTTCCGTGTAACGGCCTATCGCATGCGTCAGGATTCCGGCGGGCCGGGTACATTTCGAGGTGCGCCCGGAATCGATCGATCGTTTGAAATTCTCGAAGATTTGTATATCACGACATGCCTGGAACGGTCGACTTGTCCCGCCTGGGGTTTGTTTGGCGGTGGTTCTTCAGACGCCGCGGTGGCCGAAATCATCTTTCCGGATGGCACCGTCGAGCGCGTCCAAAAGGCGACGATGAAACTTCTCCCCGCTGGAACCAAGTTGACGATCAAGACAGGCGGCGGTGGCGGGTATGGCCCTCCCATCAAGCGCGAGTCTTGGCGCGTCCAGCAGGACGTGCTGCGCGAATTCGTCTCACGGGATCAGGCCCGCGAAGTTTACGGGGTCGTATTCAAGCCGGGCGAGCGCCTGGAAATCGATGAAACGGCCACGCTATCCTTGAGAGCGGCCCATTCCGCCCGGCAAGCAGAGTTGACGGCGCAATAGCTTTGTCCAGGCCGGCATTCCGGTGCGAGAAGCCGATTTTTTAGTCGAGGGGACGTCGTATGAAATTTATCAGATTTTCCGACTGGTCCACTGGTCTGGTGCTGGAGGGGGAGAAAGCGGCCGCGGACATTGGAGCGAGTCTGCGCGCCTATCGCCAGAGGGATGCCGCGTCGGCTGATCGCTTGATCGACCTTTTTCCCGAGGAAGGGCGGGGCAGCTGGACGCGGGTGATTGCGAAGTGGGGCTCGGCCAGGAAAGACCTGAGAGCGCTGCTCGCGGCGGCCCATGAGCCCGGAACCAAGCTCGAGATTCGCAAACTGACCGGCACGAAATTGCAACCGCCGATGGTCAGCCGCGACAGCCGCACCTTTGCGATCGGGGCGAACAGCGTCGGGCACAATGTCAACGCTGTGAAGGCGCTGTCCGGAAAGGACGTGGATGGTCAGGATTACATCGACGAGAAATTATCGGGAGTGCCGCCGTTCGGCTTTTCGGTGCATCCCGACTTGATAGTCGGACATCGCGCCGTGGTAGCGCCACCCAAGGGCACGACAAAATTCGATTATGAGAGCGAGGTGGGAATCATCCTTAAACGAGGCGGCATGAACATCCCGCCGTCGAGGGTGCAAATATGGGGATTCATGCCGTGGAACGATTGGAGTATTCGGGACCCCTTGTTCGAGACCGGTCCGAACAAGGCGCGGTCGCTTCTGCTCAGTTGGAACCTGATGAAGAATTTCGAGACCTGTACCTCCGTCGGCCCTTATGTGCTGGTGGACGAGAAACTGGATCCCGGCCATCTGCGTGTTCTCCTTAGGGTCAATGGACGTGTTCTACAGGACTGGAACACGGCTGATATGATCTACAGTTTCGCGGAAACCGTGTCGTTCGTGTCTCAATACATCGCACTGAAGCCCGGCGACATGTTCGCGTCTGGAACGGGTCCCGGCACCGCGATCGAGAGCGGCGAAATGAGTAATCGGTGGCTTAAGCCTGGCGATAAAGTTGAGGTCGAGCTCGAAGGCGCGGGAATTTTGAAAAATACGGTCGGCGCGTTCTAATCGTCGGGCCTGAAATTCGACCCGTTGGGAATCCCCTAAGGCTCAAGCGGCCGCAATTCCGGCGACAACCGGGCCATCGCCGATATGAACGTCGCCGTGATGACATATCCGAATCCCACCAAGCCGTAGGCGGCGATATACGACGCAACCCCCGGCTCCGGAGTGCTTTTGATGCCTGATGGCATTTTTGGAGGGATGTCCGCCGATTCCGGGGCCAGCCATATGACGAGTGCAAATCCGGCCAGGGATACGACCCCACTCGCCAGCCATAACCCTGCCCAATCGAATCCCAGAGCGGCGCAGCCGGATACCACGACGGCCGATACGACAATGCCCACGCCAAGACCGGAAAAGTGTATCCCGGCTAAATCCATCCGCCCCCTATTCGCAAGCGCATCCAGAATCATTGCCGTGCCGAACACCAGGACGATCGAACTGCAGATGCCCGATATGAAGCGGATCGTCAGGAGCCAAGCCATGGAGGTTCCCAGGCCGAGGCAAGCAGTGGTGACCACACTTCCAGCGACGCCGGCAAACGTCCATAGCTTCATACCACCGGGCAGCTTGGCCTTGGACGTACCGATGGCGCCAACCAAATAGCCTAAAAGGCTCGCCGAGCCTATCAGGCCTCCCTGCGCCTTGGTCAACCCCAGGTCGTGCATCATGAAAGGCAGAATCGGTGTATAGCCGAATCGGCCGATTCCCAGTGCTGTCGCAAAGGCGAACAGACCGGCACATGCGATTCCGACAGAATGTCGGGCTTTCGATGTCATTTGACGCGCCCCAGATCAAGCGGGGCTGAACCCCATGTTTAGACGATCTTGCCTGCTTCCCGCGACCTAGGCCACCTCGTTATTGGAAGACACGGGACCCCGACATGACGTCGCCGCTGCGAGGGATTGTGCGGCAATGGCTATGGTCGCATTCGATTGATCGCCGCCCGACCGCTGGCCTCATTCATCCGCAGCCTGCTGGCAACGTCTTCAACAGAATCTGACATAAGCGGTCGCTACACGTAAAGTTCCCGCGAAACTGGATAGTTGAATGATCGATAGAGTGATCCCGCCGAATCAAAAGAGCGTCGTCTGGCGTTTACGGGCATGGAAGTCAATTCATTCACACGATAATTTGCTCCCGATGATTACTCAGCAACTACGTAGCTTAGATAGATACAAGCCATGACCTGGGACGGTATCAATTCCGCCGACAGCGAGGGTGCCGCACCCTTTCGGCTTCAGATGTCCGACGGTGTCATGATTGTCGGAGAAGCCTGGGGTCGACCAGAGAATCCACCCATTCTATTCGCGCATGGCGGCGGCCAAACCAGACATGCTTGGACAAAGGTAGCCCGCAGTACGGCAAACACCGGGTGGCGTGCGCTCGCCGTGGACCTTCGTGGGCACGGCAACAGTGGTTGGTCACCCGATGGTGATTACACCTATCGGCGCTTCGCCGAGGATATCGCAGCAATCGCCAAATCCATGACATCGCCGCCGGTCATTGTCGGTGCGTCCTTCTCTGGCAATTGCGCTATCCTCGCTGTTGCCACCGCTACCCAACCGCTAGCGCGCGCCCTGGTCATCGTAGACGTCACCCCTCGCATAGAGCGAGCGGGGCACGATCGAATCATATCGTTCATGGAGCGGCACTTGGACGAAGGTTTCGCGTCACCCGATGATGCCGCAGCGGCTATCGCGGAATACAATCCCGATCGTGTGAGGCGGCCGAACGTCGCGAACCTAAGGCGCAATTTGCGGCTTGGACAAGACGGTCGCTACCATTGGCATTGGGATCCAAAAACCGTAAGAGGTGAACGTAACGCACAAATGACCCCGGCATTGTCTGCCGAGCTCTGGACGGCCGCTCGGGGGGTTACAGTACCACTGCTTCTGATTCGCGGCCGGGAAAGCGACATCGTCACAGACGAGGCAGTGCGCGATTTCAGGCAAGCCGTGCCACATGCAGAGTTTCACGACATTGAAGGCGCAAGCCACATGATCGTGGGCGATCGTAACGATGTGTTCACGGCCCATCTGTCAGATTTTTTAACCCGTGTTCTCGACGGTCGCGTTCACCACCGCACTCCCGCCTGCTAGTTAGCCACGATCACGTTATAGGCGCTCGCGGCGCAGTCGAATCCCCGCCCTCTCCCGATCCCAAGTCTTGAGTGAGATACCCCTCTGGCGCAGGACTGGCTTGTCCACCCGAAAGGCAGCGTTCAATGGTAGCGATTCCACGAATTCGATGTAACGCGGAACCGCATAATACGGAAGTCGTTCGATCAAAAATTCGGTTAGACTTTCACCCGTCACGGATCGTTCGCTCGTCGGCACGACGAAAGCCATTACTTCCTGCTCGAGTTCAGCCTCGACGCCGATCACTGCTGCCTCGGCGACATTTGCATTCGCTAGAATCTCGCGTTCGACCTCGGCAGCCGAAACATTCTCTCCGCGCCGCCGGATGGAATCCTTGACGCGATCGACGATCGAGTAATTCCCATCCGAATCTCGAGTCAATACGTCGCCACTGTGGAACCAGCCGTTCCGCCACGCAGCCGCGGTCGCTTCGGCATTTCGGTAATATCCCGGAGTTATTGCCCAAGGAACGCGGTGCCGCACGACGAGCTGCCCAGGTGTTCCGTCGGCGACCGGCCGATCATATTCATCGACCAGACGCAACTCAAAATCGGGATCGACCGGCTTGCCCAGCGTCCGCGATTCCTTCGGGTCGAGGACCGAGAACATCCACGGGATCTCCGTCATGCCATAACCAGTATACAGGCGAATTCCAAAGCGCTCGCAGAATCCCGCGATGTCGGGTAACAGCGGAGCCTGCATGGCGAGCCTGAGCGGATGATCATCGTCGTCGTCGCGTCGTGGCTGCTGCCACAAGAACAGGCACATCGTCGAATGAATCCAGGCGACACTGCATCGATAGCGGCGAACGTCATCCCAGAATTTCTCCGTGCGGAAGCCGTGTATGATCGCGATCGAGCCGCCGTTTCTAAGCATCGCGTAGATCGGGATATCGGCACCGCCATGAAACATTGGCGCACATACCAGGAACCGGTCGCTTGCATTCACGCCCACGCGATCGAAGCAGGATTCGGTCATCTTGAGATACAATATGTGCGGGCGTCGCACCGCCTTTGAGGCACCGGTCGTGCCTCCAGTAAACATAATCATCTGGTCGTCCCAAGGCTCTATGGGACGGGAAAGAATTGGCGGGTCGACTTCACCGGTTTCCACGAGATCTGTCCAAGGTATGATTTTCGGGAGACCGGAAGGGATAACATCAATATCTCCGATCACGACCAGCGTCTCAATTGATGGCAGGTCGAGTTCGACCAGCCGTTCGATCAAACCGGCATGCACAACAATGACGCGGGCGCTCAAAAGCTTGAGAGCATTCTCAAGCAAGGGTCCCCGATAGCCGGTGTTCAGCGGCGTATACGTCAGACCGGCCGAAGCGGCGCCGAACCAGGACAGCAGGGCTTCGCGACCGTTGGGCAGCCAAGCCACCAGAATTTCTCCCTGGCGAAGGCCCAGTCGCTGAAATCCGCGTCCGCATCTCCAACTACGTTCTGCGGTTTCTCGAAATGTCCAGGCTTCGTCATCCTCGAAAACGGCGAAGACTCTATCCGGGGACTGTTCCGCGCGCATCGCTAGAATGTCCCGAAGCACGCAATCTGCCCTGCTAGGAAACGCTGACATCACGGAATACTACTTGATATTCGCAGGCGCCAGTCGATCAACCGCGCGATCGACACCAGAAGGAATTTTTCTGAAATCCCATGAGACCCTGCGTTCTATTTCTAGCCGATACCAGACATGGGTCTTTCGCTGCACCTCGTCTGTGCCACCGGCGCCCGTCGCTCGCATGAATTCACGTCGCACTTCCACAAGGATTGGATCATCGTCGTCTAAAGCGTTGCATCTTCCGTGCAGGACCACACCGCGCCGCTTGGTGTAATCCTCGCCAGGGCCAAGCCCGTCATCGATCACAAGCGCCGCCTTGGCGTTCTCGGCGAGGTCTCTGCCGCGACGGGACTGGCGCAAGGAATAGAAAAAGACCGCGCCTATCCAATAGACATATCCGATTGGCGTCACATGCGGATCGGCGGCGAGATTCGCGGTCGCCAACCGCCCCCAGATATTGACGCGCAGGAAATCCTCGATCTCCGCGTCGCTCATATGCAGTTTCTTGCGGCTCACATACATCGGTTGCCTCTATGATTACCTACCAATCCTTGTCCGTGTCGACGGTGCTCTCAGCCACACCCCATTTTCCATCTTTAATTTGAAGACGCCGAAGCTCCGTGATGCCAAGATGTCGTTCGGGCCCGTAAGAAACCGGCGGCACGAGGCCAGTGTCATAGCTCTTCATCGTTTCGACCGCGGCAACGAGCGACTCGCGGTTGAGCGGACCTTCGATCCGTTTCGCCAGTTCCACGAATATCTTGGCCATGGCGAAGCTAAATAGCGAAATGTAATCGGGTTTCTCGCTAGGGGCATATTTGTTCAGCGCTGAGCGATACTGGGTGACTTCTTGAGTGGCCAACGTCGGCGGAACGGTCCATGACGTCGCCTTCAAGCCTTCCACGGCGGCGCCTCCGAGCTCAATCAACGAGTTCGCAACGCTCGGCGCATAGCTGTAGAGGGCGGTTTTGAATCCCTGTTGTTGAAGCTGCTTCGCCATTTGTGCGAGTTCCTGAATTGTCAGGACTGCGTAAATCGCGTCGGGCCTCTTGGATGCGAGTTCGAGAGCGATCGGTGCATAATCGCTCGTTCCGAACTTGACGGGATATAGTTCGACCGACGCGTCGGCGGCCACCGAATGCACGCCGGGAGCGAAATTGACGGCGATGTTCGTGAATTGGCCAAAGGCGGAATGCACCACGATCAGCTTCCGATGACCATCCTTCGCTGCCCAGCGGCCGACCGTCCGGGCGTCGTTTTCGAAAAGAACCTGCGCGCCATAAAGGTTCGGGCGCGGCGGGAAGTACCAACTCTTGTCGCCGCCATACGCATTAATGATTGGCACGTTCTCTTGGTCGAGTACGTACGGGAACGCTGCGGCGGAATTGGCAGTTCCGTTGGGATGGACGATCGCGAGCACTTGATCAACTGAAATCAACTTACGCGCTGCGCTCACCGTAGCTTCGGGATGGAAAGCGTTGTCCTCAACGAGATACGTGATTTTGCGTCCCTTAATCCCGCCCGCGGCGTTGACCATCTGGAAATATGCATCAATCCCAGCTCGTTGGGGCACACCGTAGAGTGCGATCGGCCCGGATAGCGGCATCCAGGCACCGAGCTTGATTTCCGTATCAGTAACCCCCGGTCCCTGCTGCTGAGCGTAGGCGGCCCGTGAACGAGCGGCCAAGCTGCCGGCTGTCGCCAAGCTACCCAATAGGACCGAACGCCTGGTCGTGGTCACTCTAGTCACGATATTCCTCCACCTGGACTAATTATTATTGGCGTCGGAAAATGATTACCCAGCCGACTAATTCTAAATCGTCTATAGAAGACAAATCGAGCGTTCATCCACGGATCAATATCGATAGATCTAATACAAACTGCTTCCGGATCACATCTCCGAGTCTCGTCCGCGCGGGTAATTTGTAACCCAGCCGTTCGTTTTCTCGATCAAGTTCAGTGCGGCACGCCATTCGAGGATCGTGAAGTCCTTGTAGACCTTATTTCTATAGAACGGCTCGGCCCGATACCATTCCCACACCTGCTCGGCATTGTCCGCTTCGAAAATCGTGAGCGTTCCGCATTGATTGCCGGCAGTATTGAACAATGCGCCCGCTAGCCGCGTCATATCGTCGTTTCCTCGCACGTATGAGCGATGTTCGGCACGATATTCCTCGCGCAGGGCCATGGAATCGGGAGGATGATCAAGCCCGATCACCGCAAAGAGAGCCATTGGATCTTCCTCATCTCGGCGAGCGACGTAACAAATCACTCGTATTATTATTCTCGCGCATCGGGAAATCGAATCTTGATCACGCGTCACATCATTCTGACTCGGATACAGGACGTGGTCCAGGTTGAACCACGACGAGCAAATTGAAGGGAGGGCATGGTCACCGAAAGGCCGAAATGGACCGA
>Ga0206992_1022_pt1 | contig 35369 bp, 38 predicted proteins | sample Alteio_BWMinCont_6_FD_153267 | JGI IMG/M metagenome (GOLD analysis project Ga0206992, IMG submission 153267) | Enriched cells from forest soil in Barre Woods Harvard Forest LTER site, Petersham, Massachusetts, United States -... | ecosystem: Environmental > Terrestrial > Soil > Temperate forest >... | reverse complement strand
TGGCATTTGCGATCGAATTGGAATTCCTCAAGGGACGCGATAAGTTAAGCGGACACACGGTCACATCCCTGATCCGGTACTAATGTGCTTTATGGAGCAGCAGCCTTCAAGGAAACCGGGATGCCCGGCATGCACGGGGATGCGATTCAGGAAGTCTGCGATCGGACCGGGCACGCCATTATCTTCCGCGCCGTTGGCACCCAATCCACCCTGTTGCTCGAAGAGGGCTATGCGGCCAAGGGCTTTCGCATCGACACGAAGTCATGCGATTGGGGCCCAGCGCGTGGCTTTGTCTGCGTCGATCCACGCTTGAGCAAGGTCGGAGGCGACGAGAAGAAGGCGAAGGACAATAAGAGATATACGACGGAAGCGCTGGAAGGCAGAATCCGGATGGACGCGGTCGGTGGCCTCGACGTCGAGGCGATGGGTGGCGAAGAAGCGGTCATGCCGGATTGGATGGCCGGCTGCAAGCCCGTCGTGATCTCCGCCAAACGTTATCTGGAACTGATTGGTTCCGGTCTATCGGGTACGACCGACGCGTACCGCATCATCCGCGGCGTCAGCACCGACAAGACGAAGCGCGTGCGGTTCCCGTGGGCGCTGATTCCCGTTGATCGCTGCCAGCGCATTCCCGGCTTCGTTGCCGCATGCGGCTCGCTGCCGACCGGCGGTTACGGCGTCTTCGTCGACAGCACCAATAAAGAAGTATCGTTCACGCAGGATCTGCCGCACGGCTTGCGTGCGATAAAGGTTTTTGGCGAAGAGTCCGTTCTGGGATTGATCAATCCGGGGACCGACCAGTACGGTTATCGCGCCTGTGTGACCGGAGACTACGACCTGTTCGCCGTCTGGCCGCCAGTGCAGCGGCTGGACCCGTTCGCCGGCCGCAACTGGGATGTCCGCATCGTCGAGCGCTACCGGCAGATGAATCCGGAAAGTGCGAAACCACATTTTCAACAGCACTATCGTCTGGGCAACATCACGGGCCGGCTCAACATGATCAAGGTCCTGCTGAATACGGCGTTCATCGGCAAGGGCGGCTTCCCCGGCGGCAATCTGGTTCACCACAGCGACGAGGTGGGGAACCCGTCGCCCGGTCTGAAGAAGACGCTGATCGAAAGTTTCCCGCTGCTGGCATTTGTTCCGCGTGATGGTTGGAAGTTGGCGAAGCTCTCGACCCCCGGCTTGTGCGTCAAGAACACGCTGGATTTCGCCAGCCTGGTGAATCTCTGCCAGAAAGCCCGCATCTCTCCGGACATCCGCCCCGAGTGGCGCAACTTCACCTCTGTCTAAAGTCGCCGCGGATTGCACGGATTACACGGATTTAAGCCCGGAGCCCCTCCTTCCGAAGGAGGGGTGGTTGTTTAAGCCACCGATGATTGTTTATAGCGTGGCATATCGAACCAGGAACAGCCCGGTGAACACGATCAGTAACCAGTGCAGTTTGCGCCAGCGTCCGGAGATCACGGCGAGAGCGACATAGCTGATGAACCCGAACGCGATGCCATCGGTGATACTGAAGGTGAAGGGAATCAAAACAATCGTGATGAAGGCCGGGATGTATTCCAACGGCTCATTCCAATCGATGCGCCCCACCCCGCGCATCATGAATGCACCCACAACGATGAGCGCCGGAGCCACCGTCGGATAAAGCATCAGGCCTGAAGCGGACTTCGTCCCCTCGCCGATCATCTGAGCAAGTGGCGCAAAAAACAACCCGCTCAGCATCAGCGTTCCTGTCACAACGTTTGCCAGTCCAGTTTTGGCGCCTTCTGCAACTCCAGTCGCACTTTCGATGTAACTCACAACTGTTGAGTTCCCAAGCAGTCCTGAGACGGTGGTGCCGATCGCGTCCGCCAATAGCGCTTCGCGCGCCCGAGGCAGTTGACCGTCGCGCATGAAGTCGCCCTGTTCGGCAATGCCGATCAGTGAGCCGATACTGTCGAACAGATCGAGCAGGAAGAAAGTAAAGATCACCGGCACGGCACCGAGACTCAAAGCTCCACGTATGTCCAGCTTGAACGCAACCGGAGCGATTGAAGGCGGCGCGCTGACGATGCCGTGATAGTGCACCACACCGAACCCGAGGCCGATGAGAGTACTCGTCAGAATTCCTGCGATGATCGCGCCGCGCCATTTGCGAACAAGCAATGCGCAGGTGACCAGGATGCCCGCAGCGGACATCCAGACGGCGGGCTCGCGCAAATGACCGAGCGTGACCAGCGTCGCCGGGTTTCCGGCAACAAGTCCACTCCATTCGAGGCCGACCAGCGTGATGAGTAAGCCGATCCCGACGGCAATTCCGCGCTTCAACGAATCCGGGATGGCATGAACCAGCGCTTCCCGAATGCCCCACATCGACATCAATAAGAAAAGGATGCCTGAAATGAACACGGCGCCGAGAGCGACCTGCCACGAATAACCCATTCCGGCCACGACGGTGAAGGCGAAGAAGAAGTTGTGACCCATCGCGGGCGCGAGAGCGATGGGATAGTTGGCGAGAAACGCCATCAGGTAAGTGCCGATCGCACTGACGATGCAGGTGGCGGCGAGCACGGCGCGGAAATCCATTCCGGTTGTGGACAAAACCGCCGGTTGGACAAAGATGATGTACGACATCGTCAGGAACGTCGTGAGTCCGGCCAAAACTTCTGTCCGTACAGTAGTTCCCGATTCGGTTAACCGAAATACTCTGTCGAGAGTGCCATTCATGTTCTCGCGGAGCTTACAAAACTTTATCTCATCAGAGAATTAAAGAATCGCGCGAAATGCCGGGTGGCTGGTTACGCCAGTGATAAGCTACTGAAACTAAGTGGCTTTTAGCTGCAATCCGCCGGGTTTGATCCCAATCCTGGAATTGTGACCACAATTTTGCAAATTGGGATCGCAATCCGCCAAGTTTGATCGCAATCCCGGAATTGTGACTGCAATTTCGCAAATTGGGACCGCAATCCGCCGGATTTGATCGCAATCCTGGAATTGCGACCGCAATTTGGCAAATTGGGATCGCAATCCGCCGGATTTGATCGCAATCCTGGAATTGCGACCACAATTTGGCAAATTGGGATCGCAATCCGCCGGGTTTGATCGCAATCCCGGAATTGTGACCGCAATTTCGCAAATTGGGATCGCAATCCGCCGAGTTTAATCACAATCCTGGAATTGAGGTCAAAATCCGCAGATTGCGGTCACAATCTCAGAATCTTGATCAAATGCGTCGGGCGAGGATAAAAAAGAGGCCGCATCACAAATTTATCCACGAAAAGGACCAGAATCCGCCGCCCTTGAACCTGGAAATGGTCGCCCTTGACCGGCCTCAGGGAATCGCGTTTTGGTTTCTCGCCTTTATCGCCGACTCAGCGACTTTTTGGCGACAGAGCCGCCGTAAGCACATCAAAAGCCGGGGCCGTGAAATGGACAACAAGCTGCATGACACCTGTTCTGAGTTATCATGCTTTCAAAAGGACAAACGACATGTTGGTCGAGACAACCAAGAAGCTGTTCACCGTGGACGAATACCATCGGATGGCTGAAACCGGAATTATCGGCCCCAAGGAAAGAGTCGAACTCATCGATGGGGAAATCATCAAGATGAGTCCGATCGGGCACAGGCATAGAGTGTCCGTTAATCTTGCAACTGAGCTGTTTGTGGACACATTCAAAGGCCGGGCTATCGTCAGTATCCAGAATGGACTGCGGCTCAGCAACAATACCGAGCCCGAGCCTGACCTCGTTCTCTTGAAATACCGGTCAGACCGGTATCGTGGCAAGAAATGGACGGCTGAAGACGCGCTACTCGTGATTGAGGTGGCGGACACGTCGTTGCGCTACGACCGGGAAATCAAGCTTCTCCGATATGCGGCTGCCGGAATCCCGGAAGTGTGGATCGAGAATCTGGAAGCCAACGAGATACTGGTATATCGCGATCTTGGTGGCGGCTCTTACACGACGTTCCTCACCGTTGGTCTTGGTGACACCATTTCGGTTGCTGCGTTTCCGGATACGAAATTCAAAGTCGAAGATCTTCTCGCCTAGCGGGGTACGGGATCTCGCGACGCTGATGAAGCACGCATACAACCTGGGTCGCTTCACCGATGCTCAAGATCCTGTGTACAGCCAGGTGTGCGCGGAGCTCCGGCAGGGTCGCAAGACATCTCATTTCGGTGTTGATTGTCGCTGCCGAATCACTTCGTAGAGTGCGATCGCTACGGTAGTCGACAGGTTGAGTGACCGGACACTTGATGACAGGATTGGCAACCCGACAAAGCGGTCTCGATAGCGCTCGTGCAACTCCGCTGGCAGGCCTGCGGTTTCGCTCCCGAAGATGAGGACAACATCCTGCTGGCCCGCGAGCGCCACGTCCCAGAAAAGTCGTTTCGCCTTGGTGGAGAAGAAGTAGGGATCGCCGAGGTTCGGAAGCTCTTTCTCGAACGCGTCCCAGTTGGGCCACACCCGCAGATCGACGTTCTCCCAGTAGTCGAGTCCGGCTCGTTTCACCTGACGTTCATCCAGCGAAAAGCCAAGCGGTTCGACGAGGTGCAGCGTGGCTCCTGCGGCGAGGCAGGTGCGCCCCGCGTTTCCGGTGTTCCAGTGAATCTCGGGATGCACGAGTACGATGTGCGTTGCCATTGTTGCTGGTTATAACACCAATAGAGATTTCCGCAGTACAATCCCCGACCGAGGTGACCGTATGAGCAAATCTTTCATGTCATTCGTTATCGCCCTCCTGGTTGGAACTGTCTTCGCTGTTCCGTTTCATGCGCAAACGCCTGCGGCCCAGGCGCGGACCCAGACGATTGCGGAACGCACGTCGGGCATGCAGAAGCTGGATGGTTTCTTTCCCCTATATTGGGACGACCGCACAGGCACGTTGTGGCTCGAGATCCCTCGCTTCGACAGCGAAGTCCTGCTCGCCACCGGACTGGCCGAAGGTCTCGGTTCGAACGACATCGGCCTGGATCGCGGTATAGCCGGCCCGAGCCGCATCGTCTCATTCGAGCGGGTTGGACCGAAGGTGCTGATGGTTGCGCCGAATGAAAACTTCCGTTCGTCGAGTCCGAATCCCGCCGAGCGCAAGTCGGTCGAGGACTCGTTCGCGAAATCCGTGATATGGGGTTTCACGGTTGCGGCGGAAAGCAACGGTCATGTCCTGGTCGACGCTACGGACTTTGTGGTGCGCGACGGTTTCGGCGCAGCGGGGTCGCTCAGTCCCGGCGCATACCGTGTCGATCGCACGCGCAGTGCGGTATACATGGCGCGCACCAAGACATTCCCGAAGAATACGGAAATTGAAGTCACCCTGACCTTCGCCAATGATGCCGGTCAGCGCGGCGGTGGCGGCGCCGGCCCGGCTCAGGGGCCGACCTCGATTGGCGAGGGTGGCGGACGGGCTCGCGGAGCTCCGGGCGGTCTGTTCTCCGGTACGGTGGCCAGTGTGACGCCGTCTGCTGAGTCCGTCACATTGCGCGAACACTATTCGATCGTCGAGTTGCCCGACGGGAACTTCAAGCCGCGCTTTGACGATCCACGCGCGGGTTATGGCGGTCTGACGTTCGTGGATTACAGTACGCCGATCGGCGAATCGATCACGCAACACCTCATCCGCCGCCATCGCCTCGAGAAGAAGGATCCGAACGCGGCCGTGAGCGAAGCGGTCAAGCCGATTCAGTACTGGGTTGATCCAGGCGCTCCCGAAGACGTCCGCAAAGCTCTGATCGAAGGCGCGAGCTGGTGGAACCAGGCGTTCGAGGCGGCCGGCTTCCTCAACGCGTTCAAAGTGGCCGTGCTTCCCGACGGCGCCGATCCGATGGATATCCGCTACAACATGATCAACTGGGTTCATCGCTCGACCCGCGGCTGGAGCACGGGGGGAACCATCGCGGATCCGCGAACCGGCGAGATCATCAAGGCGACGGTGACGCTCGGATCGCTGCGCGATCGCCAGGATTACATGATTTTCGAAGGCTTGACGTCGCCTTACCGGGACGGCGATGAGAAGCCGACGGCTCTTTACGAAGCGGCCCTCAAGCGCATCCGACAGCTCGCCGCTCACGAGACCGGTCACACTCTGGGTCTCGGCCACAATTTTTACGACAGCTCGACGGGCTGGACCTCGGTCATGGACTACCCACATCCGCTGGAGAAGTTGCGTGACGACGGCACGATCGATTTGTCCGACGCGTATCCGCAAAAGATCGGCGACTGGGATAAGGTTGCCATCAACTACGGCTACCGGCAGTTCGCTCCCGGTTCCGATGAAAAGGCGGCGTTGCGGAAAATCCTGGATGACGCATGGGCCAAGGACATCCGCTACTTTACGAATCAGGACATGGAGGTTCATCCTCGCGTGGACTGGTGGTCGAACGGCGTCGACCAGGCCGACGAACTAAATCGCATCATGAAGGTTCGCCGCGCTGCTCTCAACCATATCGGCGAAGAGACGGTGCGGAACGGCCAGCCGATGGCGATGGTCGAAGAACCCCTGGTTCCGATTTACATGTACCACCGCTACTCGGTGGAGTCGGCGGCTTCGATGATTGGCGGGCAGGACTATATATACGCCATCCGCGGCGATGGCCGAACACCGACGAAGTGGGTAACGGGGGTTCAGCAGCGCGCGGCTCTGGAAGCATTGTCTGCGACGCTCAAGCCGTCGGAGTTGACGCTTTCGAAACGGATTCTGGACGCGATCCCGCCGCGTCCGCCGGGCTTCGGCCGGCATCGCGAGTTGTTTCCGAGAACGACAGGCGACGCCTTCGATCCGCTTTCACCGGCGTCCATTGCGTCCGACGTCACGATCGGCTTTGTGCTGCAACTCGATCGCGCCTCGCGCGTGGTCGCACAGCACGCAGTGGACAGCACTCTGCCCGGATTGGAAGAGGTTATCGATCGCCTGACGAAGGCCACCTTCGACGCGACAACCGCGACGCCGTATGAAGCGGAAGTGCGTCGCATCGAGGAAGGCGTCCTGGTGGATCGCGTGATGTGGCTTGCGACGGGTTCGTCCAACGCGCAGGTCCGCGCGGTCGCTTCGCTGAAGCTGTCGAAGCTCGCGGCGCGTCTCAAGGCGGAAGTCGGCAAGAACGAAGCCGATCAGGCGCACCGCGTGCAATTGGCGGCCGATATCAAACGCTTTTTGGAACGCTCAGCCGAATTCGCCAAGCCAATCGTTGCTCCGGACGCACCTCCGGGCGCCCCGATCGGCGACGCGCCAATGGACTGGCTGGCCCGTCCGCCTTATTCCCGTTTACCTTATTGATGTTAAGTTATTAGAAGTTCGCCAGGCCCCGTAGCTCAGCTGGATAGAGCAGCGGTTTCCTAAGGCCACCAGAGGCCCTGTAAGCACTTTAGAATCAATGCATTCTCTAGTGTTTACAGGGCTTTACGTTGGGTGCCGTTGGTTGGTTTTGGGTGCGTTTTGATCGCCGCGGGCACGGTTTAGGCAAAGTGACGGCGATCATTTTTGATCGTCGAGGGTTCTTGGTCTGGCTGGAAGCAGGGACGAATCTCATAACAGAATCCTCCATCACGGGTGTGCTCAAACTGCGGTTGGAAGACTCCTACCCTCGGCACACTACCGGTCCTGACGGCGCTTTCTGCTGGCGTCGTTCCAAGGTCCACTTGAATACGGTCGAATCCAGGGCAGAGGGCGGCCTTGCCAAGGGCGCGACAGCGAAATATTACGGACTCCCGAGCGAACCTTTAACGCACATACGTTGGACGAAACTATCCATTTCCCTTTTTCGCGGCGATTGCCGAGAGTTCGGCCCGGGCGGCTTGGACGATATCGGCTCCGGTGTTGGCGTGCCCATTGATGCCCCAGCCGCCCTCGGGTGATTCCTTGATGAGCACCCAGGTGCGTTCGGTTAGGGTCGGGTCGCCTGCTGCGGCAGCGACGATCTCCGTCAGTTCTTTCACCACGCCGAGTTGCTTGTCGCGGTTAAGAACTCCAATGGGGGTCAGGACCTCGACGCGCACGTAGTTGCTGTCACCGGCAGCGTTAGCGATTGAATCTGCAGGTAAGTCGTGGATGAATGCAGCAGTGTTGTTCAGAAACAGCGGGATGGCCGGCACCTGCTCCCAGCGCATCACAGCGTTGGCGAGGTCCCTTGCCAGCGCATGCTTGTCGCCGAATGTTCCCGTGGCGGCATAGACGTCGATCATGGGCATGTAGGATCTCCTTCGATAACTTTCATGAACGCGGGTTGTGGTTGGTGGTGTCAGAGTGATGGCAACGATGCCGCATTGTCCGCGCGACAATGCCTGCCATCTCGACTCGGTGCCGATGCCCACCAGTTGATGAGACCGATTCGAGTGACTACGATACGCCGTTTGGCGATTGAAACCATGCCGGATCAGCCCCTGTTAACCTAAAATCATTCGAAGTGAAAGGCCCGCCCTTCTGCTCGCTGTTATAGTGACGCTCGTACACCACCCGTGATTGGTTCCATCTTCGGCAGGAGCACCAGTTCAGAGTGCACGTCGCACCGGACGCGGAGACCAAGTCGAGCACCCAAGCAGAATTCGTTTCGCCTGCCACATCTCCAGGAATCGGTGTCTCTCGAATGAATATCGACAGACCACCGACTTCGGCCATGACGTGAAGCGGGAACAGAAAGTTCAAAAGCATTGAACGCACTTTCGACTTTCCACGAATCGGTTCCTCGCGCGTTTCGTCACCGACCTGAACATCATCGGCGTAAAATGCGTCGAAAATTTCAAGATACTCTTCAAAGCCTTCACCGATATTGGCTTGAATGATGGCCGCATTCAGGACGCGATCCAGAGTCCGCGACCTGGTGTACTGATCCGGGCCCAGGTGATCCGGGTAAATGAATCTATGTTGATCGATCATTGAAGTTCCTCCAACATACTTGCTTGACATTATACATGACGTTCGTCATTAATACTGATATATGATGATCCTAATTAATAAGGCAATCACGCTCAAAGAGGGAGGCTAGCTATATGTACGTCGTCGCTGGAGTCACCGGGAACACGGGAAAAGTCGTCGCCGAGACGCTGCTCGCGCAAAAGAGGCCAGTGCGCGCCTTGGTACGAGATGAGGCGAAGGGGGCTGCGTGGAAGAAGCGCGGCGCCGAGGTCGTCGTGGCGGACCTCGACGACGAGGCCGCGCTGGGCCGCGCCCTCGCGGGCGCGACCGGCGCCTACCTCCTCCTGCCCGCGCAATACCAATCGACCGACGCGCGCGCCGACGGCGCGAAGCGAACGCGCGCGATCGTTCGGGCGATCGAGTCGAGCGGCGTCGAGCACGTCGTATTGCTCTCGGCGGTGGGCGCGCAGCATGCGAGCGGCACCGGTCCGGTCGAGCCGCTCCACGATGCCGAGGTCGCGCTGTCGCACGTGAAGGCCGCCGTCACCTCCATACGCGGGGCGTACTTCATGGAGAACTGGGGCAGCTCGCTCTTTGCACTCGAAAAAGGCGTGCTCCCGACGTTTCTCGCCGCTGGCCACGCCATTGCGATGGTCGCGGCGGCCGACGTCGGAACAATATCGGCGAAGGCGCTCATCGACGGGGGTAAAGGCTACTCGGTGATCGAGCTCGCCGGGCCGCGCGAGTACACGCCCGAGGACGTCGCCGCCGCGCTCTCGCGCATCACCGGCAAACCCGTGGTGGTACAGCAAGGCGCGGAGGATGCGATAGTGCCAGCGTTCATGGCGGCCGGCATGAACCGCCACTGGGCGGAGCTATATCAGGAGCTGATCCATGCGCTGGACAATGGGCACACCGCGTGGGAGGGCGGCCGAGCGCGCTTCGTGCGTGGAACGACCGAGATCGACGATGCGCTCTCGATGCTCGTGAACCGCTGAGATACGCTCATGGAGAATAGACAAGAAATGAGGCTCCTCCGAATGCGCCCCTGGCTCAAACGCACCTTACAGATCATGGCAAGCGTAGTCCTCCTCATCGCCGCCGGTTTTGGCGCGATTCTCTACTCGGTGGTCGGCGGCAACACCGAGATCACTGGCGGAGCCACGCCCGCGCCCGACGTTCGCATCATCAAAGATGGCTACGTCGCGATTACGCCGGTGGACTTCGGCGTCGTCGACGTCGGCGAGGGGCACGTCGTCCTCATCGACGCGGGCTACGATCCCAAGGGCGCGGCGCTCGTCGCAGAGCTCGCGCGCCGAAAGGTGGGACCGGACGCGGTGACCGCGATCTTCTTCACGCACGGTCATCGCGATCACATTGCCGGCGCGAGCCTCTGTCCGAACGCCACGCTCTACGCGCTCGATGCCGACGTCGCGCTGGTCGAGGGGCGTGAAGGCTCGCATGGTCCGCTCACCAGCATGGTGGGCGCGAAGCCGACGGGGCTCCACGTCCACGGCTTGAAGGACGGCGCCGTCACGACCGTCGGCACGAAGAGCATTCGTGCGATCGCGACCCCGGGTCACACCAGCGGCAGCGCGGCGTACCTCGTGAGCGGTGTTCTCTTCTTGGGAGACAGCGGCTGGATGAAGACGGACGGCAAGCTCGCGCCCGCACCGTGGGCGCTCTCCGACGACGTCGCGAAAGATAGGGCGTCGCTCGTCGCGCTCGGAAAAATGCTCGGGAGCGAGAAGGCCGCGGTGGTGGCGATCGTCCCCGGGCATACGGGAACCGGCAAGTTCGAGGATCTCACGGCGTTGATACCGCGACCGTGAGCTTAGCGCCGATGTACAAAATCAAGGCCCGACACGAGGAGATCACCAATGCGATACAGATTGTTTGGAGAGCACACGGGTCTGCGAGTGTCCGAGGTTGTGCTCGGCACGGGCGTTTTTGGCACGCGCTGGGGCTACGGCAGCGACCCCGCCGAGAGCCGCCGCATTATTGATGCTTACGCGGACGCGGGCGGCAATTTCATCGACACCGCGAACGTCTACGAGGCCGGCGAGTCCGAGGAGATTATCGGCGCGGCAGTGCAAGGTCGCCGTGATGACTTCGTTGTCGCGACCAAGTATACCGGGCCGGGCGGCGCTAAGAACGGCATTCTGACGACCGGCAACAGCCGCAAGGCGATGACCGTGTCGGTCGAGGATAGTCTGAAACGGCTTAAGATCGACTACATCGACCTGCTGTGGGTCCACTTTGCCGACGGCGTCACGCCCGCCGAAGAAATCGTGCGCGGCTTCGATGATCTGGTTCGCGCCGGCAAAGTGCTCTACGCCGGCCTTTCCGACTTCCCGGCATGGCGCGTCGCGCGAGCAGTCACGATCGCCGAGCTGCGTGGCGCGGCGCCTATCGCTGGTCTCCAGTTCGAACACAGCCTGGTCGAGCGCACCAGCGAATATGATGTCATTCCGGCTGGCCGCGCGCTCGGCCTCGGCATGGTGGCTTGGTCACCGCTTGGCGGCGGTCTTCTGACAGGCAAGTACCGCCAAGGCGAGTCAGGTCGCAAAGAGGGCTGGGGCGGCCAGGTCTTCCAGCAGGAGAATTCGGCTCAGCGGACAAAGATCGTCGACACTGTGATCGAGATCGCCCGCGAGCTGAACGTTAACAATGGCGAGGTGGCCATCGCCTGGGTTGCGGCCAAGGGCTCGCAGGTGATCATCGGTCCGCGCACGTTCTCGCAGCTCGAGAGCAATCTGGCGGCGGCCAAACTGAAGCTGTCTCCCGAACACATTGCGCGCCTCGACGACGTGAGTGCCATCCCGTCGATCTTCCCTCATGGGGTCCTTGAGAGTGCTCGGCCGCTATACACGGGCGGCAAGCCTGATCTGTTCGACGCACCGGCAGGAACCGTTGCGTAACGAGCCTCAAAGCTCAGGTTAGGTCAAATCTTGTCACGGCAGGGCCGGTGGACAGAGAAGCCCAATGGCTGAGCTCCCGCCAGGCATATCCCTCAGAATCAGCGCCGGGCCGTCGCTCGGGAACGATCGACCGGTCTTTGGGAAAGATAAGACGGTTCCACGCCAGCAGCACCCGGCTTTGGCCGAAGCCGACATTGTTGTCGTGCTGGCCGATGATCCTCGTGCCTTGCTGCACAAGCAGGATGTGGCCCGTCGGGCTGTCATAGACGTTCCCCGTCACCTGGGCGCTGATCTGGCCTAGTAGATCCGAGCGCATGCCCGTGCCCCGGCCTTCTCCACGCCCGAAAACCTTCAATCCCTTGGCCTTCGGGCCCGCATGAAACATTTTGGGCGACATCATTGGGTCCAACCACTCTCTTGAAAATGCCATCCTCGCCCTAAGGGCTAGACGGCTTCGAGAATGGTCGCCACGCCCTGGCCGCCGCCGATGCATTGGGTCGCGAGCGCGAAGCGTTTGCCCTCGCGCTTCAGGATCTGGGCCGCCTTGCCGGTGATCCGGGCCCCGGTGGCGCCGAGCGGATGGCCGAGCGCGATGGCGCCGCCGTCGATATTGACCTTCTCCTCCGGGATGTTCAGCTCGCGGAGGCAGGCGACGGCCTGGCTTGCAAACGCCTCGTTGATCTCGACCACGTCGATGTCGTCGATGGTCAGGCCGGTGCGCTCCAGCGCCTTGCGGGTCGCGGGCACCGGACCCATGCCCATGATCTCCGGCGGGCAGCCGGCGACGGCGACCGATCGAACCCGGGCAAGAATTTCCAGGCCGTTGGCCCGCGCATATTCCTCGGAGCAGACCAGCACTGCCGCCGCCCCATCGGTCAGCGGCGAGGCGGTGCCAGCCGTGACCGTGCCGTCGGACCGGAAGGCCGGCTTCAGGCCCGCCAATCCTTCCAGCGTGGTCTGCGGACGCAGGCAGCCATCGACCGTGACCAAGCCGCCAGGCGTCGCGATCGGCACGATCTCGGCCGTCAACCGGCCAGCGCTCTGGGCCGCGGCGGCTTTGAGCTGCGAGGCGAGCGCCAGCTTTTCCTGGTCGAGCCGGGGCACATCGTATCGACGGGCTACGTTCTCCGCCGTTTCGCCCATGGTGATATAGGCCTCGATATCGATCTCGGCGTCAGGCTGGTCAGCACGCCGGAAGCGCGGATTGGCGGAAAAGTTAAATCCGCCCTGAGGCACCCGGGTCATGGATTCCACGCCGGCGCAGATGAAGGCGGCACCGGCGCCGATCGCGATCTGCCCGGCGGCGATATGGATGGCGGACATCGACGATCCGCAGAACCGGTTCACCGTCGCGCCGGCGACCGAGATCGGCAGGCCGGCGAGCAGCACGGCGATGCGCGCGATGTTATTGCCCTGCTCCGCCTCCGGGTAGGCGCACCCCATCAGGACGTCCTCGATGGTTTCCGGCGCCACGCCGGCGCGGTCCACGACGGCTTTTACGACCGTGGCCGCGAGATCGTCCGGACGCACGGCGATCAGGCCACCCTTGCGCGCAAAATGGAAAGGCGTGCGGGCGTAACCCGCGATCACAGCTTGCTTCATGGGAGTCGCTCCTTGGATTCGTCCTTTATATGATCAGCTTACATATGGCTGTCGATGAAGCGCAGGGTGCGGCCCCAAGCAATTTGAGCTGCTTCGGGGGCAAAGCTATCGCGTTCGTCGCACTGGAAGCCGTGACCAGCGTTATAGGTGTAGACGTCGACCGACGGCTGCTTCGACTTGATCGTTTCGACGTCGCTCATCGGGATGTGCGCGTCCAACTCACCGAAATGCAGCATGGTCGGGACTTTCGGGGACTTATCGGCCATCCTGGCGATCTGGCCGCCGTAATAGCCGACCGCCACCGAGAAGCCCGGCAGATTGGTCGCCGCGCCGTAGGTCAGCGTTCCACCGAGGCAGAAGCCGGTGACTGCGATCTTGCCGACATCAGCGATCGCCTCGCGTGCGGCAGCGACGTCCAACATCCAGGCCTGGATTGGTGGATTGGCGACAAAGCGTATTGCGCCCTGCACTTCTTCCGGCGAATAGCCGCATTCGAACCCCGCTTCAATGCGATCGAACAGGGCCGGCGCAATCGCGACGTAGCCGAGCGCAGCAAAACGGTCAGCGACTGAGCGGATGTGACGATTAACGCCGAAGATTTCCTGAATGACGACGATCCCGCCCTTCGGCGTCCCCGCTGGATCGGCGCGATAGGCAGCGAACTTGTGGCCGTCGCTGGCAGTCAATTTAAGGTGCGTTCCCATGGAAGGAATCCTTTGGTTTTGAGGAAAATGAATCTGTTGCCTAAGCGGGTAAGTGCGCCGGAGAATTTCCACGTGGAAAATTGTCCGGCGCACGTTCCACGAGTTAGCGTGCTGCCACAAGCAGCGCGTCTTTGGCGGCTTTTTCGATCACCGCCGCCACCGCTTGCGGATGCGATACATAGATCGAGTGGCTGCCCTTGACCTTGACGATCACCGCGCCTGCGCGCTTCGCCATCTGCCGTTGGGCGTCGGGTGGAATCATCTTGTCCTCGGTCGTAAGCAGGTACCAGCTGGGTTTCGCTTTCCATGCCGGCGCACTGATCGCGCCGTTCAGCGCGTTCACACCCCATGGCACTTGCGAGTCGGCCATGAATGCGGCCTTCTCGCGGCTCACGTCGCCGGCGAAGAACGCGGGGAACTTGGCCTTGTCGAAAAATAGGTAACCGTCCACGGGCGGCATAATCGGTAACCCAGGCCCGCAATTTTTGATCATCGTGGATACCGATTCACCCTTGTCGGGCGCAAAGGCGGCGACATACACCAGTCCAGCAACCTTCGGATCATTGCCAGCTTCGGTGATGACGGCGCCACCGTACGAGTGGCCGACTAGAATTGCCGGACCGTTCTGCTCAGCAATCGCGCGCTTAGTGGTGGCGACATCGTCGACGAACGATGTTGTCGCCTCCTGGACGACTGTGACCGCGTATCCGCTCTTCTTCAAGGCGTTGTAGACGCCTTCCCATCCTGATCCGTCCACGAAGCCGCCGTGGACCAGTACAACATTCCGCACTTTCTGTTCCTGTTTCGTTTGTGACATAAGCCCCTCCTTTGAGGCGAAAACCAACATCGCAACTAAAAAGATTCTTACGAGCATGGGTTCCTTCGCGTTCTTCATGGACATCCTCCTTTTCCTGAGCATCTCTGAATAGACAAGCGCCTTGTTTTTCGATTCAATCGTCTGAGTCATAACATTACTGAGCTGTCTTGCCGCCATCCACGAGGTACGATGCACCCGTGATGAACGAGGCCTTCTCGGACGCGAGAAAGACGATGGCCTGAGCGATCTCCTCGGGTCTCCCCATTCGTTTGAGAGGCACCTTGGCTACAAGTTCCGCCTTTCTTTCGTCAGTACCAGTGAACCGTTTCAGCATTCCCGTGTCTATTGGACCTGGGGCGACCAGGTTGACGCGTACTCCCGACGGGGCGGCTTCGAGTGCGGCCGACTTGGTCAGTCCTTCGACCGCATGCTTGCTTGCCGAGTATAGAGAAGCGCCGGCAGCACCAGTATGGCCGTAGGTGGAAGATATGTTGACGATGCTGCCGCTTCCCTGGGCAAGCATCACACGCATTTCGTGCTTCATGCTGAGCAGCGTACCAAGGACATTTGTGTCGAAAGTCGCGGCGTAGGTTTCGGCAGTCTGTTCCGTCAGTGGGCCGGGTTTGCCCTCGGTCCCCGCGCAGTTGACCGCAGCGTCCAACCGGCCAAAGCGCGAGACAGTCTTATCGATCAGGTTGCGCACGTCGTCCTCACGACGTACGTCAGAACGCAGGAATTCGGCCTCAGCGCCAAGCGTCTGGAGTTCGGCGGCTAATTTTTGGCCTTCGTCATCGTGTCGTCCGGAAATAACGATTCGGGCGCCTTCGCGCGCGAAAGCGAGGGCGGTGGCGCGTCCAATACCTGTAAGTGCGCCAGTGACCAAAACGACCGGGGTAGTCATAAGACCTCTCCTTCACGATTTGCTCTCGTTCAGAAACCGATTTGTTCCAAAAACAAAATCCTCGTGATACTCGTACCAAGATCCATGGTTGACGTCGTGGTTGCCGCTCACGACCAACGTTGGCTGCAGTTTCGCAAAAAAGCCTCCCGCCCTTGCGGTTAGATCTGGGCTCTGCCGCCGTCAACGAATAGTTCGATACCCGTGATGAAACTGGAGTCATCCGAGGCGAGGAACAACGCCACCTTGGCAACTTCCTCGGGTTCCCCCATGCGTCCCATCGGGATGGTGGATACAATCCGCTCAATCACGTCTGCAGATTGCCGACTCGTCAGTGCCGTATTGATCGGACCCGGACTCACAACGTTTGAGCGGATACGACGGTCCTTCAGATCTGTAGTCCAGGTTCGCACGAAAGAGCGGATTGCAGCCTTACTTGCGGCGTATACGCCGAAGGCGGCAGTACCCTTAACACTCGCGACAGAGCCGTTGAGAATGATAGAGCCGCCATCATTCAGCAGCGGTAAGGCCTTTTGCACCGTGAACAGTGTTCCCCTCACATTGATGTTGAATAGTTTGTCGAAATGCTCTTCGGTGACGGCCCCAAACGGAACAAATTCGCCGACTCCTGCGTTGGCGAAAACAATATCGATTCGCCCCTTCACCCTAGAGACGGTGTCGTAAAGACGATCAAGGTCAGCCAATTGGGCAACGTCTCCCTGAACTCCAGAAACGTTGGCGCCGATTGCCTTCACGGCATCGTCGAGTTCTTTCTGGCGGCGGCCCGTGATGAAGACATAGGCACCCTCTTTGACGAAAAATTTTCCAGTAGCCAACCCAATCCCTTCTGTCCCGCCAGTGATGACGGCGGTCTTGCCTTCGAGCTTATTGGTCATTGGCTTTCTCCTTCGTTGCTGAGCTGGAACTCTCCAGCTCCGATGCTTCACGCTCTATCACTTAAGTCCGAGCACCGCCTGGCCGACGTGATAGGACAGATGGTTCGTGCGACTCAGCAGGATGGAGAAGCGATTGCGCAAAGCATCTTGGGCGAAATCTTCTTCCGATACGGCAGAGTGCCGCTGGACCCAGTCGGACCACGACATCGTTTCAAACCCCTTCCACAATTCAGCATTAACGGCGTTCCATGCTAGGTGAACCTCTTCGCGCGAAGGAATGTCGGCTCGCGACTTGTCGGGACTCGAGACGAAGGCTACATCAAACTCGGGATGAAGTCGTTCTCTCAAGCCCAACAGTGGCAGCATCGCGTCGTGTATGGCTGTGAGATGCCCCCATAAATAAAGCAGCCTGTTCCTGCCAGGCGCGATTTCCCGCAGGACTTCCTCGGATGAGAGGCTTCCAAAAAGCTTATCTGCCCGCTCGATTTGGGCCTTCCATACCTTCAGCCCGAGAGCTACATGAGTGCCTTCGTTTCCCATGATTCGATCTCCTTTCAACCACTCCCTGTCATTTGTGTTTTGGTGTCGAGCCACTTCCGAATATTCGAGACCGTATCCTCGTAGAATGTCTTGTAAAGACCATGGGATACGTAGCCGATATGCGGCGTTGCCAGTACGTTGTCCAGCGTCCGGAAGGGGTGAGACGGCGGCAGCGGCTCAATGTCGAATACGTCGATCGCCGTGCCGGCGATTTGCTTGTTCTTCAACACGTTGATCAAAGCTTGCTCGTCGACGATCGGCCCGCGCGACGCATTGATCAGCCGGGCCGTTGGCTTCATTCTCTCCAGTTCCGCGGCCCCTACCAGGCCGCGCGTACGGCTGCTCAACACCAAATGGATCGTCAAAATGTCAGCTCGCGCGAACAGGTCGTCCTTGGAAACCAGGATTGCGCCCGCGTCTTTGGCGGCCTCGGGCGTCATGTTCTGGCTCCAGGCAATCAGATTCATTCCAAAAGCGCTCCCGACCCGCGCGACCTGTGATCCAATCCGCCCAAGTCCCAGAACGCCCAGGGTCTTTCCACGGAGATCCGTGCCCACTGTTTGTTGCCAGCCGCCGGATCGGACGGAGTTGCTCTCCGTCACGATATGTCGCGCGGAGGCCAAGATCAGCGCCCAGGTCAATTCGATCGTCGGGTCCGACCTATAACCCGTGTGAACCACTGCGATCCCATGGTCGCCCGCGGCGGCGACATCGACCGACGCGTTTCCAGGTCCCGTCGAGGCAATGAGCTTGAGATTGGGAAGGCGCTCAATGACGTTGCGGGACAGCGGGGACCGCTCGCGCATGACACAAACGACATCAAAAGGCAGCAACCGCTCAATCACCGCAGCTGGATCGTCGACGTGGTTCTGAAATACGACGATGTCCGCTCGATCCCTGAGCACCGACCAATCGGCGCTCTCAAGCGCCACGTTTTGGTAATCGTCCAGAACAGCGATCTTGTACTTCTTCATTGGTATCCATCTCGCAATGATTCGTCAAAGCTGTCAGATTGTGAGCACGACCTTGCCTAACGGCCGGCCCTCAACGAGGTAACGCAGAGCATCTGTCGCCTCAGCCAGCGGGAACGTCTTTGCCACGATGGGCTTGACTGCACCAGATTGAAGTAATGAAAAAATGACGGTCCATGCGGTGGTCCATACCTCCGCGGGTTGTGAGAACAGGGAGAAGCTCTTCATGCTCGCGCGCCTCCAGATCAGATCCGTGAGGTCAATGGTTGCCTTGCGGCCTGCGGCGTAGCCCAATGTAGTCAGATTTCCCCCCATCGCGAGCGTGCCGAGAGCCTCACCCAAGATTTCTCCGCCGATTGCGTCGATCACGATGTCGGCGCCATAACCTTCCGTGATCCGACGGACGCCGTCGCCAAGCTTCTCCACAGAAAGGTCGATCACCTCGTCGAAACCGAGGGAGCGTGCTTGCAGCGCCTTGGCATGATTTGTGGTCGTCGATATCGCGTGTTTCGCCCCTTGCGCCTTCGCCATCTGAGTGACTGCGTTTCCGACCGACCCTCCAATTGCGGGCGAAAGCACTGTCTTGCCCCTCGCAAATCCTGCAAAGTTCAGCGTCATTTGGGCAGTGAGATAGGCGACGGGGACCCCGGCCGCCGAAACATCCTCGATGTTGTCGGGAATCAAGCACAGGTTCTCCTTCTCGACGGCAAGCCACTCACTGTAGGTTCCATTTTCCGAAACGCCGTACGGCCCCGTAAACATCACACGTGAACCGGCAGGAAAGACCGTTCCCCCTCCCTGCTCCACCACGCCGGCTCCCTCGCTTCCCAAGACCAATGGCGCTTTCGCGCGCGGGTATTCCCCCGACAGAATGGTGTGCTCTAGTGGCGTGACCCCGGCCGCTGTGATTCTTACCAGTACTCGTCCATTCGAGACTGCCGGTTTTGGAATGTCCACCAGCTTCAAATCCTTGTAGCCGCTGAATCCTTCTGCACTCATTGCACGCATGATCGTTCTCCTATCCTTCATCGAGCGGATGTGCGGTGAATCACTCTGCTCAATTCACGATTTGACGGCAGACACTGAAGTCCAGAGCGCGCCTGGATTGACCCAGTCAGGGTAGAGCTTGAGCATTTGGTCAAATAGTTCCCGCGGAGTCGTCGTCTGTATTGCAAGGCGCTCGAAATCGCGGATATATCTCCGCGTTTCGCCGAGGATCTTAGGGCTGTCATCGTTCCCGACGCGCTTATGTCCGGCAATCACGGCGCGCGGCTTAAGCGATTCCATTTTGTCGAGAGCAGCAATCCACTCTTGGCGTTTCTGGTGATCGGGCGACTCAGACAGATGTAAGTGAACGCCGTTGTAGGCGGCATCACCCGCCACGATTAAACCTATCGACGGAACATGAAGGCAGGTTGTGCTGGCCGTATCGGTGAACCCAAGCGGCACACTGACTAAATCTTGGCCTTCTAAGTTGATAACGTTTCCGGTCAACTCTTCCGCGATTGCAAGCCGGCCGGAAATCTGGTCGGGAAAGCGCGGATTCCAAAACGTAGCGAGGGACTCTGGGGATGCTTGCTGGCGCATAATCTCGATGACTTCCGGCCGCGCGACGAAACGCGCGCCTGGAAATTGCTCCAGAACTGTGCTGGCGCCAAAGAAATGATCGCCGTGGCCATGGGTCGCGTAGATCGTCGTCAGATTCTTTCCGCGGGCCGCAACCCAATTCGCCAGGGCGCGCGCTTGCTCGACGGTAATGGGGGTGTCGACCAGGACAGCGTCCCGCTCCCCAGAAATGAGAGTTGACGAAATAGGCGGCCACGGCCGCTGTTTTTCGCCTGGGGGCAAATCGCTCGTGATGGCAGCTATGCTAGGCGCCAAGAACACATCCCACCTCAGCGATATGTTTTGAGTTGTACGTCGGGATTTGGAGATACTGCTTTCCGATTGTTCCTGCATCGAACGGACTTTAGCTCGGATTGGCCAAATCGAGGCCGTTAGGACAGCGGTGCCAAGGGAATTCGATAGGAACTCCCGTCTTGAAGGCATCAGGGCCGATTCGCATCCCATATCTCAACTCCTTTTCTGAAGGGGTTACTTTTGCGGGGAAGGTGCCTGCTCGACCCATTGATCGGTAAATTGCACTGGTGTCCAGTTATAGCCACTCCCCTCCTGGTGGAGGCGACCCAGGCCAGGAAATGACATGTGCGGCCCCGCGATCACAACATCCTCATGCGCGAGCTTAGGCAGCAATTGATTCCGTGTCGCCGTAGCCGCAGTCGGGTCGATGTCGAAGACCACCGTGATCTCGGGGTGCTTCAGCTGGATGCTCTGTAAATGGATGATGTCGCCCCAAAAGAGGATTTTCTGCCCCTTCGATGAAAATTCATAGCCGGTGTGGCCCGGAGTGTGACCATGCAGGGGGATGAGTTGCATGCCGTCGACGATTGTCTCGGAGTCGCCAAACGCGTGCCACTTGCGGGCCTTGATGTATGGAGCGGCGATGGCTTGCGCACTCTGGAAGAACGGTTGCGCATCCTTCGGCGCCTTAGCGGCGATTTCCGGCGACAACCAGAAGTCGCTTTCGGCCTTCGCTACGTAGACGTCGGCATTTGGAAAGACGCGATTTCCATCCTGAGTCGTGAGGCCGCCGATGTGATCGGGGTGCAGGTGCGTGACCAAAACGAGGTCGACTTCCTCCGGCGTGTAGCCTGCGCTGCGGAGGCTGCCGGCCGAGCGTCCGAACGCTCCTCCACCAAACCAAGTGCCGGCACCCGAATCGACGAGGATTAGTTGCTTGCCGGTGTTGACCAGGAAGCCCGTATCAGTACCTTCCAGCATGTGCGGATCTTCGTGCAGTGCCTTTAGAGCACCGTCCACCGTCGCCTTCGTTCCCGTCAACCAACTCGGATCGCTTACGCCGGCACCATCGAAGAGAGCCGTCACTTCGAGGTCGCCGACTTTGAGTCGGTAGAAGCCCGGCGCCTGATTATGATGCTGTGGTGCTGCAGCCGGAGCTGCTTTCGTACCGGCGACAAGGCTGGCCAACGCTACCAGGAGAGCGGCGGTGGCGAAGCGCATCGAATTTCTCCTGAGCACGTTTCTACTTCTAACATTTTGTGAACCCATGTTCCTTTAGTCCTCCTACTTTGTCTGAAATGTTCCTGAAGGCATATTCATTACGTTCGTCATATATATTTATTGATGACGCACACCATGTATAATGTCAAGGAGGTTTTTAAATCGGAGGTTGGCAATGAGAGTATCCCGGAAGGAAGCGGCAGCAAATCGAGAGAGGGTGGTGGCGGTTGCGAGCGCGCTCTATCGTAAACACGGCTTCGATGGAATCGGACTGTCTGACATTATGAAAAAGTCAGGATTAACTCACGGCGGATTTTACGGCCACTTCGGCTCGAAGGATGATTTGGCTGCGGAGGCTTGTACGAGCGCACTGCGGGGCTCGGATTCGTGGATCAGTGCTTCAGAAAAAGGCGGTTTTGAGGTAGCCGTGAGGAACTATCTCACACCGGAACATCGCGACGATCGCGCACATGGTTGTCTCTTCGCCGCGCTGGCTTCCGATATCGTCCGACAGCCACGGGCCGTTCGCCATGCGATGACAGAAGGTTTCCGAACCACGATTGACAAGCTCGTACGCATGCTGCCGGGACGGTCGGCGCAAGTGCGCCGTGAACGCGCACTGGCAACGATGGCGGGACTTGTCGGTGCACTGATCCTTTCGCGCGCGGTTGATGATTCCGAGTTGTCCGATCAAATCCTGGCGGCGTCAGCAAAAACGTTTGGACGTCCCCAGTAATCATCATTATTTTGGGCGAGATTTCTCACCAGCGGTAAAGGAGTCCTTATGCAGTTCACGCAATTTGGTCAGACCGGCCTAACGGTTTCTCGCATGATCCTCGGAACTGGAACCTTCGGAAAGCAAACAGATGAAAAAGAAGCGCATCGAATGCTCGATAAAGCGGCCGAGGCAGGGATTAACTTCATCGATACCGCTGATGTATATCCCCCAGGCGCGGAGGTCGGTGGTGCTGAAATCATTGCGGGACACTGGCTCAGCAATAAACGCGCAGGGTTTATCCTTGCCACAAAGGGCGGCGCAAAAATGGGGCCAGCCGCTTGGGATGCAGGCAGCTCGCGAAAACACCTGCTCGACGCCATCGACGCTTCCCTGCGCCGCCTGAATACGGATTACGTTGATCTTTACCAACTGCATATGGATGACCCCGTTACCCCGATCGACGAAATGGTTGGGGCTATGGATACGATCGTGCGTTCGGGCAGGGCTCGTTATATCGGCGTATCAAACTTTCTCGCCTACCGTCTGGCAAAAGCGCTTGGACGGCAGGACACGCTAAAACTGACTCGTTTCGTTTCGGCCCAACCACGTTACAACCTGCTGTTCCGTGAAGGTGAGCGAGAACTTTTCCCGTTGGCGCAGGAAGAAGGTCTTGCGGTGATTCCGTTCAATCCTCTTGCTGGAGGGCTTCTGAGCGGCAAATACAAACAGGGCGATACGCCTGAGAAGGGTCGCTTTTCGGCGGAACTCGGCTGGTTCGGGCAGTCGTATCAAGCCCGGTATTGGCACGAGCGCGAGTTTGAAACAGTCGCCAGGGTTCAGGAAATCGCCAACCAGCATGGAATGCCAATCACGACCTTATCAGTCGCTTGGGTGCTGGCGAATCCTGCCATAACTTCGGTCATTCTTGGCGCAAGCCGTGTCGAGCAGCTGACCGACACCCTGGCCGCCGCGGATTGCAAACTCGACAGCACATTGAAAACGAGGTTGGACGAAGCCAGCATCGAATTCCGCAGGGGCGACGCAGGGAAATAGGCAGGAAAGAGCTTCGATCATATGACACGCCCCGCTTGATAACGAGCGTCATCCTCGCGTCCCGCGGAAATGAACTGGTGCTGTCCGTTCCGCGGTTTACAGTTTCGATCGCATCGATATGAGGGCAGGCTCCGGCTGTCATACCTTTCTTCCTTTACTCCTGTAATATCTGGTGCACAAACGATATTGCAATTGATCCCTCTCCGACCGCTGACGCTACACGTTTGACATTGCCAGCACGTACGTCACCGACAGCGAACACCCCGGGCAAGCTTGTCTCCAGGAGATAGGGTGACCGAGGCAAAGGCCAATGCGCTGCTGCAAGGTCGTCGTGAGACAAGTCCGAGCCGGTCTTGATGAAGCCGTGCGAATCGAGCGCGACGCAGCCATCAAGCCATTCCGTGTTGGGGGTCGCGCCTGTCATCACGAAAACGTGGCGGATTTCATGTGTTTCGGCGTTTCCGGTTTTGCTGTTCTTCCAATGCACCTGTCGAAGACGGTCTGTTCCTTCAAGAGCTGTGATTTCGGTGTAAGGCAGTAGAACGATCGATGGAGTTTCTTCGATGCGGCGAATCAAATAGCGGGACATGCTTGCCGCAAGACCACTGGAGCGAATCAGCAGATAGACACGTTTCGTCGTGTTCGCGAGAAACACGGCGGCCTGCCCGGCAGAATTGCCTCCGCCGACAATGATGACTTCCTCACCGGAGCACAACTGAGACTCTATGAATGTCGCTCCGTAATAGACGCCAGTCCCTTCGAATTGCGACAGGTTATCGAGCGTAAGTCGCCGATATTGAGCTCCGGTGGCGATGATGATTGAACGTGCGGGAACCGGAGAGCCGTGATCGACTGCGATCGCGTATGGTTTTCGATCGCACGTCAGATGTTTTGCAGCTTTGGCGATCATCACTTCCGCACCAAACTTGTGTGCCTGTGAATAGGCCCGTCCGGCGAGATCCTGACCGGAAATTCCTGTGGGAAAACCAAGGTAGTTCTCGATTTTTGAACTCGCGCCAGCTTGACCGCCGGGAGCGTTGGATTCCACAACGAGAACATTGAGCCCTTCGGATGCGCCATAGACGGCGGCTGCAAGACCGGCAGGTCCTGCTCCGACAATGACGACGTCGCGCAGTCGTGTCGGATCAATTGCCTGATTGAGACCGAGGCATTCGGCAAGGTCCTCATTCGATGGATTGCGAAGCACGGCATCACCGCGGCAGATGGCGACCGGTATGTCGTCCATGGTGATGTGAAATCGATCGAGCAAAGCTTGAACGTCCGGGTCCTTGTCCAGGTCGCGGTATGAATACGGATGATCGTTGCGGGTCAGAAACTCCTTAATCCGCAGCGTGCCGGGGGAATGCGCGGATCCGAGGAGTACAACATCTCCATAACCACGATCAATCAATTCCAAGCGACGAAGAATGAAGGCACGCATGAAGATGTCACTTAACTCACTGTCGGTCTGCACGAGCGCCAACAACTGGTCGCGCTCGACTTCGATCACTTCGCCGGCCTCGCGGACTCGTATCCGAGCCATTCCGCGCTGGCCGGCCAGGACACTGGTTTCACCAGAAAATTGACCGGGTCCGAGCGACGCGACAAGCTGCTCGTCGCCTTCCAGCGGGCGGAGGATTTCCACATGCCCCGTCTTGACGACAAAGACACGCGTGTTCGAAGTGCCGACTTCGACGAGCACCTCGCCCTCTTCAACTCGTCGGAGGTGACCGTGAGCCGCAGCTCGCTCGATCTGATCCGGATTTAAAACCGGGAAGATTCGCTCCATCGGAGACGAAGTCTGCAGCGGAATCCGGGAGCCTGTTTCGGCCATATCATTCTCCGTGGGAGCGTATTAGGGCGACTGCTCGCGTCGCATGAGTGCTGATCTTCGTTTGGAGCGCACGGGGCAACATTAAACCTGGGGGCGCCCAAAAGTCTTTGCTGACTCCTCCAGGATTTGATCGGACAACTCGGAATCATCAACCGCGCGAAAGGATCAGTGCCCCGACCATCGAAAGCCGTGTTTCCGATAGGGCGCGCTCGCAACCGCCACCACCCTCTCTCGATTTGCTGCCGTTTCCTTCCGGGATACTCTCATTGCCAACCTCCGATTTAAAACTCGCTTGACACTATACATGATTGGCGTCATGAATATTGAATACATGACGAGCGTAATTAATACGGTTTCGAGACCTCAGACTCATTTCGAATCCTTCGTCCCAACGCGCCGCGGATTGCAAACTCGACAACACATTGAAAACGAGGTTGGACGAAGCCAGCATCAAATTCCGCAGGGGCGACGCAGGGAAGTAGGGAAACGGTGACGCTAAGAACTGAGCATTCCCTCGGCAAGCGGGTTTGCCAATTCCATGCACGCCGACTCTCGATCACAGGTCCCTTCGAAACAAGCGAATTTGAATGAAGACCTCCTTAAACGTACGAGGTGTAGTCAAGCGGACCAAGAACAGCCCGCCTTCGGGCGAGATACCCTTTGGTCACAGATACCCTTTGGTCACAGCGAGGTGATTTACCTTGTAACCGACGATTCGAAGTTTCGCGAGCGGCTCTCGGAACTCCTCCCTCCGCTCAAGGTGGATGTGGTCGGCTTCGGGTCGGCCGAGGAGTATCTGGATCACGTATTATCCGATGCAGCCTCTTGCTTGATCCTGGATTTGCAACTACCCGGCATTGGCGGCCTCGGTCTGCAGCGACGACTCGCAAACGAGACGAGTCCTCCCATCATTTTCATCAGCGGCCTTGCAGATGTCTCTGCTGCTGTCCGCGCAATCAAGGCAGGAGCGATCGAATTCCTCACGAAACCGGTCGATGAAGAGGCCCTGGTCGCAGCCATTAGCGCGGCATTTGTCTTCGACCGGGAACGGCGGCAGCGACATGCGAAACTCTCTAAATTGAGGGAACGATTCTCCCTACTGACGCCGCGCGAGCGAGAGGTTCTTCTCCTGGTTGCTGGTGGATTGCTCAATAAGCAAGCGGCGTCCGTTCTTGGCATCGCCGAGGTGACACTTCAGGTTCACCGTGGTCAAGTCATGCGTAAAATGGCAGCCGACTCCTTCGCAGAGCTCGTGAGGATGGCCATTGCGCTCGGCATCCCGATGTCCGGCTGGGAAATTCACTTCTTCTCAGACTTTGGCCGTAGGTGCCATGGCTCGTCTGGATTGTAGTGGAACAGCACGGGAGGCTCTTGGACCTCGACGGGTCTTCGTTTGAGTTCCTCAATTCGCCGCCGCACCTCCACATCCGGAACCGCCGGATTTTCGGATCTTTTGCGAATGTTTGCGTTCGCCTCGCGCTCAGTCACGACGGGCGTGCGGATCTGAGGTCTTTCAAAGGATCTTGGTGCTTCCCGCTTCGCTGGATTCCGTTTGCGTCGCAAATGCAGCCGGACAAAATTATGGACCGCGACGGCCGATACTTGGAGTTGGCATTTTTCTCCGAGAATGTGTGCGATCTCCCGGTACGTTCTGCCAAGCCGACGCAATTCGGCGATCAACTGACGATACGGCTCCAAGCGGGAGCGTGAAGGCTTTTCCGGAAGACTCGCAACGATGTCCCGAATCTTGTCGTCGTCCATTGGTTACCTCGAATAAGTGCAAATTCCAAACTCGAATAAACTCGAACGATAACGAACAGCCCACTTGACAAGATGCTTAACAGATCATTAACAAGATACTTAACAGACACGAAACAGCATTTCAATCCTGACCGCAGCAGAATCCTAAGCCTCCAGGCTTAGGGACGGTGTCTCTGTTATCACTTCGTTTCTTCAGTCGCGAGTCACCCTACCATCGCGAGCAATTGTGCCTCTTCACTGACAGCTGCAAGCGACAGGCCAAATTGCCTGATGCCATTACTACCTGATTTAGAAGCCGATGGTGTGCCTTATACAACCGGTCACTTTTTCGGCCTTAACCTCCAGGAGCTAACTATTTGTTTGAGGAGCTGTCATAGCAGGGTTTCCTGGACACCCTATGAATAGAGGGCCGTGGGTTAACTGCCGAAATCGATGGGGCACTGAGCGATCGCTTGACCGAATTGCCGATGCAGAGCGGCATCTTGGTGCCACACGAAAAATATTTGTCGCTTTCGATGTCACAACAGGGTGTTCCCGCGGCCTTGATTAGTAGAGGGGCAATCGCAAAATGGGTTTTACGCACGAATGTCCGCACCGGAGAAAAAATATTTTTCACGCCGTGTCCCAAACGGCCTTCGCCGGGGCCTTAACTATAGAAGGGTTTGCGATTCCCAATTGCTGGGGTCGCTGGCAAGAACCGGGCCAAGAATATTTTTCCGTGTGGTGGTCATTTGAGGCCTTTGTGGAGGCCTTACTTATAGGAAATGTTGGGAAGACAGCAAAGGATCGCTGCTAGAAACGCCTTGAAACGCGTCCGATGTCCTGGATTCGAATGTGATGAGCGCAAAGAAATATGTTTCAGTTTCTGTCGTTAAATGGGCCTTCCGAGGACCCATATCGAGAGGACCGCGTTTTATCCGAGGTTCTCTCGAATCAAGGTTTCGTTTCGCTACAGAGAGTGGAATCGATGTTCCTCTTAGAGCGACTGAAATGTTTTTTCACCTGTGCGCGTCACAACAGGGCGTTCTCGCGGCCTTCATAGTAGAGGGGAGAATCGCACTCGCAAAGGGGTTACCCACGAATGTCTGGTGCCAGACAAGGAATATTTTATGCCTCCCGTCGTCGTCACGAGGCGTTCTCGGGGCCCTTATTTAGAGGAAGAAAATTGTTTTGCCAAATTCGAAAAACTAAGGAGTTCAAACAATGAGCACTATCACACCAACAAACACCGAGGATGCCCAGGCCGAATCGGCGAGCACCAAGCGAGTCATTCTCTCGATGGGCGGCAAGGGCGGCGTTGGAAAGACGAGCGTGATCGCGGCATTGGCCGAATGGTTCGAAACAAACAAGATTCCGGTACAACTACTGGATCTCGACACCGAAAATAAGGCCCGAGGATCGCTCGCGCACTTCTTCGGCGGCGATGTCCCGAAATTGAACATCCATACCAGTGCCGGTTTGGATCTGTTCATTGATCATCTTCAGCAGGGTCCGCCGGTGATTCTGGCTGATATGGGAGCCGGTTCCGGCCAAGTGACTCACGACTGGTTCCATGCCATGTATCCGGATGTCGTCGAAGCGGGAATTATTTTCACGATGATTGGCGTGGTGACCTCCGATCCCGCCAGCGTGGAAAGCGTTCTGGCTTGGGCCAGCCGGCTTCAGGATCGCGTGGCCTACCTCATCGTGGAGAACAGCATTGCACCGAATGCGGATTTCACCTTCTGGCACGAAAGCGGTGAGGCTCAGCACTTCCGGGAAACGATTCGGCCGTCGATCATTCGAATGGACTACCGCCTCGCGGAACTCGAAAATGCGACCCGCAATTACGGCGTTACGCTCGGTGAGGTCGCCACCAGGGCAACCGAGGTGCCGGAACTCCAGCGTGCATCGCTCGTGATGCGTGCCCAAAGCTACCGCCGCCGGTTATTCGAGGAATTCGACAGCGTGAAAGGGCTGCTCTTGTTATGAGCACCGCTGATCCGAATGGTCTGTCCAGAGAACATTGGATTCGTCAGGTGGCCGACAGGCTGTCGCCCGAGTTGCGCGCCGAATACTACCGGATACTGCGGCATTGCCGCTCCCTTCCGGAAAATGACGAACTGTTGATCGTCCTCAATGCCATTCAGGTGTTCGTCTCGCTCGCGATCGACGTACCTCACTTCATGGCAGTCGAACGCGAACAAATGGCACAGCTCATCCAACCCGCGGTGAAAGCTCAAGAGGACACGGTTCATTCGTTCCACCAATTACATGCGCAATTGGACGAGCGTCTGGCAGGGCTTCCCGATGAAATTGCGAGGCTCATCCAACCGGAAGCCATCGCAGCCAAGATCAACGAAAGCTTGCGGCAGCAGTTTGAACAAACAACAATCCCGGAAACCGCGAACATCCTCCGGACCGGCTTGGATGAAATCAACACCTTAGCAGTGGACCTTCGCGGCGGGGCTAGGACGATCGGGAGAACTCTGAACGAGGCCACGCTGGAAGCAAATGGATTCTTGACGAGGGTCCAAGCCGCCTGCCTTGATGGCACGGAGAAAGTGGCCCGCGCCGCCGAGCGGATCGCCACAATTCTCAAGACGTCGATCGGCACTCTGCTGTTGTTGGCCTGCGGTGTCGGATTCGCCCTAGGCTTGATGGTCGGAGTATTCCTTCATGAGTGGTGGGATGTACCGCTTCATCCGATGCAGGCCGCCGTGGTTCAGCCGCAAACTCCACCGGTGGAGCAGCCAGCGGAAGCCCGACCTAAAGCTCAGATGCATCGGAAATGATCTCTATGCTGACGATTCGCGCCATGTCGGACGGGGTAGGTTACGCATCCAATCACCTGGAACATCGGGATTACTATGCGGAAGGCGAACGTGTGGCCGGGCGATGGCAGGGCCATGGAGCCGAGTTGCTCGGGCTTTCCGGGAACGTGAAGGCCGACAACTTTGAAAGGGTGCGCGAGGGCCATCATCCCCAAACGGGCGAATTCCTCCGGCAGCGGCAGAGCGCGGACCGCACAACGACGGAAGGGACTACGCAATCCCGAGCCCGGAATCTTTACGACTTCACCATCTCCGCGCCGAAATCGGTTTCGATCATGGCGATATTGGGTGGGGATCAGCGCCTTGTCGAGGCCCACCAACGGGCAGTTGCCGAAACGCTTGCGGAGTTGGAAAGCCACGCCGCCGTGCGCGTGCGAAAGAATGGAGCCAATGAGGATCGGATCACCGGCAATCTGGTACTCGCCGTTTACCACCACGACGCCAGCCGTGAACTGGACCCTCAAATTCACACGCACGCCGTCGCGTCCAATCTGAGCTATGACGGGACAGAGGGACGGTGGAAGGCCCTGCAGGCCTCGGGCATTTATGAACGGCGCGCGTATCTGACCGAGGTCTATCGCAATGCTCTCGCCCGCGAGGTGCGGCTGTTGGGATATGAAATCGACAATCGGCAGGATGCAAAGGGCCGTGATTGCGGTTTCGAGATTCGCGGCATTTCGGAGGAACTCATCGATAAATTCAGTCAACGCAGTCGGCAACGCGACGAAGCGATTCAGAAATTCGTCCGGGAGCATGGACGTTCGCCCACCGACAACGAAGTCGCCGTGCTGATCCGCGAAACGCGCGCCGACAAGCTGACAGAGATATCGACGACGGAGGTCCGGGCCCGCCAAAGCGTGCGTTTAACGCGAACCGAAGGCCGATCGATCTCGGGATTGAAGTCCCATAGTCCAGGTCGGCCCATAAAGCTCGATTCGGCACAGGCTGCGCTCACCTATGCCATGGATCACATCTTCGAGCGCGTTTCGGTTGCGCGTGATCGCGACATTCTGACCGAAGCGCTAAGGTATGGGCGTGGCCGTATCAACCATGAAGAATTGAGAGGTCGGCTGGGGCTGGAGGAGACCTCCGGCGCGATCCTGCGCGACGGCAGTCAAGTCGCAACCGCCCAAAGCCTTCAACGGGAGCGTGAAATGATTCACGCGATCAACGTCGGCATCGGCGCCTTTCCTCGATTGGGCGGAACGAATCCTTTCGCCGCATCCGAGGCTCTGCGGCACGAGCAGAAACAGGCCATTCAGTTTGTCCTCGATTCAGATGACCGCGCCGTGAACATACAGGGTGCAGCTGGAACCGGCAAGACCGCGACGCTGAGAGAATTGCATCGCGCCCTCCGCGAAGCCGGTCGGGATGTCCTCGCCCTTGCACCAACAATGAGCGCGGTCGAAGAGCTACACAAAGTAGGATTCACCGGCGCGATCACCATTGAACGGCTGCTCCAGGACCAGAGGACCCACTCGGCGCTCCACGGCAAAGTCCTGATCGTGGACGAAGCGGGCATGGTCTCCGGTCGTCAGATGTTGGAATTGCTCCGCCTTTCCGAGCAGCATTCGGTTCGCCTCGTGTTCTGCGGCGACACGAAACAGATCCAAAGCGTCGAGGCCTGCGATGCCTTGCGGGTTCTCGAACAAGAATCGCCGCTCAAAAGCGCCCGGCTGACCAGCGTCGAGAGACAGAAAGTGAATGTTTACCGTGAGGCCATTCAGGAATTGCGGAACGATCCAGCATCCGGTTTCGAGAAACTTGAGTCCATGGGAGCGCTGCGTGAAGTCGGCTGGGCCGAACGTGCCCAAGCAGTCGCCGCTGCATATACCGAGTCCAAGAGTAACGGACAGAAGGCACTCGTGGTTTGTTCCACGCACGATGAAATCGACCGCGTAACCGAGGCGATCCGGTCGGATCTGAAACGGACCAGCAACTTGGGTGAAAGTGTTCCCTTCACAAGAGACGTTTCACTGAATTGGACCACTGCTCAAAAGAGCAATATGCGCAACTATGGGCCGGGGCAACTGTTGGGATTTCACAAAGAAGTGAAAGGAATCCGAAAGAACGAAACCGTTGAGGTAATCCAGGTTGAAGGCAATAGCCTGAAGGTCCGCGCCGCGCGCGGCGAAATACGCGCACTCACACGGAAGCAAGCAAAGGCCTTCGATGTTCTCGAACGGCGAGCGATCAAAATCGCGCCAGGCGATAAACTCTTGATCACGGCCAATCGTCGTGAGATCGCCTTCCGCGCCACCAACGGTGAAATTGTCACGGTCTCAAAACTGGATGAGACAGGTCGGATTCATTTGGAGGACGGGCGCGTTCTACCATCGAGCTTCAAACAATTCACACACGGATATGCGGTCACCGCACATCGCAGTCAGGGTAAGTCCGTCGACGCGGTCATTATCTCAGGCGATGGTATGCAGAAGGAATTGTTTTACGTTGCCGCGTCGCGCGGTAGAGAAAGCGTCTTGGTCATCACCAGCGACAAGGAACGTTTACGCGAATCCATCGCGCAATCCACCGCTCGCAAGTCGGCGTCGGAACTGGCGCGACAGCGCCCTGGCCTGCGTCAAGGAATGCGTGAGAGTCGAGTGTTGGCCCGCGAGTTGATAAAACGCGCCGTTCAGGCGGAAGGCGTTCTCGAAGGTCGACCACTGCCCCAGCCTCTAAGAAATAAACCCGAGGTGGAACGAAGCCATGACCACGGTATGTCCCGATAAGGTGGAACAATATACAGGCCCGCGGTTGTTGGACTTGAAGGCTGCCGCGACGTACCTGGGTCTCAGCTACTGGACCGTTCGGGATCTCGTGCTGGCCGGGAGATTACCGACCGTGAAAATTCCGCGACCTCGATCTGGCGACGGTCGCAGCATTCGTCGCATTCTGGTTGATAGGCAGGACCTCGATGCGTTTATCGAGCACAACAAAGAAATTGCCGCTTAGGTTACAGGGGTGAATCGGGGAATCTATTTCGTGCCAGAGGAAAGGCGGAGATCATGCTCAAAATCTTCGACGGTATAGTCGAAGACAGCATGTTCCTTCAGAAAACCGTCGAGTTCGTAGCGGGACTCGATACCGAGCAGGAGGCGTATTGATAGCCCGTGATGCGCCGTTGGCGATATGCCTCCAGCCCGACAGCTTCCAGCGCCGCTCGTCCAGGGTCCTGGTCGGGCGGTACCAAGGCTGAGACTAAATTGTCGGGAAGATTGATCGTGACGTGCATGCCCTTACGCTACCACGTGGCTGGGCCGGAGAAGGTTTATAATCAGACCAATAAGCGAGAATACCGATGAAGTGCGTGATGTGCAAAGCGGGCGAGATTACGAAGGCTTCGATCCAGGCGGAAATTAAGGTTGATCGCAATCGCTTGTTGGTGACGGTCCAGGCGGAAAGCTGTACTGAGTGCGGCGAACCGTATTATTCGGCGGACACGTTGAAGTACCTTGAGCGTCTTCGAGAGGAATTTGCCCGGAAAGAAATTATTCCACGAGAGGTAGGTAAGGTATACGAATTGCCGTGAATATAGCTGTTCCAATGCCCGACGATTTCGCATATTGCGAAAATATTCGATTGACTCAACCTTTCGCATATTGCGAAAATCAAGAAGATGCATCTGATATCGCGCCGCCCGTTGAAGCAGTTCTGGGGAAATTATCCTAATGCGGAAACGGGATTACGGCACTGGATCAAGGCCGTTGAGAGTGCGGGGTGGAAGAATTTCGCGGATGTGCGGCAGCTCTTTGGCAGTGCAGATCAGGTTGGCAAGTTCGTCGTGTTCAATATCGCTGGCAACAAGTACCGCCTGATCGTAGTCATCCATTTCGACGGCCAAAGGTGCTATGTCCGCCATGTGCTGACGCACAAAGAGTACGACCTTGGCAAATGGAAGAAGGAGTAACGAGTATGGCAAAGATTTCATCTAAGTATTTGGAACTGATCCGGTCATTTCAGCTGCGGCCGATCCGGTCCGAGACGGAATTGGATCGCGCTGAAGCAATGCTTCATCAGTTGTTGGATGCGTCAAGTCTCTCCGCTCCAGAGCAAGACTATCTGGAGATTCTCGGCAATCTCATCGAGGAATATGAAAGCAAAGCGCATCCGATCGAACCGTTATCGCCAAGTCAAATGCTTGCACTGTCTATCGAGAGCAAAGGTGTCACGCAAACAGAAGTCTCTCGCGTGACGGGTATCCCGGTATCGACGATTTCAGAACTGATTGCTCAAAAGCGCGAATTCAACCGCGCTCACATCGAGAAACTCTGCGCCTATTTCGGACTCGATCCAAAAGCTTTCATTCACGTTGCAAACAGCGAATTAGTCGCGAGATAAGTGTGCATGATGACCAAGCGTAAGACATTGCCGCCCACCCATCTCGGCGAAATGTGTTTGACGAGAGGCTGGCCAAGCTTAATCAAGAGCAAGTTGGCGACTCGTGATGGTTACAGTCTTGTCGCGCGGAATAACTCCGGCGGCATATTCCAGAAGGAGGTCCATGAATGAAGTTGGAACGTCAAACAAAGTATGAAAGGAGACCACATGGGAAGTGTGTTTAGACCCAAATACAAAAACAAAGACGGTACGTTGCAGGCAAGCCAGGTTTGGTGGATTAAGTACTACCGCGACGGCAAGCCACATCGCGAAAGCAGCGGTAGCGAAAAGGTGACCGTCGCAAGAGACCTTCTCAAAGACCGCGAAGGCGACTCGGTGAAGGGCATCCCGATTACACCGAAGATGGGCCGGGTCTTGTTCAGCGAGCTGGCCGATGCAGTTCTTGCGGACTATCGGATGAACAAAAAGAAGTCGATCGACGACACGGAGCGCCGATTGAAGAAGCACCTCTTGCCTTTCTTCGGTCAGCGTAGAGCGGCGAACATCAGCACGGACGATTTTCGCAAATACATCGAAGTTCGGCAGGCCGCTGGCGCCTGCAACGGTACAATCAATCGGGAGTTCACGGTTCTCAAGCGCGCTTTCTCTTTAGGCACGAAATCGACTCCGCCGAAGATTCTCAGAACTCCTCACATTCCGATGCTTCACGAGGACAACGTGCGGAAAGGGTTTTTCGAACGCAACGAGTTCGAAGATGTGTGCAGATTTCTTCCGGAGCCTTACGCGGATATTGTGAATTTCGCTTACATCACCGGTTGGCGCAGCGCAGAGATAAAGGATCTGGAATTTCGCAACCTCGATTTCGAGGCGGGTGAGGTTCGCTTGGAGCCGGGAACGACGAAGAGTGGTGAAGGCCGGGCTTTCCCGATGTTTTCGGAGTTGAGAGTCCTGTTGGAAAAACGTTTGCGTCTTGCCCAGGCGGAAAGAAAGAAGGGCGTCCGTTGCACCCACGTCTTCTGGTATGAACGAAACGGCGAGATCCTTCCGGTCGGACGTTTCGACAAAGCTTGGACGACCGCTTGTCGGAAAGCCGGACTGCCGGTGACCGAACGTCCGTTGCGCAGACAAAACCGCGAGATTGTCACCTACAAGCGCGGACCGAAAAAAGGGAAGCCGATTATGACGTTGAAGGCCGATGCGTGGTTCCATGATTTCCGTCGAACCGCGATTCGGAATTTGGAGCGGATGGGCATTCCTCGATCGGTTGCAAAGCTGATGGTCGGACACAAGACAGATAGCGTTTATGAGCGGTACAATGTTGCCAGTAAGCGGGATCTGGATGTGGCCCGAGAGAAGATGGAACGCAACGCAATGGAACGTCTCTATTCGACCTCAAATCCCCACCCCAATTCTCATCACTTTGCCCGTGACGGGCACGGTTTGGGGAAAGTGGAGCCTATTTTGGGCTCTTCGGACGCTCAAGAATCTGCTAAGTTGTTGGAAGTAAAAGACGGCCCCGTAGCTCAGCTGGATAGAGCAGCGGTTTCCTAAACCGGAGGTCGGCAGTTCGAATCTGCCCGGGGCCA
>Ga0206992_1009_pt1 | contig 35513 bp, 30 predicted proteins | sample Alteio_BWMinCont_6_FD_153267 | JGI IMG/M metagenome (GOLD analysis project Ga0206992, IMG submission 153267) | Enriched cells from forest soil in Barre Woods Harvard Forest LTER site, Petersham, Massachusetts, United States -... | ecosystem: Environmental > Terrestrial > Soil > Temperate forest >... | reverse complement strand
GTAGGTTTGGATGGACATGCCGCCCGCCCGTCCATCGTTAAACAGAGCGCAGATTCCCGAGATCACGTTCGAGGTGATCGAATAGGTTCCGGGATACATGGGGCCGAAATAGATCCCGTCCCATCCGGAATTCAGAATGGTATTTGAGCTTATGTTCAAAGCCGTGGCGATCGTGTTCATAAAGAGGCCGTGATACTTGCTGCCCGATATCACATTGTTGGTAATGGTCAGGTTGCTCGTGCGTTTGGTCGAGATGACGGAAAGCACGCTGATTCCGTACTGGCAATTGGAGATGTGATTGCTGTGGATCGTGATGTCCGAGAATTGCTGCGTGCCATTGCCGGCCGTCTGGCCGAGATAGATGCCGCCCGAGGCCCCGGGCCCGCCGCAGGAGGTGATCGTGTTCCCGGTGATGGAAATATTCGTAATATTGAACGAGGTTCCGACATTCCGGTCGTCCCACAGCGTTATGCCGCCGTTTGCGGCGCTTCTGACCGTATTGTTGTAGATGCTGATGTTGTCCGCGTTTCCCCACACCTTGATCGAGCCGGAGGTGTGCTGGACGTCATTATTATAGGTGCTGATGTTGCCGGTGGTGATCGCGTCCGAATATGACCCGTGGGAGATGGCGTCGTCTCCGACATTGGACACGGTGTTGTTGTAGATCTGCCCGGGACCGACCGAGGCGTCGACATGGATGCCATCGGTTCCCGACAGGTGGGCGCTACCCCCCTTATGATCATGGACATTGCACCCGGCGATCACGAATTGCTGGCAGGCGCTGAGAAGGATCCCCATGCCGATGGCGCCGTACTCCTCCACATTCGAGATGACGACGTTGCCGCCATTGAGCACCGCGATGGTGTGCTGGCCGATCGCCCCGGTATAGGCATTGGCATTGGTGCGGCCGATGCTGAAATCATGCAGATAGAACGAACTTCCGGTGGTGGTGTTGCCCTGCAGCCAGATGCCGCAGGTGTAATCGGCGATCAGGATGGTGGTCTGGCCCATTCCGGAGCCCGCGATCTCCAGGGTTGCGGTCGTGGGATTGGTTGACCAATCGAAATAGAGCTGGCTCGTCGTGACATAGGTTCCCGGGAGAAGATCGATCGGCTTGCCCGTGAGCAAGCACAGACCGAGCCCCTGGGTCGAATCGGTTACCCCGTCGGCCTTGGCGCCGAACATTTCGGGGCGCAGGCGCGAATTGGTGATGAACCAATACGAGCCATCCGCCGTGGTGAGTCGGAGACGTGAATCGTAGGACGTGCCCGCCCTGCTGAAAATCGCCGCTCCCCCGTCGCCATTCACGGCGTACCCGCTCGTCGTGAAGCCCATTACCGTAGCCGGCACGTTCGTTTGAGTCATTGCCACGGTGGTGCCGACAACCTGAGCCGGCGCGGGCCGGGCAATCAGATCGACGGCCGCAACCATTCCCAGCCCCTCGCAAAATCTGCGACGGCTCATATTGAAAGACATTGCCCCTCCTGTCTTATCCCCAGACTCTATACAGACAATCTAACTAATTCCTCCTCCAAAACGAGGTTGACCTGATAGATACAGGTTGATACGCATGGGAGCTTTAAGATTGAGTTAACAGTCCTCGCGTCATGCCAATGTAGTCATCCGTGTCATCATGTCTTAATTTCAGGACATGTTTCTTTTCCATCGAGACTGACGCCATAGTTTCTCATTATTGGTGTATTCAACCACGGTATAGTCTCTGCAAAGACCGCCAATCATCTGTCGAATCACAGATGATTGGCCGCACTTACACGGCGACAGTTCCGCGAACGGCGAAACTGTGTTCCAGGTGAGGCCAAAACCTACGGCCGCCGCGCCAAAGGCCGGAAGTTTCGGTTTCAGCTACGGCGTATGCGCATGCGCATACGCCGCGCACTATCACCGCGTTATCGGCCGGTACAGGCATTCCCGTGCAAAAGGAGAATCCCCCAACCCCAAATCCGCGACAGATTTTATCACAGGATTTTCACAGGTTCCGTGACATTTTGTAGCAATTATCAGGCGCGGTGTAGCACTTAACAGTTGTGTGCCAAGTGCGTGAAGGTGCTGATGGCCTAAGATGATGCGCGGCGGGGAGGGCGCAACATTACGCTTCGGTTACCTTGTCATGTCCTGTGCGGGTGCCGGGTGGCGGCAAAAGAAAACTTTCTCGCCGCGCGTAAGTCCATAGTAATGGACGTCCGGCTCCTCGGCGGCCATCTCTCCAAAGGCTAAACCCCGATTTCCCAGATAATTTTTGGTTTAGCTGAATTCGTTTGTCGAAACTGGTATACGAATCAGCATGATATGACGATTTTGAGCGGTTTGGAATGGACGGTGCGTCGGGTGAATCGGAACAGGCTGACATCCGGGTCGATTTTGACCGCCGCCTGAAGTTGGAATTCCATGGATCGCGCGTCACCTCCGACGCCGGGTTGCTCGCCTTCCGGGAGTTGGATGACGCGCTCGGGCTGACCGAGATGGCCGGGCAGATGCTGGCCGACAGCCGAACCGGCAAGAACAACCGACACACCCTGACGGCGCAGTTCCGGCAATCGGTATTCGGGCGTCTCGCCGGGTACGAGGACGTGAACGATGCCGAGCGCCTCGGCCGAGACGCAGCGATGCGCTGGATTATCGGCGGCCGGGCAGTGACGAAGGAAGCCGCCTCCACCAGCCAGATGGGGCGGTTTGAGACCGAGGTGCTGACCAGCGAAGCGAACATCGCCGTGCTGGCCAATCTGTCCGGGCGCTGGATCGACGCCGTTCATGCTCGCTGTCCGGCGAAGACGATTGTGCTCGACATGGATTCGAGCGTGAGCCCGACCTACGGCGACTAAGAAGGAGCCGCCTACAACGGGCGCGGTACGGCCGAGCAATGAATCAAGGAGGGCAAGAACGCGGTCAAGTGGACCCGGCTCTGGTGCTGTTCGATGAAGGCCAATGCCGTCCGCCTCCAGCTTCACGCGCTCGCCTACAACCTGTCCAACTTCCTCCGCACCCTGGCCTTGCCGGACGAGATGGCCTCATGGTCGCTGACCACCATCCGCGAGAAGCTGGTGAAGATCGGCGCGAAGGTCATCAGCCACGCCCGCTACAGCGTGTTCCAGATGGCCGAGGTCGTGGTGCCGCGTGATCTGTTCGGGCGCATCCTCACCATGATCGCCACGCTCCGACCGCCCGATCCAGCGCCATGCTGACAGGTAGTTTCAGGCGAGCCGACCACTCCCGACAGACGAAGTCCGTCCGGAATACGCAAAATCGCCGCGTGGAATGCCCGGCACCATAAAACAGTCGCCGTCGCGCAACTTTCATGACCAAGAAACCGTGAATCCGATTCCCGAGACTCTCCGATCACGCTACGCTCCGGGCCGAAACTCGTTCCCGCAGCTTCCGTCTGGGGAATGTCGGATTAGTATACGCCGAACGAACCAACCGGCGCGCTGATCCGCTTCCTTTCGGCCGGCTCCGGTTGCAGAGATCGATCACAAGCCCGAACGTCACCATTGCGCGAGAGTGTCAGATGTTCATCAAGCGTCGTTCATTCCTGGTCAATGCCGGCATTGCGGCGGCCCTGACATCCTCCACCGCGCGATTGGCCCGGGCGCAGCAATCCGCGCTTCCGGTCATCTCGGTCGCCGATTTCGGAGCGCTGCCGAACGGAAGCGATGCGGGACCTGGCGTCAAGGCCGCCATCGCCAGGCTGCCCAAGCGCGGCGGGGCCGTTCTTCACTTCCCAAAAGGAACTTACCAATTCGCTCAAACGAGCGGGGCCGCGTTACTTCTGGCCGGATTCGAAGGCGTGACCGTCGATGGGTCGGGATCCGAATTTGTGTTTCAGGGTCTGACCGTGCCCTTCCTGGTTCGCGATAGCCGCACTACAACCCTTCGCGGTTTCTCCATCGACTGGGGGCGCCCTCCGTATTCCCAGGGCGAGATCATCGGTGTGGATCCCGGCCGTCGGACCATCGATGTCGCGGTTGATTCGCGGTTCCCGGTCGACGGGTCGGAGAAAATCGCGGCGATATCGGTTTTTGAGCCCAATACGGGATTGGCAAAGCGAGGTGGAGCTGACATTTTCGACCCGACCGCCGTTTCGAGCGTCGAATTGGTGCGATCCCAGACCCTGCGTCTCAACCTGGCTCGCCAGCTTCCGCTTTCGGCCGGCGATGTCCTGGTCTTGCGGCACACTGGCTATGTCGCGCATGCCCTTAATTTTGACAATTGTGTCGGTCTGCGGATCGCAGACCTCCAAATATTTGCAGCACCCGGAATGGGTGCGGTCGGGCATTATTGCAAGGACGTCTCGTTCCAGCATGTCAACGTCTTGCCGCGGCCGGGAAGCGGCCGGATGATCTCGACGAGTGCTGACGGTATCCATTTCGGCGCCTGCGCCGGAATCCTCACTGTCGATAGCTGCCTGGTAAGCGGGACGGGCGACGATTGCATCAACGTGAATACCGGCTATGTCCGCTTGGCGCAGCGCCTCGACAACCGCACCGTCACCGTGGCCCAGAGAGGCCTCTTTTCGCCAGCCTTTCCGCCGCGCTCAGGCAATCTCTATACGATCTCGGACGGCGACACCTTCGAGCCGATCACGACGGCGGTCATCGGGGGAGGGGAGATTTCGGGTTCTTTGGAAACCCTCCACTTCCTGTCGGATTTGCCGCCCCAGGTGAGGCCGGGCGCGATCCTGGCGGACAACACGCAGCACCCGAAACTGACCGTGTCGAACTGCAAATTCCCCGGAAATCGCGCACGGGGAGTGCTCGGGCACAGCGATGTCACGATCGAGAATTGCGACTTTGCCAATCAAACCATGGCTGCGATGCTGTTCGTCCACGGCGGCTATTGGATGGAAGGCCCCGCGATCGATCGCGTGAGAATTCACAACAATCGCATCTCCGGTGCTCAACGCCGCGGACTGCCATCAAGCGCCGCCATCGATATCGACGCATCGGTGCGGTTGACCAATGAAGGATCCGACCGCAATCTCGGAATCAGCAGCCACGATATCGAAATTTCGGGCAACACGATTCATGACCCCGGCGGGACCGCCATCCTCGCCAATTCGGCAGGCAATTTATCAATCACAAATAATAAACTCGAGAATACGGGGCCGGACGCGATTATCCTCGGAAAAGTGCGCAATGTAACGATCGCGGAAAATTCCTGTAATCCGCAGGCCAGAATTTCCGTTATTCCGGAGTCGGCAAATCAGGTTAAGTTCAGCAATAATACCGGGCTTTCAGTTTAAGCTGCGATGATATGATTTGAGGTTATTTCCTGTGCGACGATCGACCTCGTTGTCTTGATCTGCAGCGCGCCCCCCGGCTGGTGACGATGCCCGCATCATGCCTCGGGATACGCGTTCGATTACGAAATCTGACGGGAATGACCGGGAAAAATCGCGCGCGAATCCGGCGAATTGCCGCTAAATACTTGCCGAGACGATCGCGGAAATCGCGCCCATACACGAACCAATAAAATTTGAGGTTGGGGCTTTAGGGAAGTTGCGAGGCCGCTCCCTTGGTGGTCGTCAGGTCGATGGTGTTCGTGCTGAGCAGGGTTTTCGCCGATAGCGGCAGTTGGGCATAGATGCCCCAGAAATTCGTGGCCCTGCCCAAAATGTCGGAAATGCTGTTATGGGCGATGGTGAAGGTTCCGACATTGTAGGTTTGGATGGACATGCCGCCCGCCCGTCCATCGTTAAACAGAGCGCAGATTCCCGAGATCACGTTCGAGGTGATCGAATAGGTTCCGGGATACATGGGGCCGAAATAGATCCCGTCCCATCCGGAATTCAGAATGGTATTTGAGCTTATGTTCAAAGCCGTGGCGATCGTGTTCATAAAGAGGCCGTGATACTTGCTGCCCGATATCACATTGTTGGTAATGGTCAGGTTGCTCGTGCGTTTGGTCGAGATGACGGAAAGCACGCTGATTCCGTACTGGCAATTGGAGATGTGATTGCTGTGGATCGTGATGTCCGAGAATTGCTGCGTGCCATTGCCGGCCGTCTGGCCGAGATAGATGCCGCCCGAGGCCCCGGGCCCGCCGCAGGAGGTGATCGTGTTCCCGGTGATGGAAATATTCGTAATATTGAACGAGGTTCCGACATTCCGGTCGTCCCACAGCGTTATGCCGCCGTTTGCGGCGCTTCTGACCGTATTGTTGTAGATGCTGATGTTGTCCGCGTTTCCCCACACCTTGATCGAGCCGGAGGTGTGCTGGACGTCATTATTATAGGTGCTGATGTTGCCGGTGGTGATCGCGTCCGAATATGACCCGTGGGAGATGGCGTCGTCTCCGACATTGGACACGGTGTTGTTGTAGATCTGCCCGGGACCGACCGAGGCGTCGACATGGATGCCATCGGTTCCCGACAGGTGGGCGCTACCCCCCTTATGATCATGGACATTGCACCCGGCGATCACGAATTGCTGGCAGGCGCTGAGAAGGATCCCCATGCCGATGGCGCCGTACTCCTCCACATTCGAGATGACGACGTTGCCGCCATTGAGCACCGCGATGGTGTGCTGGCCGATCGCCCCGGTATAGGCATTGGCATTGGTGCGGCCGATGCTGAAATCATGCAGATAGAACGAACTTCCGGTGGTGGTGTTGCCCTGCAGCCAGATGCCGCAGGTGTAATCGGCGATCAGGATGGTGGTCTGGCCCATGCCTGATCCGGCGATCTCCAGGGTCGCGGTGGTGGGGTTGGTCGACCAATCCAATTCCAGGGTCCTGCTGATCACATAGGTGCCGGGCAGAAGGTCGATCGGTTGCCCCGACAGCAGGCAAAGACCGATCCCCGAGGTCGAATCGGTCACCCCGTCGGCCTCCGCCCCGAACATTTCGGGGCGGAGGCGCGCATTGGTGATGTACCAATGCGATCCGTCCGCCGTGGTGATGATGAGGCGCGAATCATGCGAAGGCGTCGCCCTGGTGAAATTGGCCGCTCCCCCATCGCCATTCGCGGCATATCCGCTGGTCGTGAAGCTCAATACGGTCACTGGCACTCTCGTCTGCCTTATGGATAAGGTAGTGCCGAGAACCTGAGCCGGTACGGAATGCGCGATGACTTCGAAAATTGACGCAACGATAAAGCTCGCGCAAAATTTGCGGCGGTCGATATTCATAGACATACCCCTTTAGTCTAGTGGATCAATCGCGAAATCATAGATACGGCTGCGATATCCTCCGATGATGTTGGAATGCTGCAGTGCAATGATGAGTTTTTAGGGCAAACTCAGATCGATTGGAAGGGATTTATGCACTGAGACAGGACTCATGATCACCAAATTGGCGTGAGGAGTCGGCTAACAAATTGACTTATCTCGAAAACTTTTACGAATATGCCTTATCATTTTTTCTAATGTGGTTGATGCCTCTTATGCAAGAGCACCGCTGTTTCTAACAAGGCTATGGTGACTGATAAGAGTGAATGATAACCTTATTCAACTCTCACGATCACTGTAACCGCGAGAAGCGGCGTCGTTAATGGCCTGGTTTCGTGGGGTGTTCGGACGCATCTTGTGCTTCCGGCGACACGCGCGGCGGAACAGAATGGACGTTCTCTTAGCGAGGGGGCCATATGTATCCGAAAGCCTGCAGCCGGGCACAGCGCTCCGGGCGCTTGGGCTGAATATCCTGTCACCCGTTCTGGAAAAGCAGGTGCGAGCCTCGCACTCCGAGTGGTGCGAGGCTGACGGATGGAACCCAATCGCCGATCTTCCTTTCCGGGGCGATATGGAGCACCACCTTCGAGCGCACGCATTCTCCGCCGCCCATCGCCAAGACGATAAACCGTTGCCGTTGCCCGCATGTGCAGCGGGGGCAGACTCCGTCGATAAACCTGGGCAGACCCAGTCCTAGGAACTTGCCGTAATATCCGCAGACCGGACAATGCCTGGGGACACCGCCAAATCTGGCAGTGATACCTTTGAAAATGCTGCGTATATGCCGAATTCTCAATCTGATGCGCGCATCGAGCGCTCTGCCATTCCTTCAAATCGAGTGAAGCGAATTTCCAAAACAGGAGTTATAGAGCAGACCGATAGGACGGCGATCACGGTGAAGCCATCTATATGGGGCGATCATCCATGCTTTGCCGATATAAATGAATCACCAGACGCAAGCTATACCCTGCGGCGCAATCAACCGCTCGATGCCCATTTGGCGCACCGGATTGCGACCGATCCATCCGACCGTTCATTGTCATTTCCGACACACCCGTTCTTATTGCCACTCATCTGGACGGTCGTTCTTCCAATCCCGCATTGCCGCCTCCAGATCATACCGATACTGGTAGCCCTCACGCAATAAAACGGCGGGTTGAATATTGTTTGATCGTACCAGCTTCCTGATCCGCACCGGGCTGACCGGTTGCTTGATGCCGAGAGGCCGGGTCACCGCCTCGATTCCATAGGACGCGGCCAATAATAATGGGTAGGGAACCATCGGCACGTAGCGCTGGATCCCGGCCACGCGGCATGCCGTCTCGACATATTCCTCGACGGTCGGCGTTTTCGCCATGCTGAAATTGTAAAGAAGGACCCCGCCGCTCTCGGGAAGGCGATCCAGTGCCCAAAGCATGGTATAGGCCAGCTCTTTCACATATCCGCCGGCTTTTCGAGTCTGCCGATTGCCCATATAGAGGAAATATCGGCGGATGGTCGCTTTCACGAGGCGTGACACGTTGCCGCCCTCGCCCGGTCCGAATACCACGCCGGGCCGGACGATCACCAGCCGGCGGCCTTTATCGGCCCGCTGCCAGCCGATGTGAATTTTCTCGGCGGCAAGCTTCGATCCGCCATAGGCGCTGACCGGCGTTGGAATGGACTCCTCCGTCTTCTCCGCTTCCGATGGGCCATAAGGGGCTATGCTGCTGGTAAAAATAAGATTTCTGCAATTCGTCCGCTCGGCGAATTCACAAACGTTCTCGGCGCCAAGAAGGTTCGTTTCATAATATTCATGAAGCTCGTGGCCCGGCTCGCGGTGGATTGCGGCCAAATTGACCACAAGGTCTACCGCCTCCGGCAAATCCGGAGCGGCGATCGGCTTCCTCACATCGGCCGGAACATAGCATACGCGATCGTCGAATTTGAAAGCAGGCCTCGGCGGAGCGATATCGCACAGAAAGATGGTTGCCGCGCGATTTTCGCGTGCAAGGGTCTGCGCGAGATGGCTGCCGATAAAGCCGGTGCCACCGAAGATCACCACAGTACCGAACATCATGCTGGCTTCATCGCTTTGCTTGGCCTTGGCCCCTCTCCGCTAGAACCTGGTCGACATGCTCCTTGAATTCCTTCCGAAATCGCTCGGGCGAAAATCGCTCGGCGTTGCGGCGGCAAACCATCGGGTCGAACGGGCCGATTGCTTCAAACCGCTCAACCGCGCTCCGGATGGAATCGGGCGTCTGCCTGTCGAAGAAAACGCCGGTTCTGACCGAGGGGTCGTCTGAGTCAACGACGGTCTCGAGAGCCCCGCCCCGACCGAAGGCGATCACGGGCGTTCCGCAGGCCTGGGCCTCGACCGGCGTGATCCCAAAATCTTCCTCCGCCGCGAAAACGAGTGCCCGCGCACGCTGCATGTGGTCCCGCAGCGCCTCGAATGGCTGGAAGCCAACCATTTCAATGTTGGAACCAGCTACCGCCTTGCATTTGTCGAACTCGGATCCTTCGCCGATGACGACGAGTCTCTTATCCGGCATTCCAGAAAAGGCCTCGACGATCGCCGGCATCATTTTGTAGGGAACCATGCGCGAAACCGCGAGGTAAAAGGATTCCTTTTCTCGGGCAAGCGAAAATCCCGCGACGTCGACGGGAGGGTAAATGACTTCGGAGTCGCGTCGATAGATCTTGCGGATGCGGCGTTCGATGAATTTCGAGTTCGCGACAAAGCTATCGACCCCGTTGGCAGTGCGCGAATCCCAAATCCTCATATAATGAAGGATGGATCGCGCAAGTAGCCCCTTGATACCCCATTTGAGGCGGGATTCCCGTAAATATTGGTGCTGCAGGTCCCAGGCATAGCGGATCGGCGAGTGAACATAACTGACATGAACTTGGTCGGGGCCGGTCAACACGCCCTTTGACACCGCATGCGCGCTGGATATCACCAAATCGTATCCGGAGAGATCGATCTGCTCGATGGCCAATGGCATCAGGGCAAGGTAGCCGCGAAATTTTCGTCTAGCCATTGGAAAATGCTGGAGGAATGTGGTGGTTGCCCGTTTGCCGGCCATATAGGCCCGATCGCTTTCATCGTAAAAATCGACGAGGGCGAACAGGTCTGCTTCGGGCCAGATTTGGAGAATTTGCTCGACGACTTTCTCCGAACCGGCGCGGCTCACCAGCCATTCATGAACTACAGCGACGCGCACGGATGACGACCCTTCTCTTCTACCATTCGCAGTGCTGCGAAAAAGTGTTAAAACGAATTGCGGAATGGGGCCGAAATGGATGTTCGATTCCCGGACGGATGGTTCACACGTTCGCAGGTATCGACTGCATCAGTTCTTCTTCGATTTGCTGCCGAGTCATGTCATCGGAAATTGTTCGATAGGGGCTTAGGCCGCCGTCACCCCTATCCTCGACCGCATCCAGAATCGTCGCCACGCCGATTTGGGGCAACTCATCCGAATACCCGTAGAGCAGGGCTACGTCGCACAGCAGATTGATCAGCCGCGGCACTCCACCGGTAAAATAGTGCACCGCGGCGCAGGCCAGATCGCTAAAAATCGTAGGCGCACCGCCCACCACTCCCAGCCGATGCCTGATATAGGCCGCCGTTTCGGCGGCATCGAGAGGCTCAAGATGGTGGTGTACGGTGACCCGTTGGACGAATTGCCTCAATTCAGGTCGTTTCAGCGTATCGAGTAATTCCGGTTGGCCGACCAGAACGATCTGCAGCAGCTGATCCTTTTCGTTATTGACGTTGGAAAGCATGCGCAGTTCCTCGAGTGTGTCAGCCTTGAAGTTCTGCGCTTCGTCTACGATCAGGATGCTTCTCTTGCCTGCGCTATACTGGGCCACGAGAAATTCCACAAACCGGTTGTATAGCTTCACATAGTCGCGGCCTCGATGGTCGATGTCGAACGCCATGGCGACCCAGGTCAGAAGCTTACCAAACGATTTATGCGTATTGGTGATCACGCCAACGGTGGTATCCGCCTTCGAACTCTTCAGGAAGCGCCGTATGATCGTGGTCTTTCCCGCCCCGACATCGCCGGTGATGACGATGAATCCGGCCTGGGTGACCATGCCGTATTCGAGCAAATTGATCGCCTTCCTATGGCGTTTGCTGAGATAGAGAAAGTCGGCGTCCGGCAACAACGAGAATGGCTTGCCAGTGAGGCCGTAGAACTCCTCATACATCGAACGCGGCCCTCCATCCGGTGACGGGGGTGCGCGGTCCTACCCGGGCCTCCACGCGTGAATCCGGCGGTCGGTCAGACAAATGCATCACTCCTTGGAATAGGTACGCTCGGAGGAATTGTTCAGAACCGTGCCGATCAGGTTATAGCCGCTAAGCGCGTGAATACATTGGCGCACATCCTCGATCTGCGTCACACCATCCTTGATCACCATCAGGACCGCATCGACATTTGGCAGAAACGCGATCGCGTCGTCCTGAGCCAGCATCGGCGGCATGTCATAAATGACGATGCGGTCCGGATATCGGGTCTTCAATTCCTTCGCAAGCGCCGTCATTTTTGGAGTTCCCAGAGCTTCCGACGAAAATTCCATCGGCTTGCCCATCGGCAGCACCACGAGCCGGTCGATACCGGGGTTGACCAGGCATTGCGAAACAGGAACTTCGTGCTGGAAATAATCACTGAGCCCGACCTCCGGGTCGATGCCCAGATAATGGTGAATGCTCGGGTCGCGGAGATCGAGATCGACCAGCAATACGGTCTGCTTCACGTCGAGAGCGAGGCTGAGCGCCAGATTGACGGACACCGTGGTCTTGCCGTCGCCGTAATTCGGGCTCGTGACCGCAAGCGTGGTCTGCTTGGTCTCGGCAAAATGGCGCAAGATTTTTGTCCTGAGAATCCGGAACGTATCGGCGTTTCCGCTCCTCGAGGCTCTCGCGACGATGCGATGGTTCTCCAACTCCTTCTCGGACACTACGACTTTTTTAGAAGTGGGGGCTGGAAGACTCGGTGCGGGCTTGGATGTTTCCGTCAAGGCCAGTTGTTCGACCACGGCGTTCGGCCTTACGGTGACCGCTTCGCGCTCCTCTCGCGCCTTTTGAAGCGCCTTCTCCAGTCTATCCATGATGACAATCCTCGGGCTGCTGACGCGTCATGACAATCCCAGCCGGTTACTGACTACGCTCCAAAACACGTCGATTGGCATGACATACTGGTCGACTACGGCGCCCATGACGACCACGGCAATGATAGCGGCCGAGGCGAGTTGTATCCGGGTGCGAACAATCTTTCTGCGTTCGGCTCGCGTGAAAATGTGGGGAATGGCGACAAGCGGAACGAGACCCGTCAATTCGACCAGATGGCGCGCCCCATGCACGGTTCTACTCATCGATTCCGCGAGATAGGCGCCGCCGAACCCGATAAAAATGGACAGCAAGAATCCCCCCAAAACGAACGCCCAGCGCGGGGGTGTGGTGCCGCTCGGCAATTCTGGAGCATTGAGGACCACCATGCGCTGGTCGGTCCGGTTTTGCGCCATTTGCTGCTGCATGTCCGCCGACATCTTCTTTTCTTTGAGTTCGGCGTATCGAGCCTGCGCGTTGGTGTAGTCTCGCGACAACGCGGATTGTTCCTGCTCAACGACCGGCGTCTGGGCAATATTGATCTCGTATTTTTTCTGCTCGGCCCTTGCTTCGCCCAATTGGGTTTCCAAAGCCTTTTGCTGCGCCACGAGACCATTGAGCTGGGCAGTCAGCATCATATAGGCTGGATTGTCCGCATCTTTCTTAAGGCCGTCCGCCGGTTGCTCGCGCGGAGTGCTCTGTTGCTTCTCGAGCGCAGCCAACTGACGCCGCAAAGCCAATACGTCCGGATGCTGCGGGCCATATGTCTGTTCCGCGGCGGCCAGATTGGTCCGGAGATCGGCGATCTGGGACTTCAAATTGGCACTGTCCATCCTCTGGTCGCCGGATTTGCCTGTCGAGCCCTCAAGCGCGGCGATCTGGCGCTTAAGTTTGAGCACATCGGGATGCTGCGGTCCGTATTGTCCGGACATGGTCGCGAGCTGAGCTTTCAGCGCCTTTAATTCGATATCCGGGGTGGTCAATACCTGACCGCCTTCCAGGACGCGAGAATAGGGTTCCGCCTGCGCCAATTGCGCCATGACGTTACCGCGCTGCTGCTCGGCCGAGTTCAATTGAGACTGAATCGACAATACGTTTTGGGTCGCCGTCGCTTGCATCTGCAGGTTGAGCGCCAGATCCTCGGGGCGGCCACCAGCGTGCTGGGCCCTGAAATCGGCCATCTTTTTCTCTTGGACCGCCATGGTCGCTTCAAGGTCTGCAATCTGCTTGTCCAAAAAGTCCGCGGTCGCTTTCGCCTGCTGACGCCGCTCTTTCACATCTTCGTCGAGAAAGCGCGAGACCAATTCGTTGGTTACCTGCTGAGCCAAGAGCGGATTGGGGTAGGTGAAGCTTAGATCGAACGCGATCGCCGAAAGCTGGCTGGGTCCCAGCCTTTGCGCAGACAGCGGATTGGACAGATCCGTGCCTTCCAGGTTCAGCTTGATCTTACGCAGCTGCATCGTGTTCACGAGATCGGCCAAAGGACGGGTTTTCCGTTCGTCCGGGTAAAGGTTGAATTTCGTGATGATGTCGACCAGGGCCGAGGTCGATGTCACGGTCTCGTATATCTGCTGGATCTGCTGATCCGCGAATGCTTGGACCACCGAGGTCGCCGGGGTGCCGAGCGGAGTAACGACCTGTTGCGCGATGTCGGCCGGCTGAACTTGAATCGTGGCGGTCGCCTTGAAATTCGACCACATCACCCCTGCTGCGATCCCGATGAGGGTGACCACGATACAGGGCAGAATAAACGCCAGCCTCTGCCGCTTCAGCATGTCGAAAACGTCGCGTAAGGTCAGGTTTTCCATCGCTCAAATCCCAAAATCTGCAGTCATATCCGATTTACCATCCAAGGTCGGCCTTGGTGGAGTTAAACACGAGGCTAATGAAGACCGCCTGAGATGACACCGATGTCGCGCCGCCGACGAATTCCTTATCTCGATATCGATACGAAGGAACGAGGTCGAAATTCGGGGTAATGTGATACCGCAAATCCGGCGAGATGCTCATATAGGCGCTTTGGTTCCCCGTAGCCTGGACCGAATACGCCTGGGTTTGGTAGGTGGCGTTCAATTCGGCGACCCAGCGCGTTGTTATCGTGTGGCTTTCAGTCAGAGTAAAATTCGTCGCCAGTGTTTCCGTTCCGTTGCCGCTGGGCACGGATGAGCGGGTCGATACGAAGTGAATGACATCCTGCTGGCCGGTGAAGGCGGCATTGACCGAGTAGGTATAGTCGTATCTCTCATGAGTGGTCGGAGGCGGGAAGAAGGGCGGCAGTGTGGAGATTGTCTTCTGATATCCGGCGGTCGCGGTAACGCTGAATTCCTGTGTGAATTTTCTGATCCATTCGACCGACGGGCCGAGCGTGTCAATCCGGACCGGAGCCGTATTGGTTGTTTGATAGCGATTGACGTTGAACAGCAGGGCGCCTGTGTTCAGCGGATCGAACGTATGCTGATAGGCGGGCGTTACCCCGTAATCGCTGAAATCGGTAAACGACACGGTATTGCTGTAAAGGGTGTGCGAAAAAACTCCATTCACGAACGTCTCATCGACCGGCGACAGATTGATCCCGGCCTGCGGCGTCAACGAAATCCCGGTATGCCTGATGCCGGCGATATTGATGCCCGATGTCAGCAGTTCGCTCGTGCGGGTCGTGTCGTAGTCGAGGGATCCGTTGAGACCGGCGAAAGTGGACAATCCCTTCGCCGATGTGTGGAAATTGCCGTGATAATCGACCGAGCTGAAATTCGCCAGGTTGTACTCGTTCACATTGAGCAGGTTATCGATATCCCCATGCAGAGTCGGAGTATCGCCACTCATGAGCACTTCCGGCGACGTGATCGAACCGATCGAAGGCCGTCCGCCCGTCTGCAGCAGCAGCGGGTTTGAATCGTGTTCGACTGTTTCGTTGCCCTTCACCTGCACCTCTATATCGGCCGCACGCACCGGCTGCGTCCAGAACAAGCTAGACACAGCGACAAAGAGAATCGCATCCTCAAGAGCGTACCGGTAACGGACCGACCGCCACGACCGCCGGATTATTGCCAACACCATGCCATTCTTCAAAAGATGCTGGCGTTGGGTACCACCACCACGTCACCGGCATGCAAAACGATATCCTTGTCGAGCGCATCGCCACCGGCCACGTCATCGTAGGGAAACCGGATCGATGTCTCTTTCCCGTCAGGCGAATGGCGCAGAATCCTGATGCGGCTTTCACTCGCATAGGGCGTCAGGCCGCCGGCCATGCTCAAGGCCTGCATCACCGTGGTTTGATGCCCAACGACCAGTTCCCCGGGCTTGTTGACCTGCCCGATCACGTCGATGACATTCCCCAACGCGGCCTTGACCGCGACGGTGACCGATGCGTCGGGAATGAATTTGGATATCCTCGTCGTGATCTCCTTCTGCACATCGGCCGCAGTTCTGCCATTCGCCGTAACCGTGCCGATCAACGGGAAACTGAAGGTTCCGTCGGGAAGCACCAGGACTTCGCGGTCCAGGCCGTCTTCCTTCCACACCGTGACTTGCATCACATCCCCTGGATTAAGCACGTAATTGGCGTCGACTGCCCACGCGGTCACAAAAGGAATGATCACGATAATCAAGCCCAAAAAAAGCCCCAGCGCTCTCTTCATCTCTGCTCTACCTTATTGTGAAGATTATATACCCTGACTCGTTCGACATTGATGAACACAGCGTATGCCACTCCGGAACAGCGATCGGGGGCGATCCCCGGCTACTCCATGTCCAGCCCGCTCTTTCGTTCCGATCTCCCGGGACGGCATTCCCCGCGGACCGCCTCATGTACCGGCCCAGCCCTGCGAACGTTTCTCGTATTATATGCGAAAATCCGGCGGGAGTAAAAGCCTCACGATCCCGAGAGCCGCGACTGGCCACCAAACCATTGCCGCACCGCGATCCGAGGGCTATGCTGAGTCCGCATCCAACACGCGGTGCGAGCCGTGTTGCAAGGCGCGCCTGGACCGCTTTTCCGGGAGTAGATGGTGAAATTCGGCATTGCGGCACTAATTTTCATAGGGGTGATTCTCGCGGCGTCGGACACTGTGCTTGCCGATACCGAGTACCGTTGCCTGCGGGATTGCCTCAATGCCGGTGCCGTCAGCCCGGGGCAATGCCTCGCAAGTTGTACCTATACCCCTTTGGCAGCCACTAGGCCCGGGCCGGCCGCCTCCGGTTCGGTGCCCGGCACCCCCTCGGCAACCGCTACGCCCGGGCCGGCCGCCCCCGGTTCGGTGCCCAGCTTGCAGTCCCGCAACGCTCAATTCACGCCTCCTGCGCCCGTCAATCAGCTCTATGTCGGCGCGCCGACCAATATCGGGATCCCCGGCTATGCGACGCCGGGAAGAGTTTTGTCGCCGACCACCCAGGCGCTGGGTCCGAGTACCAACTATCAATGCATAAACGCGTGCTCTCAGAAGGGCTATCAACACGATTATTGCGTGGGCACGTGTTCCTATTGAGCCAAGCCACGCGCTAGCATCCCAGGCCTCATTCGCATCCGCTGCCTCGGCCAGATATCGGTCATTTCAGCAACTGGCATGCCAAGGGATGCAAGCGACGGATTCCAATGAGATAGCCGCGACGGAGTTCAAATGTGTAAATAAGTCCGAGCGATATTTCGCCAGAGGCATGCTTTTTTTGACATATCGGGAGGATCGATCGAGTCCGATCAAGCTTAGCGCATGTCATCGCGCGATTGCGCTCGCAGCCGCAATGGGGTTGGTTCACGCAGCAAGGGCCCGAAGAAGCTGCGGATCAGATTTGCCGAAACGAAGTACTTCGCCACCGGAGCCACCGATTTCTTGGGGATCAGCTCGGCATAGGAGGTCCTGACCCGTTCGATCTTTCGGCTCATGATGCCCATCAGGCAGTGAGTCGCCTTGTCGAAGACGCCGGTTCCCGAATTTCCCGTGGTATAGACGTCCGCGATCAGGGTCGACAGCTTCTCCGCTACCTCCGGGGCAAGAAGTCCGTTCAGCACATCGTTCGATATGATGTGGGATTCGCTGATGCTCCCGGGCGCCACGACAATCACGGCCTGACCGGGCACGGGGGCGTCCGCGCACAGCGTAAGCGGCTTAAGCCCCTGCATATCGACGGGAAATTCCGTTGCATCGACGGAAACGAGCGTGGCATCGACATCGTCGAACTCCCCGGCCTTGACGAACACTGCCAGAACGTTCCCGAACGGGAAGCCCGCCAGAAGCGAACTTTCTGCAGTGGGCTTGCCGGCTACGTGAGCGGCGGTCAAGATGAGGCCGTTGCCGAGATAAATTCCGGCTCCGCTGTCGTGGAAGGTTCCATTGATCCCCGGACCCCGGAGCATCCGCACCGCGTAAGGTTCAAGGCCCGCGGCGGGATGCGTGGTGGCGCCGTGGGAAAGGTCGGGGAACAGCACAGCCGCCAGCAGTAGAATCAGGCGTCGAGATACATTTGGCAGGGCGTTGCCTTGGGTCATCTCGCCATACTACATCTGCGCGGCGGCCGCCAAACAGCGGATAATGTCAGGCGCACGGCCCGGGACGGCGATCGGCGGTGTCTCCAGCGACACCGTGGGGGCCGATTCGCCTAATGGACAAAAGGCGGTTGCTGAGAACCCATCACGCTGGCGATGGCAATCACGGAGACGCCCAGGATGATTTCGGCGAGAATCGCTGTTCGAATCGCGCCGAGCGCGCCCGCCGACCCATTCATGGAAGAGACCCGCGGAAGCAAGATCAAACGGTTGAGCGCGGCGAGGCCTAACATCACGAGCACCAGGCAGAGTTTGACCATCAGGACCCGACCATAGGGGGTCTGGATGCCCGAGACCGATCCCAGTTGAAGCGCCGAGTTGACCATTCCGGTCAGAACCAGGACAGAGACGGCGATCAGGCCCACCATCGAGAAGCGTCGCAAGACGCCGTCCGCTTCAGATTCGTGTTTCAGCCTCAGCAATGCGAGACCCAGCGCCGGCAATCCGCCAAGCCAAATGCCTCCCGCGACGAGATGACAGGTCTGGTTGGCAATCTGCGCGAGTCTATGCATTCCGGTACGCATGACGGAATGGCCGATCAAGGCAACGCTGCCGAGAGATAAAACCGCCATGACGCAGAGAACGCGATCCCGTCCGGTCCGGGGCGGCAACCATGAGGTGGCGACGATCGCGAACGAAAGCACCATTCGCCAGAGCCAGACCCGCCCGAAAGCCGTCTCGGTCAGCACCGCGCCGATGGTGCCGGGGCTGATCGTGTCCGTCCATCCGCTTCCCATTTCGCCGCCTTCGAGCGCGAGCCACGCCAATCCCGATAACAGGGCGACCAGCGCTCCGCCCCGCAGAAGGGACGGCGGCAATGCCTCGGAAGGGAGAATCGCGCCCCGGGCATAAAATCCGAACATCAGCCCGCCCGCCAGCAGCATCGTCGCCGCAACGTGCAGCGCTTGAATGGCGATCAAGATCACGTCCATCAAGACACCGTCACCGCTTCACCGTGAAGGTGTAGGTGCCTTGGGTCTTGTGGGTATCGACCGAGACGACATGCCAACTGACCTTGTACCCGCCCGGCGCCAGCGCCGAGGGCAAGGTGACCATCACGATCGCCGGATTGGCCGGATCGGAGGCAAGCTTGACCGGCACAACCGCCTTGCCGTCGGCTCCGGAGATTTCGACCCCGGAGAACCTGATCTCGACACCTTCGGTGAAATGCAGCCGCAACTCGGTTGGCCCGGGAGCGACTTCCGAGCCGACGGCGGGTTCGGCCTTGTCGAGTAGCGCGTGCGCACTGGCTCCGCAGGCAATTCCGGCCATAAGCAGCGCCAAAAGGAGATATTTCGGGAATGCGCGCATGGTTCAATTTCCTCCGAACAAGGGCGCGCCGAGACTGTCCGGCAGAATGTCGTCGAGGAAGAAGTGGAACTGGACGATGAAGCCGCCGCCTTGATTGGTGGCCTTGTTGACCGGAAGCAGCGCCTCCGCGCCGACCTGCCAGGTGTCGGCCTCGTAGAGAACCCCCGGGGAAATCGTGCCGCTCATCTGGGCCCCATTGGCTATTGGCCCTACGCTCTGGGTCAGGTTGCCCTCGACCAATGGGATCATGCGGTTGATGAAGTCCGGCAGGCCGAGATCCTTCACCTGGCTGTGCAGATAGGGCATCGAATATTGAATCGAAAATCCCGCATTGATGAAATTGGGGTGGAGGTTCGGCTTGTCCTGAAAGCCGTATCCGGTGGTGCCCGTGATCGCGAGCGGCCTCAGATAGCCGATCGGCAGCTCCCCCAGGCCCTTGCCGAAATAGAGGGTCGGCTGGGTGGAACTTGCGGGGTTGTCCACGGTGCTCGATCCCGTTTCTCCAAACTGACGAATCACCCCCAGAGAGGTCATGAATTCATGCTCGGGATTGACGTAATTCGCCCATTTGAGGGTCAGGGTCAGGTCTTGCCCGCCCTGGAGATGGCCGCCGGCATTGAGATCCTCGCGGGTATAGCCATCATCGATGGCGAAGCCGAAATCCTTGGTGATGGTCTTGTCCCATTCAAAGCCGTAATCGTGCTGGCGGTAACCATTGCCGGTACCGGTGTCGCCGACGGTGTAGCTGTCGATGGTGGGCAGCGACAATTCGTCGCCCACGGCCGGATCGTCGATGGTCAGCGTGGCGGGAAAGACGCGGTCGCCGGCGATGCCATGCGCGCGGGCCGTGTGACCATGCAAAAGGGCGAATGCGGCGCCCGTTAGCGCCGTGGCGATGATTGTGGAACGGATCATGATAAATCCTCTCGGATCGAAATAAAGCGACCCGGATCGAGGCGTATTGTGGCGCTCGATCCGGGAGGTCAGGCTCGATTCAGATCAGAGCGGGTGGCGCGCGGGCACGGTGGGGCCCGTTGGGACAATGGGAGGGAGCGTCGGCGGGAACGGGCTTGTATTCCGCTTCCGCCAGTCGGAGCGGTGCCGGCACGACTGGCCCGGCCGGCGGTGCCGCGAAATTGGCGAGTTGATGCAGCGCCAGGCACAGCGGACAATGCGCGGCTTGCGGAACCGGTGCTTTGCCCGGACTTGACGGATCGTCCGGCAGACCCGCATCGCCGGCATGGCAAATGACGAGAGGACCAAGAACCGGATCATTGGTCGCCTCCGCCGCCGCGAAGGGCAGGGCGGCCAACAGAAGCTGGCTCCACAATGCCACCAGCCCGAACGTCGCCCCAAGGCGACACAGCCAGTTTCGGCGCATATGTGGAGGTTTTCGATTCACGGTCACGTCAGGGTGGATGCCGGCCAGTTCTCAATTCGTCAATCCATAGAATTTGACGGCGTTGTCGCATGTGATTTTGCGGGTGTCGGTTGCCGAGAGGTGGCTGAACTGCTTGGCGATGAATTCGCTGGAATCCGGCCACACGCCGTCGCCATGCGGAAAGTCGCTTCCCCACATCAGGGTATCGGCGCCGATATAGTCGATGAATTTCGTGCCGACCTTCTCGTATTGAAAGGTCGCCCGGCATTGCCGGCGCCAATAGTCGCTCGGCTTCATCGTCAGGCCCATGTCGTGAAACTTGAAGCGCTCGTCCCATTGCGCATCGAGGCGGTCAAGCGCGTAGGGAAGCCAGCCGATGCCGCTTTCGCCCATGGCGACGCGGATATTCGGGTACCGTTCGAGGACCGAGCCCACGATGATTCCGACGATCACCGGGAACAAATTGGCCTGGAACGTGGTCACCGACCAGAAGAAGCCGGCGCTGCGAACCGCACCGGTCTGGTTTTCGAACAGCTCGAACGGGACCGACGGCGCGGCATGGAAATGAACCGGAATATCGACGTCGTTCAGCGCCTGCCAGATCGGTTCCCACACCGGGTGCCAGGTGGGCATCATGTCCAGCGTGATCGCGATCTCCACCCCGCGGAAGCCCAATTTGGCGACCCGCCGGATCTCCTTGGCCGAGTCTTCGATATTCCCGGACGGAATGCAGGCCAGCCCGATATGGCGATCGGGATAATGCGAGCAGAAATCGATCAGCCAATCGTTGTAGACGCGCATCATCTCGGTCGAGGCGTCCGGATCCTGAAGACGTTCGGCCGTTCCAAGGATGCCGTAGATCACCTCGGCATCCACGCCGTCCCGCTCCATCTCCTTGATCCGAAGGTCGGGGTCGGATACCCGGCGGATGCCCTTTCTGCCATCTTCGTAAAGGCCGGTTTCCGCCATCCTGTCGACCCGCGCCTGCTTGCCCTTGACATAAGGCTGACCCGTCGGTCCGACGCCGTTCACCAGCCCGAAATTGGCGCCGTTCTTCGCCGTCCAATAGGGGCCGTTCGGCCCGTCGACGACAAAGGGTACCCGACCCTTGAAGGTGCTCGATGCCCCGGATACGAAGATTTCGGGCGGCAGGCAGCAAAGATCGAGATGGCAATCAGCGGAAACCCGGTTGTACTTCATGGTTCCTCCGGAAGGCTGCGGAACGGTGCTGCAAATCGACGAATCTCCAGGTTCGGATCACCGCCGCGAGTTAATCGGGATATTCGGCTTTCTCCCTTTAATCAGGGTACGTCATTCCGCCGCAACAGTTCAACCCGGTCTTCCCCTGACGAGCAATGGCGTCCGTCAGAGTCGTCATTCCGACTCGGTCCGCTGCGGGCTTCGCGAATCGGCTTATCGATAAATCTTACACATTTTTAATGAAAGGATCGGATTTCGGCAGGATCAGGCCGGTTGGAGCCAAAAATCCGATCGAAATACTTTACAGAATCCCGCCTCGCTTTGTCTCGGATCGGTCACGAAAATCCGGCGTTAAGTTTTTTTGCCACGGATGCGCCGCGGAAATCCGCCATCTTGACCACTTGGCGCATCGCAACGATACGTCCGATCTTATGCTCAGGGCATCTCTGGCACGGCTCTTGCCTTTTGGTGGATACCCTTTCGTAGCATCCTGAGGAAAAGACCATGAGATCATCACTTCTATTGGGCGCCACTGCCGCCTCGCTGATCGTTCTGTCCGGCTCGGCGTTCGCCGCCACATTCGATTACAGCAGCTATAACGTGGTTAACAATCTCAACGTACAAATCGCCGCCGGCCCGCTCAACGGTCTTTCGACCAATGGCACTTATGGCTCGGGCCAGATCGATCTGACGGGCGCCGGTGCCAATCTCGGCCAGACGCTCTACACCTGGTGCATCGACGCGTTCCACGATCTGCAGGGGAATGGTCTGTACAATATCGTGTCTCCGCCGCTGAACAATGCCGGTGGCGACAGCCGCGGCACCGCCATCAGCGCCTCAACGCTCGGCCAGATCGGCGCTTTGATGACCTATGGCGACGCTCACATCGCCGATAATTACTTCACCTCGTCGGCCGTGCAGATCGCGATCTGGGATACGGAATATGCGGGTCTTGGATATTCCTTCACCTCCGGCGATTCGAATGTCACCGGTCTCGTCTCCACCTTGCTGGGCGAGGTCGGTTCCTGGAATCCGGTCAACAATGTGCAGGAAGTCATCGCCCTCAATAACGATGGGCATGCGATCAACCAGGGCCTGGGTTACATCTCCGCGGTTCCGCTCCCGGGCGCGGCAATGATGTTCGGCGCCTCGCTTCTGGCCCTTGGCGGCTTCGGTTGGAAAGCGCGTCAGAAAAAGACGGCCTGAAACCTTCTCTCAGGATTTGATGCGACACCGCTCCGGCATGCCGGAGCGGTGTTTTTTCGAGCGAGCCCGCCGATTGTCACGGATGATCAATCCTCCCGGCACTGCTGGCAACCCTATGGCCGATCTCTTATAGTGGAAGAAAGGGTGCGACCTTGATCGCCCCGGTCACTCGCTGGAGACGCCGCCATGGACACGCCCGTTCGTGACATTCCCTCGCATGTGCCGATGCATCTGGTCTATGACTACGACACCTTCACGACGCCATCCCAATTCGAATCGCCTCATTGGGAGGTGACCAAGCTCCTATACGAGCAGGCGCCTCCGATATTCTTCACCCCGAGAAATGGCGGGCATTGGGTCGTGACCCGGTCGGCGGACATCGTGGAGATGTATCGCCACCCGGAAGTGTTTTCCTCGGACCCGCAATATAACAAGCTCAAGCGGAACAACCCGACGCGCCATTTGCCCCAGTTCTATGACCCGCCGGAACATACCGATGCGCGCAAGATCATGGCGCCGTTCTTCGTGCCCGGGGCGGTGCAGGCGATGGAACCGCAAATCCGGCAGTTGGCGCGGGAACTGATCGACGCGGTGTACGATCGGGGCAGCTGCGAATTCGTCAAGGACGTCGCCCAGCGCTATCCCGTGACCATTTTTCTGCAGATGGCGAATGGGCCGCTTTCGGAGCGCGAGGCGCTGATCGACATGGCGGCCCGATATCTGCAATCGCCGGACCCCGCCATCAGCCAGAGCGGAATCCGCGATCTGGCGAATTTCCTGTCGGGTTTGATCGAGGAACGGCGAAAGGCCCTGGGCGACGATCTGGTGAGCCGCATCATCACGGGCAGTTTCATGGGCCGGCCGTTGACCCATGACGAGGTCCTGGGCGGGGCCGTCTTCATGTTCCTGGCCGGGTTGCACACCGTTATCGGCATGCTCTCCTTCGTGATCATGTTCCTGGCCAGAAATCCCGATCACTACAAGCAATTAGTGGATGATCCCGACCGTCTGACCAACGCCATCGAGGAATTGATGCGCGTCAGCGGCGTCGCCATGCCGGAGCGCGGCGTCAAGGACGATACGGTCTATAAGGGAATCCAGTTCAGGAAATACGACCGCATCGTCTATCTGGTTCCGATCTCGGGTTTGGATCATGCCGAGATCGACCAGCCGTTCACGGTGGATTTCGATCGTGAATTGAGCCGCCATCTGGTGTTCGGCTCGGGCATCCACCGATGCCTGGGATCGCATCTGGCGCGTATCGAGATCCGGGTCTTCGTCGAGGAATGGATCGCAAGGATTCCGGCCTTCAGCGTTAAGGACGGCGTCACGGTCCAGATCAGGAGCGGCACCAACTGGGAGCCCTTGGCGCTGCCGCTGGTCTGGCGGCCCGAGAGCGCGAAGGCTTAGCGCCTAACCCTTGAACGGATGGCCCGGATCGGGCGGGGGCGAATAATCCTCCGATTTCAGGATCAAGGTCTCCGCCACCCTGATACCCTCTGCGTCGTCCGACGGTACGACATTGGCGAAATCGATGTCGTCGAGGAGAATGTGATCCTCCTTGCGGTAGCGGATGATACCGTCCGCGGTCTTGAACGGCGTGGTCTCCAAAATCTTGATGATCCGGTCGGTATCGCTCGAATCCTTCACCAGCTTCAGGGTCTCGACGATTGAGGTGACGACCGAATGGCCATATTGGATATAGCCGCTGGGATAATTCGTTTTCGTCCGTGCCACGCAGGCGTCGTAGAACGCCTTGGAATAAGGATCCGTGGTGTGCGGCTTCAAATAGCTGATTTCGAGAGTCCACAGATTAGGCGGCAGGTTTTTCTTCAGTACCCGCGCCACGTTGAAATCGGTGGTCTGGTCCATGACCGCCTTGATCTTGCGCCCGAGATTGAACGAGGCGGCCTGCTGCCAGAGAGACAATCCGTCCGCTCCGCTGACCAGACACCAGATTCCATCCACATTCGAACCGGCGAGCGAGCCGAGCTGCGTCCGGTAATCGGTGGTTCCGAATTTGAACCTGTAGGGATCGGCGAAATTCGGCTGCTTGCCGATGGCGGCGTATGCCTCCTTGGCGAATCTGACGAAGGACTGGTAGCTCGAGATATAGGCCGCGCTGTCGGTGCAGACCGCGCTCCAGTTCTGGATGTCGGGAAATCGCTTCGCGGCGAAATAGCCCTGCGCCTTGGCGCGGGTATAATCGTTGGTCGTGCCGCTGAAGTAATAGGGTGTGAACTGCTCATGGCTGAGCAACATCGAGGTGCCGCTGTCGCCCACCAGAACGGCCTTGGCCTCGGTGATGACGGGAAGCAGCGCCAGGCTTTGGGCCGAGAACAGGATGCCGCCCATCAGCCGATAGCCCTGGCCCAGAACCTCCCGCATGGCCGCCACGGCATTATTGGGATCGCCCTTGTCGTCGACGAACATCAGTTCCAGCGGGCGCCCGTTGATGCCGCCGCTCTTGTTGACGAATTCGGCGGTCAGCTCCGCGCCCAGCTTCGCCGGCTCGCCGACAACGGCGCCTGGACCACTCAACGCGTAGAACATCGGAATCTTGATCGACCCCGATTGCGAATACGCGTGTTTGAGGGTGGCCGGTGCAAGCGCGGTCATAGCGCCAGCCCCGCGCAGCATGGCCCGGCGTGAAATCGTGGTCATTCCCGGTCTCCCCCTGAAATGGCGCCCAACTCGTTGGTCGGGACGCCGACTTTTCTGTGATCCGCGAACCTGGATTCAGCCTTGAATCAGGACCCGAACTGGATGATAACAACTCTGTGAATTGATTAGAAGCCTGGGCGTAAGCGGGGCGGTCACGCGGCTCTACGATCATGTGGGCTCGCATGAGCGTGCTGTATCAGGCGCCATGAAGCGGTCGAAGAAACCGTGGTGAACATCCTTATCGCGCGACAAGGCCATTGCGCCATGTCGGTGAACAATGGACCGCGATGCATTTCGGGCAGGAGATGTCATGAGCCTTCGAAACGCCGAATATTCCGTCGTGTGGCCGCGCGGGCCGTCAAACGTGGCCTTCAAGCAAATGGCGCCCCGCCTGGAAACCCTGACCGGCAAGACGATCGCCTTTTGCTGGGACTATGTGTTTCGGGGCGATGAGATCTGGGGGATATTGAAGGAGCGGCTTTCCCGCCGCTATCCGGGGCTTACCTTCATCGATCATGATGTCTTCGGCTCGACCCATGGTGGCGACGAGCATGAGGTCGTGGCTGCGCTGCCGGCGAAGTTGAAGGCGCTGAATGTCGACGCTGTGGTGTCCGGAGTAGGCTGCTGAGGCAGTTGCACGCCCGCCGTGCTGCGGGTGAGCGCCTTGGCCGAGGATATGGGATTGCCGACGGCGGCGTTGTGCTGCGAAGGATTCGTCGGTCAGGCCAAAAGCTCGTCGGTTGGTCTCGGCTATCCCGATATCGGAATCGCCCCGATCCCCGGACATGTCGATGTCCAGACCGGCGATGAATTGCGCGAGAACGTGATCGGCGTGACCCTGGGCAAGCTGATCGAATGTCTGACCCTGGCCGCGCCGAATTCCGTCCAGGCGCAGGAGCCCGACCCCTACGAAATCGCGTTCCAGGGCAGCTTCGAGGAGGTCAACCGCTTCTTCCTCGAAAACGAATGGAGCGAGGGTCTATGCATCGTTCCGCCAACACCCGAGAAGATCGGGGAATTCCTGTCTTTTACCGATCGGAGCCGGGACGAGGTGCTGGGAATTCTGCTGCCGGACAATCGGACCGCCTCGATCTGGAATGTCGCGGTAAACGGGGTGATGGCCAGCTGCCGGCCGGAATATATGCCGATCCTGATCGCGATCGTCGAGGCCATGGCGGATCCCCAATATGGGGTTGAGCACAGCGGCAACACGCCGGGCTCCGAGACGCTGATCATGTTGAACGGGCCGCTGATCAAGGAACTCGGCTTCAATTACGAGCAAGGCGCGTTGCGCGACGGGTTCCAGGCGAATACCTCGATCGGCCGCTTTTTCCGCCTTTATTTGCGCAACGTCGCGGGGTTCCTGCCGCACCGCACGGATAAGGGCACGTTCGGCGGCACCTGGCGCGTGGTCTTCGCCGAGAACGAGGACGCGTTGAGGGCTATCGGCTGGCCGAGCTATGCGGGCGAACGAGGCATTGGCCCGGGGGAAAATGCGATCACGATCTCCCGGTTTACCGGCGAGAAGGTCATCGCCTCGGTTCACGGTGACAGCGCCGAGAAGATCCTTCCCTATCTGGCGGATTCTCTCCTGAGCGGTACGACATGGGAATGCTGTTTTACTTACGGCTTTGCCAGGGAAGTGTACCGGCCGCTGCTGATTCTGAGTCCGCTGATAGCCGGGGTTTTCGCGAAATCGGGCTATTCCAAGACCGACCTCAAGCAAGCTCTGTTCGAGCGGGCGCGGATCTCGGTCGCCAGGTTCGACGCCTATGTGCGGAACTGGACCAATCTGCTTCCCGGCACACGATCGCTCTACGATCTCGCCAAGCTTGGCGAGGCCCCCAAGATGTTCGGCGAAAGCCGCGACATGGAGCGGATGGTTCCGATCGTCACGGCGCCGGACCAGATCCAGATCGCGGTGGGCGGCGATCCCGGCCGGTCGAACTGCATCATGTTCACCCAGAACGGTAATCTTGGCTTTCCGACGACGAAGCGGATCGTGCTTCCCCAGTCGTGGAGAGAGACATTACGCAAAACCCGAAATCCATAGGGCTGGCGGGCACAAACGAGGCGGCAGGGAGGAAGCGTGGCATCCCCTATCATCGAGATTGAGAATGTCGAACACTGGTTCCGGGATTCCCGCAGCGGATCGCTGGTGCATGCCGTGGCGCGCGCCGATCTCGCGGTCGGCTCCGGCGAGTTCATCTCCATCGTGGGGCCGAGCGGATGCGGCAAGACGACCTTGCTCAATATCGTCTCCGGGCTGGCCGCGCCCACCCGGGGAAGCGTGAAGGTCAAGGGCCTGCCCGTCCGTGGCGTGCAGCCGGATCTGATCGGATATATGTTCGCCAGGGACACCCTGCTGCCATGGCGCACGGCGCTCTCCAACGTCGAGTTCGGCCTCGATTCCCTGCCGCGACCCGAGGCCCGCAGCCGCGCCGAGCGGTTCCTGCACCTGGTCGGGCTCGACGGCTTCGAGCACAATTATCCCGATCAGTTGTCGCATGGCATGCGCCAGCGCGTGGCCCTGGCGCGCACATTGGCTGCCAGCCCGGAAATTCTGTTGATGGACGAGCCGTTCGGCGCGCTCGACGCCCAGACCAAGCTGCTGATGGAGGAGGAATTCCTCCGCTTATGGGAAGCCGACAAGAAGACCGTCTTGTTCGTCACCCATGATCTGGTGGAGGCGCTGACCCTGGCCGACCGGGTGCTCGTCCTTTCCGCCCGTCCGTGCCGGATCAAGGCCGAGTACAAGGTTGATTTTCCGCGCCCCAGGGATGCCGAGGCCTTGCAATCCGATCCGGGATTCGCCGCAATGGTCCGTCAGGTCTGGAGCGATCTCAAGAGCGAAAACATCAGGGGACGGGCATGAGCGAACATCGTGTCGGCGCGATCGAGGCCGATGTGCCCGAAATGGTTCGCCAAGGCGGCCGCGAAGCGCATGCGATCGGGTACACTGTTGCGCAAATCGCCGTGGTCCTCGTGTTCCTGGCGCTCTGGCAAGCGGCGGCCTATACCGGGCTGATCGATCCGTTCTTCATCTCATCGCCCGTCGATATCGCGCTCAAGCTGGAATCCTGGGTCGCGGATGGCAGCCTCTACCACCACATGATCGTCACGTTGAGGGAATCCCTGATCGGCTGGGTGATCGGCTCGATCGCCGGCACGCTGATCGGCTTCGTGCTTGGACGGGTGGAGGTGATCCGGCGCATTTTCGTGCCCCTGCTGCACCTCGCCAATACTCTGCCCAGGGTGGCGCTGGCGCCCCTTTTCATCTTCTGGTTCGGCATCGGCGAGCCGTCGAAGGTGATCTTGGTGATCACCATCGTGGTGTTCATCATGATCTTCAACACCTATAGCGGCGTGCTGACGGTCGGCGCCGACCATCTGATCACCGCCAGACTGTTCGGCAAGAGCGAACGGAAGATCTGGATCGAGGTCATCTTTCCCTGGTGCGTGCCGTGGATATTCGCCGGGCTGAGACTGGGGCTCGCCTGGTCGCTGTCCGGCGCGGTGGTCGGCGAGTTCATCGCGGCCCGAGCGGGAATCGGCTATGTGATCTTCAACGCCGCGTCCAGTCTCGACAATGCGGGCGTTCTGGCCGGCTGCGTTCTGCTGCTGGCCATGGCGATGGTGTTCTTCTTCGGCATTTCCGCCGCCGAGAAGCGCCTTCTCAAATGGCGCCCGGACACTATCGGATAGAAGGCCGAGCTTTACTTGCCCGGGCCTAGCGGACCTTTCGGAGCGACGTCGAGCGCGATCATATCTTCGCATTTCGGAATCGCCGGCACTGCTCCGATCGTCATCAATCCTTGCGCCACGAGCTGCCAGCTTTTGCAGCTGACGCCGGGATAGGCCAGGCTCGCGATCGTCCTGATGCCCTGTTCGTCGATCGCCTTGATGGACACGCCGGCCTGATATTTGGCGACGATCTCGGCCAGCCTTTCCATGTTCTTGTCGGTGTCGCGCACATAGGCATCGGCCTCCACGATGGCGGCGATGAACTTTTTGACCACATCGGGATGCGCCTTGGCATAGGCGGGATTGACCACGATGTTGGTGCCCACGCCCTTGGCATTGGTTTCGGGGCCTTCGCCCTTCGGTTCGGAGGTCAAGGCCACCCCGCTTTTCTCCGAGATCGCCAATTCGGTAAAGGGCGGGATCAGGGTGGCGGCTTCGGTCTTATGGGCCCTGAGCGCATTCAGGATGTTGGCGTTTGCGCCCATCGCCACCATGCTGTAATCGCGTCCGTTCTCAAACCCGATTTGGGTGAAGCTTTGCCGGATGAAGGATTCGTTGCCCGTGCCCAGATTGGGTACGCCGATCGATGCGCCCTTGAGATCGCGCAGATATTCGGGGTAGCCCTTGGCGAGATTGGGAAGTTTGAGGGTGGTCGATGCGAGCAGCGTGATCGAGTTGGTCTGTTGCTCGGTCACGATGCTGGGAACCGGCTTGCCCTTCGAAGCCCCGATCACCAGCGCATCAGGGCTGGCGGTCGCGAAATCGACATCGCCCGACAGAACCGCCGGCACCCAATTGAAGGTGGTGATGTTCTCGATCTCGAGACCCTGCTTTTTGAAAAAGCCCTGCTCGATCGCGACGTAATAGGGCAGATGCAGCAGCGCGGTCGGATTGGCCACCTTCACGGTGACGAGGTCGGCGGCGCCGACGCTCGACGGCGCCTGCATCATCAATGCTGCGGCAATGGCGATGGCGGCGGTGATGCCGCGCCGAAAGCGCCACGATTCGTTGATCTTCTTGTCCCCCATGACGATCGTCCTCCTGTATCCTGCCGAATTGTCAGATCTGTTACCTGACTTGTGGGGATGTTGCCGCCGCGCAAGCGGGGAGTCAACGTAACGATGCCGAGGGGCCGAACCGGCGGGCTTGCGAGCATGTCAGCCGCTGGGATAGCATCGTTGAAAGTACACAATTTGGCGGGAGGTTGCCCATGTCGTTGCCCAATGCGCCGTTCTCGGTGGTCTGGCCCAGAAGCGAGATGACGGTGGCCTTGAAGCCGCTGGCGCCCCGCCTGGACACGCTCCAGGACAAGACGATCGCGTTCTGCTGGGATCATCTGTTCCGTGGCGATTTCATCTGGGACGTCATGAAGACGGAACTCGAATCCCGCTATCCGGGCGTGAAATTCGTCGATCACGAGGCGTTCGGCTCGACTCATGGTGGCGACGAGCATGCCGTCATGGCGGCGTTGCCGGGGAAACTCAAATCGCTGGGCGTCAACGCGGTCATTTCCGGTATCGGTGCCTGAGGAAGCTGCACACCCGCCGTGTTGCGGGTCAGCGCCGTCGCCGAGGATGCCGGATTGCCGACCGCATCGCTGTGCTGCAGCGGTTTCGTCGGACAGGCCAAAAGCTCTTCGATGGGCCTCGGCTATCCCGATCTGGGCATCGCCACCATCCCGGGCCATATCGATGTGCAATCCAGTGAGGAATTGCGCAACAACATCCTGACCGTCACGCTCGACGATGTGATCGAGAATCTGACCGCGGCCAAGACCGTGACGACAACGCGGGCGAGGGAGCCCGAGCCCTACGAGATCGTATTCCAGGGCGATTACAGGGAGATCAATCGCTACTTCATCGAGAATGAATGGAGCGACGGGCTGCCGATCGTTCCGCCGACCATGCCCAATATCGAGGAATTCCTGTCCTTCGTCGATCGCGAGCGGGACGAGATACTGGGCATCCTGTTGCCAGACAACCGGACCGCGACCATCTGGAACGTGGCCGTCAATGGCGTCATGGCCGGATGCCGTCCCGAATATATGCCGATCCTGGTCGCCATCGTCGAAGCCATGGCGGACCCACAATATGGTGTCGAGCACAGCAGCAACACGCCCGGCGCCGAGGCGCTGGTCATCCTCAACGGCCCGATCATCAAGGAGCTCGATTTCAATTACGAACAGGGCGCGCTGCGGGACGGCTATCAGGCGAATTCCACGATCGGCCGATTCGTCCGGCTGTATCTGCGCAATGTCGCGGGCTTCCTGCCGCACCGGACGGATAAGGGAACGTTCGGCGGCACATGGCGGGTGGTGCTGGCCGAGAATGAGAACGCCCTGGCCGAGATGGGCTGGCCGACCTATGCGGCCGAACGGGGCTGCGCTCCGGGGGAGAACGCCATCACCATCTCCCGTTTCACCGGCGACAAGGTGATCGCCAGCGTCAATGGCGACGAACCGGAAAAGCTGCTTCCCTATCTCGCGGAATCGCTGGTGAGCGCGTCGACATGGGAGTGCAATTTCACCCTGGGCACCGCGGTCAATCTCTACCGGCCCTTACTGGTGATGACCCCGATCATCGCGGAAAAATTCGCCTCGGGCGGATATTCCAAGGACGATGTCCGGCGGCGTCTGTTCGATTTGGCGCGCATTCCCGCATCGAAATTCGAGAATTTGGTGCGGGGCTGGACCAATATGCTGTCGGGTACCCGCTCGCTCTACGAACATGCCAAGCTGGGAACCGGACCCAAGGTCTTGGGCCTCAGCAACGATCCCAACCGTCTGGTGCCGATCGTGGGCGCGCCCGATCACATTCAGATCGCGGTCAGCGGCGATCCGATGCGCAGCAATTGCATCGTCCTGACCCATAACGGCTTTTGCGGCTTTCCGACCACCAAGGCGGTCAAGCTCCCCGATGGATGGCACGAAAAACTGCGAATGAGCCGCGAGCGCGGGTAGGGGAAGTTCCCGGATGACGGAGCACCTGTCACCCCACCCTGACCCTCCCCGTCAAAGGGAACCATTGCGTAATTCTGGTTTTGTGATTCGATGTGTCATCGGTTGTGGAGGGCGGTGATGGCGCGGGATCAATTGGGATTTTTGGAAGCGTTCACGGCATCGAAGCTTGGCCGGAACGAGCGGCTGGATCGGGTGTCGTCGGAGGTTCGGTGGTCACGGTTCGAGACGCTGCTTGGGCGTCTTGAAGCGGAGGGCGCGGGGCGGCCGCCCTATGAACCGCTGCTGATGTTCAAGGCGCTTCTGCTTCAGCATTGGTATGGGCTTTCGGACGCCGGATTGGAGGAGGCGCTGAATGACCGGGTGTCGTTCCGCCGGTTTCTGGGTTTGCCGCTGGAGGCGGATGCGCCGGACCACACGACGGTATGCCGGTTCCGCAACCGTCTGGCGGCGGCGGGTCTGGTGGAGCGTTTGTTCGCGGAGTTCGACCGGCAGATCGAGGAGCGCGGCTTGGTGCTCAAGCAGGGCACAATGATCGATGCGACCTTGGTGGAGGCGGCGCGGGGCCGCCCGCCGCGCGGACATGAGGATGAAGCGCTCGATCCCGATGCGGCTTTCGCCAAGCGCGAGGGCAAGCCAGGCGCGACCTATGGCTACAAGGCCCATATCGGAATGGACCAAGGCTCGCGGCTGATCCGTTCGGCCTGCGTCACTCCGGCCAATGTCAACGAAACCAGCGTCGCGGACGGCCTGATCCGGGGCGACGAGCGGGCCGTTTATGCCGACAAGGCCTATGCCAAGGCGGAACGCCGCCAGCGTCTCAAGCGGGCCGGGATCAAGGACCGGATCATGCACAAAAGCTGGGGCGGCGGACCGCCCCTCACCCCTTGGCAGAAGCGTCATAACCGGCTGATCTCTCCCATCCGGGCGAGCGTCGAGACCATCTTCGCGATCCTCAAGCGGCGCATGGGCTATGTGCGAGTGCGCTATGTCGGTCTGGCCAAGAACCAAGCCCACTTCCTGATGCTCGCCATGGCCTACAATATGCGCCGCGCCGCGGGCATGGCGAAATGACGATGCCAGCACCCCCTCCGCGAACTCGTCAAAAGCAGCAAAAAAACATCACCCAGCCTCCTGCCCAGATCACTCGGATCGATCGCTCAATCAACTCCTACCAGGCAAACTCAATTACGCAATGGTTCCCCTTGACGGGGAGGGGTTGGGGTGGGGGCGACTGATTGGATCAAACGGTAACTGCCTCAGACGGCGGGCCAGACCAGAGGAAGTCGGTGGATGCCCGCCACCGTGCCGGTGCTGATCTGCAGGTGTTCGCCCGGCTTGATCGCGAATTCGGGTATCCGCGGCAGCCATTCCTCCAGGAATATCCGGAGTTCCGCCCGCGCCAGGGTCGAGCCCAGGCAGCGATGCGGACCAAGGCCGAAGGCGGCATGCGTGATCACCGGGCGCTCGAAATTGACCTCTAGCGGATTCTCATATTTGCGATCGTCGAGGCCGGTGAAGACGGTGACCAGGATCAGCATGTCGCCGGCCCGGAATTGCACGCCCTTGTAGTCGAAATCCTTCATGACCACGCGGCCCGGATTGGCGACGCCGAAACGCCGGATCAGTTCCTCGACGGCGTCGCCCGTGAGATCGGGACGCGCGATCAATTGATGGCGATGCGGCGGCGACAGGGCCAGGAAACGGGCGAAGAATCCCATCAACGACGCCACCGTATCAAGCCCGGCTAGGAGCAGGAGTACGACCATTCCGGCCATCATGTGCTCGTCCAGCGGCTTTCCGTCGAGCCGCGCCTTGATCAGGAAGCTGATCAAATCGTCGCCGGGATTGGCGCGGCGCTCCTTCAGCTTGTCCTTGGCATAGGCGATCAGATTGGTCATCGAATCGATGTGCTCTTGCGGATTCGCCGGCCTGACATGCTGGTCGCTCAGCGCCTGGAGCATGGGACGATCCGATTCCGGCAGATCGACCATCCCCAGAAACACCGCGATCGGCAGGACATAGGCGAATTCCTTCATGAATTCGCAGCCGCCCGTTGGCTTGAACCCCTCGATCAACTGGATCGCCAAGGAGCGCGCCTTGTCGGTCAGCGACATGATCATCCTGGGTGTGAAGGCGGGCGCGAGCAGGGCGCGAAGCCTGGGGTGATCCGGGGCGTCGGACATCATGGGGTAAAGCGGCGGATCTGGGTTCTTCTCTTTAGGCACGAAAAACAGCGTGGACGAGAACAGCTCGGGATGGGTGAAGGCGTAGTGGATATCCTCGTCGCGGGTGAATACCCAATGGCCGCCATTCTCCGGCGTGTAGAAGATGTCGGGAATGCCGGGCTCATGAAAGCGCGCGATCGATTTCTGGTACTCTTCGTCCACTGCTTCGATATTGAACATGTCGAAATGGACCAGCCGCGATGGATCGACATGCGAGGGCAAGGCGGTTTTCGTCACCTGGGGCTGGGCATTCATGTCGGATACCTTTCCGGAACCTTGAGCGAAACGATTTCAGTCAGCGAAAAAGACGGGATGTAGGCGGAATGCTTGCCGGGTCCGCCGGCGACGACGACATGGATGTCCTCCGGTTTCGGCACCAGATAGTAATGGTCGTTCCGCAATTGCTGTTTCCAATAGACGAAATAGTCGCGGTTCGAGGGAGTGACCCTTGAGAAATGGACGCGGGACCGCTCGTACAATTCCGCCTGCATGTCCGGAATCGTCCATTTGTCGCGCGATAGGGTCTCGGCATGTTCGGGTCCGTAGACGATGAAGCACGGCCCTTGCCCGAGCAGATTGTTGGCACCCGTCTGCGACATGGTCTGGGCGGTCGTGGTCAGGATCTCGTCGCCGCTTTTGCTGGCATGATCGTTGATGTTGTGAGGCGCCTCGCCCGCCATCACCGTCACCACGCTGTTTTCGGCCGCGAATCCCTGCCTTACGCGATAAGGCGGCCAGGGCGAGGCCGCCTCGTTCTCGCCGAAACAGAAGGAATATTTCGCTGGCGAGCCCTGGGTCGCATGATCCATACCGCCAGGCCGTCCGCCGCCGATATTGCACAGGATCAATTGCAGCGCGCGGCCGATGGCGGCATTGGCGCGCACCCCTTGCCCGAAGCAGTTGCCGCCGGAATTGATGCCAAGTTTGGGGCCAAGCGGGCCGCTGATAAGAATCATGTTCCCGCATGGATGCGTGGTGGCGATGACGCCGTGCAAATTG
>Ga0206992_1021_pt1 | contig 35722 bp, 27 predicted proteins | sample Alteio_BWMinCont_6_FD_153267 | JGI IMG/M metagenome (GOLD analysis project Ga0206992, IMG submission 153267) | Enriched cells from forest soil in Barre Woods Harvard Forest LTER site, Petersham, Massachusetts, United States -... | ecosystem: Environmental > Terrestrial > Soil > Temperate forest >... | reverse complement strand
TCTTCGAGCACCTTCATTCCGGCCGCGGCCGGCAGATAAATGCTGACAAGATCGATAACGCCTGCCGGTACGTCGAGAATCGATTTGTATGCGGCCAATCCCTCGATCATGGATTCCCTGGGATTGATCGGGTAAACGGTCCATCCACGTTGCGAATAGGCGCGGACGCAGCGGTTGCCGAACTTCGTTCGGTTGCCGCTCGCGCCGATTACTGCGATAGTTGGCATGGCCTTTCTCCACTCTCCACTCTCCACTCATTTTGCCAGGTATTTGTCGAACCACTCGATCATTTTCGGGAGGTGGTCGACGACCAGTTTGCCGTCGTGCCCGCCTCCTTTTTTGACGATCAGCTCGCCGACGGCGCCGACTTCCTTCATCTTGGCCGCCATCGTTTCCGCCTGTTGGAGAGGAACCAGAATGTCCTTGTCGCCATGCACGATCAGTGTCGGCGGGTTGTCCTTGGCGACGTGATTGATCGGCGAAATCTCACGGCCAATCTCTTCGCGTTTCTTCTCGTCTTCGATCAGTACGAACGAGTTGGTCTTGGGATCGAGCCGGTGGAAGTCGAACGCGCCTTTGACCGGAACGATGGGGTGGTTACCGAGCATGGGCTTGCCTTTCTCACCCCAGTTGAGAAAGTCGGTTGGCGGAAAGAACGCGACGACGGCCTGCACTCGGCTCGATTCGCGATCGACGAGGTCGGCCGCCTTGGGATTGCCGTCCTTGCCGGCGCAGCCTTGCATCAACGACAGGTGGCCGCCGGCCGAACCGCCGGTGATGCCGATGCGGTCCGGCGCGATCCCGTATTCCTTGGCGTTGCGGCGGATGAAGCGCACGCTGCGGTGCAAATCCTCAAGGATTTCGGGCATGGCGAATTTCGGGTTGCTGCCGTGGCAAACGGCGAAAATCGTGTACCCTTTGTCGACCATCGGCTTGACATAAAGGGGGATGTTGCCGGTGATGCCGTTGTGATCGGAATACCAGCCGCCGCTGACGACGAAGATAACCCCGGCGCCATTGGCATCTTTCTTTGGCTTGAAGACGTCCATGGTCAAAGCCATGCCGAATTTCCGGCCGTAGATGACCTCGTTGCGCGAAAAGCTTGGCTCGTCCGCGCCGCGGGCCAATGGGCAATCGCACAGGGTCGCGAGGACAAGCGCGACGAGAAAAAACAGCCTTTTCATGGAATGACTCGATTGCTGTTCGATGCCAGGGTTGATGTTCGGCGTATTCTAGAGCTGGGACTGGAAAAGAGTCTCCCGTTTGGGGGGGTTGGACCCGCCATTCGCTTAGTACTTCAGGACAGCCACCGAACCGCCAAGCGACGTCGTCTGTCTTCTCAACCAAAGACAAAAAAGCTTCGAGGTGCGGCCGTGAACATTTTCATTAGCAATCAGGTTCATTTATCCGAGATTCGCATGTCGGACAAGAACGCTTTCGTCGAGCATCTCAACGACCGTGAAATCTACGAACGAACGCTCCGTATTCCATTCCCGTACACCGGATCCGCTGCCGACGAATGGCTTGCATTGATCGCCAAGATCGCTCAAGAGCAAGGCCGGCCGGTTCATTGGGCCATTCGAAATGCCGATGACTATCTGATCGGCGCGTGCGGTTTCGCTGGCATTGAGATCGGCAAATCTCACCGAGCCGAAATTGGCTACTGGTTGGCCAAGCCGTTTTGGGGCCGAGGAATTATGACCGCAGTCGTTCAACGAATATGCCCGTACGCCTTCGAGGAGTTCGGACTGGTCAAGATCATCGCTCATGTCCATCCAGAGAACGTGGCCTCTGCCCGCGTTCTCGAAAAATGCGGTTTTCAGCAAGAGGGCTATTTGCGAAAGCACTTTGTGAAGGACGGCAAGTTCGTTGATGCACGGCTATTTGCATTACTGCGATGAAGGCCTTTTTCGGGAGGGCGAGGCTCCTGCCGAGACCGAATCGCGGTCTCGGCAGGAGCCTCGCCCTCCCATGAAGGCCTATCGTGCCAGCCCCGACAGCCGCGCATGTACCTCGGCCGTCTGCCGAACGACCAGCGCCATGCTTGGCCAGTTGAAGGTAACGGTGCCGTTGCCGCCGGCGCCCTGCCAGCTATTGGGATCGATCGCCTTGACCATCTCGATGATCTTGGCGACGTTGTCCTGTGTCTGCATCATGTCCATCCACGGCCCCCAGTTGACGGCGCCGCCGAACGGGCCGTTCACCCGGACCAGATCGCCGAGATAATAAACGCGAGTCACGAGCATTTCGCGAGCCCTGGCAAGTGTCACCACCTGAATCGATTCATCCTTGATGATGAAGGTCAAGCCTTGATCCTGCAGTACCTTGCGAAGGGCGGAACGAGCGGTGATTCCGCGCGCCGTGATCGAGGTTGGCGTGTTCGATTGGATCATGGCTTCTTCCAGCGCCGATTTGTCGAGCAGGATATTCTGGCCGGTGGCGGTCGAGATGGCCGTGATGACCTCGTTGAACGGGGCGTCCTTGAAGCCCAGGTTGACCGAAGTATCGAGCGCCTTGAGAATCGCATCCTCTTTCTTGGTCAGCAACGGCTTGACGCGGAGCTTGGTGATTTCCTGGAAACGCTTGGCGTCGAACTCAATGTCGTCCTTCGGCGGAATGGCCGATTTGTCGACAGACCGCATGGCGACGATGTAACCCTGTTGTTGCTGGGCCACAAGTAGCCGGGCGTCGGCAATGCGCTGGTTCATGCCAAGGTTCTCACCCAGAACCAGAGTCGCTGGATTATTCGGGTAGCGCTTGGCCAGCGCCGCTGCTTCTTTTTGGGCCTGGATCGCGTTTCCGGATTTGTTCAGCGACGTGATAGTGTCGATGGTGCGCTTGACGTCGTAGTATTCGTCTTCGATCGCCTTGGCGCGTTGGCGGTCGGCTTCCTTGATCTCGCGCTTGATGGGATTGATTTCATTGGGGTCGGCAATGGGCTTGCCGCTGTCAATTGCTTTGATCTGGGCCTGAATCTGGGCCGTCCAGGCGCTGCGGAACGATGCGGGAACCAACGGATCGTCCAGTTGATTCAGGGCGGTCTTCAGCGCATTGGCGGCCCGCACCTTGGAAGTTCCCTGCAGTCGTTGCGCCTCTTTGACGGCTTCGCGCATTTTCGAGTCGATCTTCTGGGTCAAAATATCCTGCTCGGCTTTGGACTTGAGGAGCAGGTCGTTCGGGTTCTGTGCCGGCGCGGAGGAAATCAGCCCCGTGAAGCAAAGTCCCATCACGGCAGGGAAGATCGATCCACGAACGACTGAACGTAAAGAAATGGACATGCGATTCCCTTTCCGAAATCGGAGATTGGCGCAACGCTCTCTTATTCTAACGTAACCGCGCGCGCATTCGTTTGCTAGAGGCAATTAAAAGGATGAAGCATTAAGGATGAAGGAGGATTCAGATTGTTCGGGCTTCATCCGTCCAAAAAGTCAACCCAATCCTTATGGCTGGAAAAAGCGGCTGCACGACCGTGCGCAAATGTACGTCCGGCTTTTAGCTGGACGTTGCGCCTGCCTGTCCGACGTCCGGCGAAGAGCCGGACGTACTCTTGCGAAACGTACGAATTTCCCAATCTCAACGAAAACAGGCTTCCCGGTAGCAGCTTGGGCCCAATCGCCGGGAGTTTCCGTCCCATTCTTCCATGCACTGAGCCGATAATATTGGTCGACGCCCCGCACACGGATGTCCAGGATTCTCATCATGACGGGGACCACAATCTCTCTGCTTTGTTCCACCCTGGCCGTGGTCGGCGGACCAAGCGAATCGCCACAATTCGGCTATCTCAACCAACCGGCTTATTCGATCGACAAGTGCCCCCGACCGCCGTTCGTTGCCTACCGCCCACAACCGGGCGACATTATCCTCTATAGCGATTCCAACATCGCCTGGGCAACGCTCTATGCAATCGCCGGCACGGGCGCCCCGGGTCATTCGGGGCTCGTTACGCGAATGTCCGACGGCGAGCTCGGCGTTCTCGAAGCGGGATACAACGACAAGCCGTGGGTCCGCTTCATCCGGCTCGACGAACGCTTGCCAAGCTACAAAGGAACCTGCTGGGTGCGCCGGCGAAAATCGCCCATCTCGGCGGAACAATCGCAGATCCTCACCGAGTTCGCGGAAACGATCGACGGACACCGTTACGGCGTGCTGCGGCTCCTGGCCCAACTGACGCCGATTCGGAAGCGTGGTCCCTTGCGCCTCTATGTCATGGGCAAGGCGAGGGGGGTCCGCGACACCTACATCTGCTCGGAGGCGGTGCTCGAAGGATTGGTCCTCGCCGGTCTGCTCGACGCGGAGACGACTCGGCCCTCGGCCACTTATCCGCGAGATCTGTTTTTCGATTCGTCGCCGAATCGCTATCTCAACCGGCACTTCAAGTTGTGCGGCGACTGGGAGATTCCGCAGCTGTGGAGGCGGGGGCCGTGAGGCGGGATTTGTTAGCCCGCCGCGCAAGCAAGGGAGCGACTTGGACGCTCACGACGCGAGCAAGGGTTTCCAATTCCTTGCTCGCATTGTGAGCGTCCAAGTCGCTCCCTTGCTTGCGCGGCGGGCTAACAAATCCCTCACTCAAACAAAGTCCCCTTCCCATTCCCGCCTTGCTCGGGTTTGTTCTCCGGCTTCGGCCTCCCGACATTGCCCGCCTCGACCGCCTCCCAATCGACCAGTTCAATCGCCGCCGGCACAACTCGCGCCAGTTCGGCACGTTTCACCACCTCATGCCCACGACCGCCGCGATTGACGCAAGGGTAAGCGCCGCGCCGGAATTCCTTCGTGATGCCTCCCGAAGTCTCGACCGACAGGGCGTCGTGCCGGTTCGACACCAGCGCTCCGCCAAGACACACGTCGCCTTCGCTCAGCTTGATGCCGATCACGCCCTTCCCGGCCCCCGAGAGGATGTTGATCTGATCCAGCGGGAAGTGGATGACGTGGCCATCCTTCGACGCGAGAAACATGCTTTCCTCGTCGGCGAGGACCTTGGCCATCACGACCTTTACGCCTTCATCCAGTCGAACGAAACGACGCCCCGACTTGGTCGAGGCCGTGCGAAAAGGTGCGAACGGCGCTCGCAACGTCAAACCCTCGGAGGTAACGGACAGGACATAAGGTCCGGCGGGGTCTTCCGGCGTGGGCGGCGGTATCTCGGCCGGAACGAAGCGCTCGTCGGCCGTCTCGGCGGCAATGATCTTCACTCGATCGTCGAGCTTGAAGTATTTGGCGATGGGCTCGCCGTAGCCGGCGGTGGCGGGGACCTCGTTGATCCGCATGGTGTAAGCCGTGCCATCGTCGGCGAAGAAGACGACGTGATCCAGCGTGCTGCCCGGCGCCACCGCGATGACCTCGTCGCCCTCGCGAACGCGAGTCCCTTCCACCGAGGCGAGCCGTCCGACGCGCTTGATCCAGCCGTCGCGGGTCAACACCACGTTGGTGTTTTCCTTGACAATGTACTTCTCTTCGTCGAAATCGAGCAAATCCTCATCGGAGGCCATGCGCGTGCGGCGGCGCTTCTCGGCATATTTGTCGGCCAATGCGCCGAGTTCATCCTTGATGACTTCCCACAACCGGGCTTCCGAGCGCAGGATCTCCTCGATCCGCTTGGCTTCTTTCTTCTTTTCCCGAAGCTCGTCCAGGATTTTTTGAATCTCCATCTGCGCGATCTTGTAGAGCTGCGAGTCAAGGATCGCGGCCGTCTGTTCCTGGTCGAGGCTGAACTCGTTGATCAACTTCTCGGCGGCGTCCGGCTTGCCGCTGGATTGGCGGATGATCTTGATCGCCCGATCCAGCGCGTCGAAGATGATCTGGAACCCTTCGAGAATGTGAATGCGCCGGCGCAGCTGGGCCAACTCGAACTCGAAACGCTTGCGCACCGTGATGAGCCGGAAGTCGAGGAAATGCCGCAGGATCCCCTTCAGGCCAAGCTGTTCTGGCTTGGGTTTGCCGTCGTCGCCGGGAACGAGGCAGGTCAGGTTGTAGGCGAAATTCTGCTGCAGCGCCGTGTGTTTGTAGAGGTAGGCCATGACCAGGTTCGGGTCAGTGCCGGGCTTGATGTCTAGCGCGATGCGCAGGCCGTCATCATTGGACTCATTTGTCTGGCCGGTCAGCTGGGGCACTTTCCGCGACTCGATGATGACGCCGATTTCATTTTCGAGTTTGCCCTTTTCGATGTTATAGGGGATCGACGTGATGATAATCTGCGGGTTTTTGCCGCGTTCGCCTTCGAGCTTCCATTCGCCCTGCACTTTGATGCTGCCCGAACCATCTTCGTAGATGGTGCGGAGCGCCGTCCGGTCCGTCACAATCTTGCCGCCGAGTGGAAAATCGGGACCTTTGACGCCCTTGTCCATGAGCCGCGCAGTCGTGATATCCGGTTCGTCGATCAGCGCGATGGACGAGCGGATGACTTCACCGAGATTGTGCGGCGGGATGTTGGTGGCCATGCCGACCGCGATTCCGGAGGAGCCGTTGACAAGAAGATTCGGAAACTCGGCGGGAAGGACAACCGGCTCTTGGGTTTCGTTGTTGTACGTGGGCCGCATCTCGACAGTGTTTTGACGCAGTTCGCGCAAGACGTGCTCGGTTGGAGCGGCCAGTTTCGCTTCGGTGTACCGGTAATGCGCCGCTCTATCGCCGTCGACGAATCCGAAGTTCCCTTGACCATGCACGAGCGGCACAAGCATCACCCAGTTTTGCGTCAAACGGACAAGGGCGTCGTAAATCGCCACGTCGCCGTGCGGGTGGTACTTTCCCATTACTTCGCCGATGATGCGAGCGCATTTGGCGGTCCGCCCGTCGAAATGCAAGTGCAAATCATTGTACATCGCGTACAGAATGCGCCGTTGCACCGGCTTGAGCCCGTCGCGCACATCCGGCAAGGCGCGCGAAGTGATGACCGACAGAGCATAACGGATATAGCGTTCGTGAGTTTCCCGCGAAATGGAGACGGTCTGAATGTTCTCCGCCATCAAGAGGCTCTCCGGTCTCGATCGAATGAGAATTCCTATCTGAAAGGAGAATGATACCAAAGCGATCGCGGGCTGTCCGCTATTTCATTCTGATCGACGAAAACGATTGAGCGCTCGATTTGCTGACTGAAGCCGTGTAGAATTTCAGGGTGGAGTTGTTCCCGGAGATCGATTCATGAGCGCTGTAGCCAGCCGTCCTGCATACACCATGCCGGAATTCATCGACCTGCCGGACCACGATCTTTACGAACTGGTGGAAGGCGAACTGCGGCACATCAACGTGAGCAATTTGTCCTCGCTCGTGGCAGCCAAAACGCATAACCGATTGATGAACTATTGTGAGCCGAGAAATCTCGGTCTGGTCCTACCCTGTAACGCCTACTATCAGTGCTTCGGCGACAGCTCACGTCATGCCCGCAAGCCTGATGTGTCCTTCATTCGTGGAGAGAGGCTTCCCGAGGGTTGGCTGGCGGACCGTTTCTTCACCATTGCGCCAGACCTGGCCGTGAAAGTGCTCTGCCCCGATGATCTCGCCTACGAGGTGGATGAGAAGATTCGAGATTATCTCGACGCCGCAGTGCAACTCATTTGGATGATTAACCCGGAGCAGCGCGTAGTGATGGTGCATCGGGCCGACGGCGGCACCGCCAGGCTGAAAGAAACCGACATGCTCGACGGCGAAAAGGTGATTCCCGGCTTTTCATGCCGGGTCGGGGAACTGTTTCCGTCGAATCTGGTGTGATCGTTAGAAGATCCGGAGTCATACCGAAACGACGATGGCCAAGAAACCGACCGAACCTCGAATTCGACTGAACCGAATCGATTTCTTCCGCCTCCGCGGCGAAGAATTCTTCGAGGCCTTATGCAAATGCATCGACAAGGAACTGGGCGAACCTCGAAATCGCGGTCGATTATTGGCCAAATTGACTCCGCACCAGCAAGGTGCATACGCCTGGTGGAACCTGTACACCGAAGTGCACAACGGCGGCCTCGCGCAGTATTTCTATAACTGGAGCGATGCATCGGTCCCCGCTTTGCTCGGTCTTCTGAAGGCGGCGGGCAACGACGCGCTCGCCGGACCGCTGAAACAGGCCGTGCAATTCTATCGGAAGCATGTCAAAGAGTTCGCGGTCGACAACCCTTTCGGCGAAGACGGCCTGTTTGCCCGCATGACCGAGCTCGCGAAACTGGACAAGGTATTCGCCCGGCTTCTGGCCAAGACGTGCAATGGCCTGGAAAAATGGCTGCGGGCGAACATCTCGTTGATCGCGATTGGCAATAACGGCGAACCGATCGACCCGAAATTCAGCGGGGAAATTGTCGCATACTTTCCCAACGGGAAAACTCACGAGCAGGCGTCCGTTCGACGCGGAGTATTGAGTGGGGAATACCGCCGCTATTTCAAGGATGGCGAACTCGAACACTCGTGTTTTTATAAGGGTGGGGCGGTTTCCACCGACTTCTGGCCCAACGGCCAACCCAAACATAAGACCATCAAGCGCGGCAAGCTCACGATTGACGAGTGGTATCATCCTTCCGGCAACATCCGAAAACGGCACGTTGCGGATAAAGACGGATGGACGGTCGAACCGGTCCGAATGTGGCACGATAACGGCCAGTTGGCGGAAGAAATCCACGTGGTGAAAGGACGGAAGCGCGGGCCGTGGTTGAAGTTCTTCGACGATGGCTCGCCGCGGCTTCAGGCGGAACACCGCAACGAAGAATCACTCGTGATTCACAATGCCTGGGACTCCGACAGACAACAGGTTGTGAAGAACGGCAACGGCACGTACGTCGACGACGGCTGGCGGATCGACGACAGCTACGCTCTGTATTTCGAATCGGATTGGACGACTTCGCGCGAGGTGCGAAAAGGAGTCCCGCACGGGAAAGGCACGACATGGCACCAAGGGTTGGTGTGGAGCGAAGAAGAGTTCAGCGATGGAAAGCGACACGGAAACCAGACGGTTTTTTACGATAACGGCCGCGTCAGGACCCGTTGCACCTGGCGAAATGGGAAGGTGGTCAAGAGCGAAGAGTTCCCAAAGTTCGACCACCCACGGCCCGCCGTCCTGATTCGCACCGAGGCGACTGCCGAACTTTACGAGGCCTGGAAATACCCTCTGCTGGACAGCTATCCCACACCTCGCAACCTAGAACAGGTGCAAGGCAAACTTCGGACGATTCCCGCTTTCCTTCAAGGGGTTTTCGAACGCAATCAATCGAAATCGGCGATCACCGACGACGACGATGACGACGACGACGACGGCATCAATACCTTCGACGATTCCATCGCCTATTTCGCGGATTTGAACGAGCGAGGAACGGTTGAAAAGGTTCAATTCTCGGGATGCGGCGCCTACTCCATTTCGGCCGTCGACGCTTACCCGCCGATCATTTGCAAACTGAAATTCGAACCCGGCGTTCTTCGCGGGCGGAACGTCAGGTGCCGGGTGGTTGTGTGGATTCATCACACTTTCGTCGAGGATGCCGATTCGGCTGGCTGATTTGCCCACGGCCGTGTATGCGGCGCTGAAAACGAGACTTCAGTCATCGTCCTGCCCAACGCCTTCCACCCAAACAAAGTTCTCGTTGTTCAACTTCCGCTCACCGTGCCAGCGATAGGCGCACAACAACCCGCCCTTGGCCACGCTGTAGTCAAGACAGGCCACATTATCCGCCAGGACTTCGGGCCGTCTGGCCGACAACCAGTAATGGCCGACGAATACCGGCTGGGCATTCGCTGGGTACGGATCGGCTTGTTCAATGACCGCTTCGTCAAGCGCTTGGTCGCAGTCGATATCGTCCGTTTGAAGTGTATAGGTCCGGTAAGTTTGGCCTTGCGGCGACAGATACCAGCGCGTCGAAATCTCCGTGCGCCAACCGCCGTCCTTGTCTCGAACGAGCTGGCCGCCCGGCAACACCGCGTCTTTCCCCTTGAGAACCACGTCGACCGGAGCGAACAGGGCACTTCGTTCGTCGTAGGCGGCTTGCAGGAAAGGGGTCGTGATGCCGCCGTGATCGATGAGCGCTTGGGCGATCTTGTCGATCGCGCGCTGGTCCCAGCAGGCGTGAACGGCTCGGACTCCATCCAGGTCCAGAAAAAGCGGCAAGGTCCGGAACCAATCGAGGTAGGAGACGACTTCATCGGACCTCAACTGCTGCATGGTCCGGCGGTGCTGTCCCACGTGCTTGCTGGTGTGACGCCGGGCGAATTCGCCGGGCGACGTCGGATGCTCGGTGTGGAACGCCAGGAAATTCAGCTCGTGATTGCCGATCACCGCGAGAGCGCAGCCTTCTTTGATCATCGGCCGAACGATCTCGAGCACCTGCCGAATCTTCGGGCCGCGGTCGATGAAATCGCCGAGGAAGATCACCTGGCGCTCGGGGTGCCGGAAAGTCCCGCGGCGCTTCCGGTAGCCGAGGGTTTCTAGAAGTTGCACGAGTTCATCGGCGTGGCCGTGAATGTCGCCGATCAGGTCATACATGCGGCAGTCATCCATCGCGAGCGAAAAGATTCGCTTGTTCTATGTGAAGCACTCCATCCCTTCCAACCGTCACAATCTCTACCCCATTTTTCCGCGCAATCTACCTCCTGCGTTGCTTTGGCACGCTCGTTTCTGTTAGCCTAACCTGTATATCTTGACATTTGCCCTTTGTGAGAAACTCCATGTTGTGCCGATTCTCCGCGTTAGCCGCCGTAGTCTCCTTCTTCGCCGCCCCAGTTCAAGGGCAGAACCCTGAAAAGAAATACGACTCCTTTGACCAGGTGATCGCGGGCGCTAAATCCTACGATGGGCTATTCAAGCTCCACCAGAAGGACGAACATCTCTATGCCGAAATCCGCCCCGACCAGTTCGATCGGCCTTTCCTGGCCCCCATCGCGCTGGCCCGCGGCGCTGGAATGGGCGGCCACACCCTCAACGGCGATGAAGAATGGGTGCTGATGCTCAAGCGCTCGGGCGATAAAGTCTTCCTCATCCGTCGAAATGTCCATTTCCAGGCTCGCAAGGATTTGCCCGTCGATCGGGCCGTCGAAACGTCGTACACCGATTCGATCCTGATGGCGCTGCGCATTCGCACCGTCAATCCGGCACGGCAAACCGTGGTGATCGACCTCGCCGAAGTCTTCCTGTCGAATTTCGCCAACCTCCCTTATGGCCACCTCGACCCGAACCGGACCACCTGGCACAAGATCAAAGCCTTCCCGCGTAACATTGAGTTGCAAGTGATGGCCACGTTCGCCGGAAAGGGCGGCGACGACAGCGTCATCGATAATCGCGGCAACACGGTCGTCATCCACTACAGTCTGGTGGAACTGCCCGATCACGGCTATCACCCACGGCTGGCCGACGATCGCGTCGGGCATTTCCTGACCGCGGTCAAAGATTTTTCTTCCGACAGCCGCGACACCGCTTTCGTGCGCTACATCAACCGCTGGAGGCTCGAGCGTGTCGACGGCTCGCCGTGGAAAGAGGGCGCCAAGCTGGTGCCGCCCAAGAAGAAGATTGTTTTCTGGATCGAGAAGTCGGTCCCCGACGAGTACCGCGCCGCGGTTCGCGAAGGGATTCTGGAATGGAACAAGGCGTTCGAGAAGATCGGCTTCCGCGACGCCATTGAAGTGCGGCAGCAGGAGACGGAAGACTTCGATCCGGAGGACGTGAATTACAACACGTTCCGTTGGATCACCTCCGAGTACGGCTACGCGATGGGGCCTTCGCGAGCCAACCCGTTCACCGGCGAAATCATCGACGCGGACATCATTTTCGATGCCAGCATGGTGCGCTACTACAAAGGCAACCAGACGATCTATCGCAACGATCGCGGTGAAATCGAAGAGCCGGCCAGTCGAATTCAGGCTTCACGCCGCGGCTGGGGCTTGCCGTTGCCGCCCTTGCAATTGACCAACGATGGAGGCTGGAACGATCGGCTGCTCCCAAAGAACGAAGCCGAGAAGCTGGCGCGGATCCAGACCATTCGCCATGGCATGTGCCAGTGCGCCTCGCATAAGCACAGCGAGCTCGGCCTCGCCCTGATGACGCTGGCCGCTCGACTCGACCTGAAAACCGGCGACAAGCTTCCCGATGAGCTGGTTCTCCAGGCCGTCAAGGAAACGGCCATGCATGAAGTAGGGCACACTCTCGGCCTGCGCCACAACTTCAAGGGCAGCACGATGCTCAAGAACGAGCAACTTCACGACACGGCCATTACCCGCAAGAACGGGCTGGTCGGGTCGGTGATGGACTACAATCCCGTGAACCTCGCCAAGAAGGGCGTGAAACAGGGCGACTTCTTCACCAACACGATCGGCCTGTACGATTACTGGGCCATCGAATACGCCTACAAGCCGTTGCCGGGCGGCACCGACGGCGAAACGACGGAATTGAAGAAGATCGCGGCACGCGGCGCCGAAATGGGACTCGATTACGGCACCGACGAAGACCTGTTCACCACCAACGATCCGCTGGTGAATCAATGGGATCTGGGCTCCGATCCGATGAAATTCGGGCAAGAGCGCATCCTGCTCGCCGAGGAATTGATGAAAGGCCTGGCGGAGCGCGTCGTCGACAACGGCGAGGGCTACCAGCGCGCCCGGCATGCGTTCATGCTATTGTTGCGCCAGTATGGCGATGCCGCGTTCCTGACGGCTCACTTCGTCGGTGGAGAATACACGCATCGCGACCACAAAGGCGACCCGAACGCCCGCGACCCGCAGATCCCGGTCAAGGCGGCCAAGCAGCGGGAGGCCCTGGCGTTCCTGCAACAGCACATCCTGACCGATCAGCCGTTCCAGTTCCCGCCGGAGGTGCTCCGCAAGCTGGCCGCCGACCGCTGGCTGCACTGGGGCACGGAACGAGAAATGATGAAGGGTGTAGACCTGCCGATTCACCAGCAGATCCTCAAGATCCAGCGCGTCGTGCTCATGGAGCTTCTCGACCCCGATACGATGGCCCGCGTGCAGAATCTCGCGCTCAAGGCGGAGACAGGCGACAATCCGCTGGGCATTGCCGAGATCTTCCGGACGTTGACCGACAGTATCTTCGCCGATTTGCCGAACGGCGCGAAGGGGGCGAACGCGAAGTCGTCGATCGTGCGGCGAGATCTGCAGCGCGAGTACCTGCGCGACCTGGGCCGTCTGGTGCTCAAGAGTAATGGCCCGCCCGATGCGAGAAGCCTGGCGCGGATGCATCTGCGCGACGTGGGCAAGCGGATCGATCAAATGCTGGCGGGGAAGGTTGACGACGACACGACGCGGGCTCATCTGGAAGAGAGCAAAGAGCAGATCGCCAAGGTGCTCAATGCGGGGTTGCAGGCGGGGACGCCGTGATTCGTCGGGGATGAATTACCAAGAGCGCATGAATTTGCCGGAGCATTGATGGCGAGTTGGAAGAAACGTCTGCGCGAAATTCGCGAACGGAATCCGAGTGCGCTTCCGCAAAAGGAGGTACGCAAACCATGGTTTCGAAAAAATCAAAAAATGGCAAAAAGGCCACATCGCCAAGCAACGGCAAGCCCGCTATCAATCCGGCCGATTATCCGGGCCAGTGGCTTGCTTGGGACTCCGCGCGCCGGAACGTCATCGCGGTAAACGCTGATCTCAAGGCTCTTTTGAAAGAAGTTGAAAAACTTGGCGAGAGCGATCCCTGGGTCGAGTCCGCGCCTGGCTTCCAACCCGGTTTTCTGGAAGAAATGTCGAAACCGAAAGAAGGAGAATCGGAAAACATCATCGACGACATCAAGTCGACGATTCCCGACGCCGAGGAGTGGCTCGATACTCCGAATATTTTTTTCTGGGGCGAGAAGCCGCGAGACTTGATCGGCACCCAAGGTGAATTCCATTTGCGGCAAATGCTCCGAGAACTTTGGAGCGGGAACTTCTCGTGAACATCGTCGCCTGCCATAAGCTCATCCGACAACGCGAGTACCGAACCTGGTATCGCGCCTTCGATCCGGCGCACTGGAAAACTCCGTTGAGTTATGGACACACTCTCGGCGAGATGTACCGTTATTCTCCTGGTACTTTCGAGGTACTTCATCTGTCGGAATCTCATGACCTGACACTTTGGGAAATGGGCGCGGTGTATGGCTCACATTGGCAAAGAATCATCATTCCCGATTCAAGAATCGACGTGCAGATCATCAATATCGAGGTGGATCTTCAACAAGTCGCGGATTTGACAAGTGTTGCCGAACAGAACAAGTTGCGAACGAACGTTCAAGAGCTGACCGGAGACTGGAAGGGATTTCAGCGCCGAATGCCACTTTCCTCCGTTTCGGAGCCGACTGGTTTGGCGCCAACGCAAGAACTGGGGGCAATGATGTTCTCGCTGGGTCTCGAAGGCTTTCGTGCCGTCTCGGCCAAAGTCAGCGACCAGATGAACCTCGTGGTTTTTCCGCGAAACATGCTGAAGGGCAGCCGTCTCAGCTATCGGCTCAAGAAATCGAAGCGAATTCACGAAATCGTTGGGACAATGTAGACTCGGTTCCCAGTTCTTTCGCCTCTACAGTCGGTGCAGGATGTGTTGGAATCGAGTAATCCGAACCAACGCAGGGGGAGCATCCTCCCTTCATATTTCAGCATGAAATGATCCCCTACCACGACATCACGGAAAAGGCTGACCAAAGCTGGACATTTCGACTGATGGATCGGCTTGTCGATCCCGACCTGGCCGACGACGAACTCGACCTCCTTGTGAGGGCGTTGGAAGCCGCCTCCGATCCTCGCTCGTTTTCGGTGCTCGAGTCAATCGTCACCGACACGAACCGTCCCCCGTGCCTTCGCAAAGCAGCCGGCAAGATTCTTCGCGACATGGACCATGCCGCTCTCGATGTGCCGGCGGAAAAACTACGGCGCTGGTGGCGGGAAGGAGACGCCGAACTTCGCCCGCATGCCCTTCTTTCCATGAAAGGAGCACGCTGCCCCAACATCGTCGAGCAGGTCGCCGCCGAAACAACGCACTCGCTGCAGGCAGCGGCGATTTGGCGCATGAGCTTTTGGTTCGACCTGCCGAGATACGAGGCGATAAAAATCGCCGGACTGCCCCATCCCGATTGGCAGATCCGTGCCGCCGCCGCGGAGGTCCTCCTCTGGGACGAACCAGTGGCGGCGGAAGAATCGCTCCTGACGGCCACCTACGACATGGTTGGCGAAGTGGTTGCCGAAGCCGCGAACACGCTTGAATACTATCCGACTCTCCAGGTGATCCGCCGCCTGCATCAACTACTGCGCCATACTGAAGCTAAGGTTCGCGAGGAGGCGGACGACAGCTTCCAGTCGATTCGCAACAGGCTGCTGAACGTCCTTTGTGGGAAGGAACTGCGGGTGGCGGAACACATTCGGCAGTGGCTGCGGCCCGTCTGGAAAATGCTGGCGTTCAGCAACGAGGAACTTCTCCCCGACGTGGACGCGTGCGTTACCGCATTTCCGAAAGAAGACCAAAAGGCGATGCCTGTGTCCGACCTATTGGCAATGCTCGGCAATCCCGACGAATCGCCATTGGTCTTAAGCAACTGCCTCATTGCCAACGAGTGGCGTGCCTACATCGAAGACGAATGCCGCCGATTGCGGCCCGTGCTGCTGACGCACCCATAACAACTGGTGCGGGAACAGGCGGCGCGGGCTTTCGCGGCATGGGGCGATACGGGCGAGTTACTTCAACTGGCCAACGACGCGGACTTCTGCGTTCGCAAAACCGCGTTGTATCATCTCGGGCAACTTTCGCCGACGCCGGGTATCGCCGGCCTTGCGTGGGACCATCTGCAGCGTTCCGATGTGCTCGGTGTCCATCTCACGGAAACGCTGGGCACGTTTGTGAAATATGCCGAACCGGCCGACGCGGTTCTGCGCCTGAGTTGGATAGCCGGCGATCATGGCCGACGCGAGGATCTGCGCGTCGCGGCGGTACATGACCTGTGGAGACTGGACGCCGCGGAGGAGGTAAGGCAACTGGCCGGTCTGCTGCGGGAACCGCCCGAGATCACCTGGGCATTGCACATCGCGTTGCTCGAGGCGATCGCGGAAATGAGAATCCAGCCGCCAGACATTCGGTGGCTGCGGGGCATTGACAACCTGGACGTCCGGGCGGCGGTGGCGAGGATCGAGACATAAGATAGTCCGCTCGCGGCCGGCGACAGACGAACAATCGGAATCTCGGATTCTCAAGTGCGGGGAATGACGAGCTGGCACCAGCCGAGATCGAGGTTGGTGACGGCGCTGTTGGTGGTGTTGAAGTACTCGGGATGCAAGGAGTACACGACAAATCGGCCTTTTTTCTCCTGCCGAACCAGGCCAGCCGACCGGAGAACACCCAGATGGTGCGACACATTGACGATCTTTACGTCGAGCAAAGTCGCCAATTCGGTGACATTCTTCGAACCGTCCCAGAGACATTCGATAATTCGGATTCGATTCGGCTCTGCAATTGCCTGCAGCAACTTGGAACATTTTTCGACTTGCGCTTTATCGCTCATGCCGTTCTTAACCGTGAGAGTAAAGGAAAAACTCGAATCGCCGGAATCGACTCTGTTCTAGAAGACACGATCTTCCGACGCTCGAACTACTTTTCGCGTGAAACACACGTCAGTCTAGCAGTTTTATGATTGATCCGATTCTAGGCAAGTCCTTGAATCGTGGATGGTGGATCGTGAATCGTGGATCGTGAAGAATCGCGTACAGGGTTTGATTCACGATTCACGATTCACGATTCTTCTGTTCAGGTATCCAGCGGCATCCATTCTAGGATGTCGAATCGAGAATGCGGTGAAGTTGACGGCCTCGCCGCCATTTCCTGATAAGGCTCTCGGCAATGTTCGAGCATCTCTTTCAACTCGGCGGTGCCCAGATAAAGCTGTTCCCGGCAAACCATCACGTCCGATGTCTGCCCAACCGCATAAAGTGCCTTCATTCTTGGAATCTTGCTGCACACTTCTTCTGCCAGTTCAGTTCCAGCTTGCGTTGCCGGGACCACGAAAAAGCTTGCCTCCTGTTTCGAATCGCCCCGGATCAACGGAGCCGCTTTTTCCCAGCATCGTTGCACGAGCGACACAATATTCGCACGTTTGCCCCCTGCGGCGAACTCACCTTCCGCAACATCGGCGATGCTGAGAATATTGTTTAAATAAGCGGCCGTCTGATCGATTAACGGCCCTGCCAGTTGGCCCAGGAGATCACCTGCCTTCTGGCAGATCGCGTGGAGACCCCCAAGCGGCGTCAGGACAAGCGATTGCAGGATCTCTTCCAGGTGGATCCATTGTTCAACCGTCACGTTCGCGACGAACCGGGCCGCGGACCATTCGATATCGCTTTCGCCGAACGGCAAGAGCACCTGGTCAGTGCCTTGAACGTGCGTGGACGCCAAGGCGGCGCCCGACGCGGCCGCCGGAAGCAATCCGGGGTGGCTTCCGCAATGGCTTGCCGCTGACGCCGGCTCCAGAACGTGTTCCAGGTGAGAAAGGCGTTGACGGCAAAATGTCAGATCGCGAATCCGCTCTTCCAATCCGATGTGCACCGCGCGATACAATCGAGCAGTCGCTCCCGCAAGCTGTTCTCGAAGCTTGGCGCGCCCGAACTCGGTCAGGTCGTTGAGCAACGTGCGGAGATTTCGCGGCGTGCGTTTGCCGAAAAGCCTGAAGCCGCTGCTGTGGAGGCAAACTTCGTAATCCGCGCGAACGTCAGCCCAGGTCTGAGCCGCCTTCTGCGCCAGTTCCGGAATGCGCCGCGCCACCGAGTCGGCCATGTGGGTACAAAATTGCACCATCCGGTGCAACGCCGCTTCGGTCGCGGCGATTCGTTTCCCGGGCATCTCCATCAGCTTGATCGCATGGTCGTTGAGCCGTGCCGTGAGGTCGTTGGAAATATCGAGCACCGCTTGATTCAACGAACGCGACACCTTGCTGTGGAGAAACGAGCCGCTCGGGTCTTCCATTCCCGCCGTCCCGACCCAGTTCGAGACGGTATCCATCGCCTTTTTGCCCCAGACGGCCGGATCTTCAATTCCGGCTGCAACGTCGCTTTCCAGCCGGTCGATGAGCGACTTCAACGTTGCCGCAAGCGGTTCCTTTCCGCCGCTAACGGCCTTTTCCAAGCGAGCCTGCACGGAGTCGGGTTGGAGAGCGGGAGTGGCTTTCATCTTATTCCACAGGTCTTCAACCGGAGCATAAGAATGAAGCGGCCCCTGATCTTGCCATTCGAGCAACAGCCGCTGGCAGACCAGGCGAGCGGCCGCGCGAAGAAGCAATCCGCGCGGAAACCAGATTCCCGAGGCGCCGAAGCTTCGGAAAGGAGTTTGGCCCAATGGAATGGGTTGCGCGCGAAGCAGGTCGAGTTCGTTCCCCAATGGCGACGTGAGGTCCTGGACGAGATAGCCCGCGAGATGCGAAGCGGCTTTTCCAGGCGCTTCCGGGCCGCGGTTATCGCATTGCATCAGGTAGATGCTCGAGAACGGTAGCTCCTGGGCGACAATCTTGGGACCATCCGGCCCGCCATACTGGGCGCTGAACGAAATGGCGGGATCGTGAAAATGATTCAGTTCCGTGAGCGTCGCCGTGAGATTCGCAAGTTCCTGTTTCGGCGTCGCGGGATCGTGCGGAGCGCCGCAAAAAAGAAACGCCGTGACCACCGCGTTGGGAAACTGCATTTTCGCCAGGCGGCGCCGCAAGGTGAAGCCGATGTCCGTCAGCATCCCGGACGCACCGCCCGCCGCGGACGCGAGAATGTAAATTCGGGGACAATTGTCGCGCAGAGTCATGCCCGTTGTTGTCATCGTTTGGGCCAGCGACTCCGGGTGCGTGGCCACCTGCACCTCTCGGCTAACCCGGGTATCGAAGCGGAGGTAGTTGTCGCAAAAAGCCAGCCGTCCAAGAGCGCGCGACCCCGACGTCTGCAACGAACGCGGGATCGAGTAGAGCTTTTCCCTCGGCAACCATTCGTTGAGGTGATCGAGAATGCGCCGGCGATAATTGCCGATTGGTTGCAAACGGACTGGAAAGACCTGGTCGTCGCGAAGAGCGCGGTCTTCGCTTCCTTCCGTCGCTTCGCGCACCATGTCCGGATCGGGGTCGACGCACAGGAATCGGAACGACGGCGCCTGGGTCAGATCGCCGACGCGGTCGAGCAACCGGTGCCGCAACTCCTTGAGCGCCTTGATTCCGAAACCGCCGACCCCGATGAAGACCGCCGGCCGAAGAGTGCCGACTTCCGCCTGAACCTGCGTGATGTGTAGGCTCTGGCTATCCTCGTCCACTTCTTTGAATTTCGATTGCCTTGCGGGTTCCGGCGGCTCCGTTTTGTAGCGCGGCGCGGTCGGGGGAGTTTTCTCGTCCGGGGAAATCGGCCGGAGCGGGGGCGGCGTCGGCATCTCGACATCGACGAATGTCTCAGGACGGCCGACCACTCCACCCAAGGCGCGAATGAAGGAAACGCAGTTGGGAAATCGCTTGGCGGGGTCCTTCGCGAGCGCGCGAGCGATGACCGGTTGATCGCGCTCGGGCAACGGCCGCAGGACCGGTTCTCCGCTCATGTGCTGGAGCGCCAGCTGCCGGATAGTCCGCCCGTCAAATGGGCGTTGGCCGGTGAGCAGCTCCATGTAAACGATCCCGAGGCTGTACTGATCGCTGTGCTTGGAAATCTGGCCGGTGAAGGTTTCCGGAGCGGCATACATGGGCGACATGCCGCCCATCAATCCGGACGAACTCGAGCGTTCGAGATTCTTGACCAGTCCGAAGTCCGCGACTTTGACGTGATTGCCGACGAGGAAAAGGTTGCGAGGCTTCACGTCGAGATGGAGCAAGCCGTAGCGTTCGATCAGGTAGTCGAGCCCCTCGCAAGCGTCGGCGAGGTAGCTGATCAAATATTCGCGCGGGATGCCGAGACGGCCGGCTTCTTGGTGTTCGACCAAGCAGTCGTGAAGGTTTCTTTCCGCGAGCTCCATCACGATGACCAATTCGCCTTCGCAAACATCGATTCGCTCGATCGTCAAAACAAACGGGTGCCGAACCTCTCGCATTTTCTGTATGGCGCGAAATTCCTGTTCGGCGCGAACGTTGCCGCCGTCTTCGGCGTGCAGGTTCCCGTAAACGAATTTGATCGCTTTATGGATGCCGCCTGGGGCTTCGCACAGCCAAACCTCTCCGAATCCACCGGTTCCGAGAGGCTTGATTAGCGTATAGCCCGGCAACGGTTCAGCGCCCGGTTCGCGCAACCAATTCATTGCAAGTCCCGAAGACGATCTGACAAATACTCCACGCGGGATACGAGTGCGCTTGCCGGGCGTTTCACACAGCCAATCGGGCCCAAACGAGTCTTTTTCGTGCAGGCCTTCTGGGAGAGTCGTGCCGCCTAGAACCGCGCAGGGATTCGCGCTTGTACTGACAACTTTTCAGTGCTGAGGTAAAGAGTAAAACACGCTTTGCCCGAAGTCCAACGGATTCGAAGGCGGAAGTTGGATAAGCTTGGGAAGGGGTAAAAGAAAATACTCTCGACCCGTGGCGCCTGCGACATTCGGTCACGGCAAACACAAACCGCTTGTCACTCGGCGGGCAAGCCAAGCAACAAGCGGGAATTGGATCCATGATTCCCCATCATTTCGATGCAGATCAGGGCGAATCAACCTTCTCGGCCATCGCCTTTTCTCGTAGCATCTTCATCCCACGGACGTTGATCTGCCGCACCCGCTCCTTCGTGATGCCGAAGTGCTGACCGATCTGCTCGAGGGTCATCTCCTCCGAGCCGTCAAGCCCGTTGCGCATCCGGATCACGTCGCGCGTCCGCGGATCGAGCCCATCCAGAAGCTGGCAGATCCGGTCGCGAGCCTGGTCCGCTTGGGCCACGCATTCCGATTCGTCGGACCTGGAGTCGGGCTTGGCCTCGAAAAGTTCCTCGTGGCCGGTCACGTAGCGCTCGCGATGATGCTTCTCGTCGGGAATGCTGCGGGCAAAGTTCTTGATGATCGCCCAGCTCGCGTAGGTGCTGAACTTATTGCCGCGGCTGTAGTCGAACTTCTCGACCGCCCGCATCAGCGACAGGTTGCCGTCCGAGATTAACTCGAAAAGGCTCTCGGCCGCGTTGGAATGCTTCTTGGCGATCGACGCTACGAGCCGCATGTTGCAGTTGATGAGCCGTTCCTTGACGACGTTCGCCTTCGCTTGCAGATCCTCGATCTGCCGCAGTTCGCCGACCCGCACCGAGGGAGCGTCGATCGACTGACGCAGCTTGTTCAGCTTGTGCTTGAGGAAGTTCAACAGCCGGAATTGATGCTGCTCCTGTTCTTTCGACAAGAGCGGCCATTCGTACAGCGACGCCAGCTCCGGCGGCACGTCGCGCGGAGGCTTCATCCCACGATGAGCATCCAGGAACTTCTCTTCGCCCGGCATCGGAGCCATGATCTCCCGATCCGCCGCGGCTTCATCGAACGTGGAGTTGTAGATGTAGTCGACCGGTTGCTTCACAATCAGGTCGGCGCGCACCTCGTTCACCACGCGGTACATCGACGTTCGTGTCCGATTATATTTCTTCGCAAGGGTTTGCACGGGTGTCCCCTTCCGGAATGAGTTAAAGATCGTCTCTTTGGCATCGCCATCCAGTGGCCCATTCGCCCCAGGGAAAATCGCTTTGTCCGGATGGTCGCGATCAAAGTTCTTGATCGTGTAGCGAACGGTTTCGACCGATCGGCCCAGCTTGCGGGCAATCCGCTTGCTGATGTCGGTCAAACTGCCGCCCGCGCGGGACAGGCGCTGAGCACGGCGAAGAATCTCCTCTTTCTCGTCATCGGAAAGATGCGAGAATCGGGCGCTCCGCTCGACCCGATCCTGGTGGGTAACCAGGAATTGCTCGACAATGGATTTCGGAAACGCTAGCTGACGGCGGCCTTTGACGACGACGCGCTGCCCAACCAGGCCGCGCACGCGCCAACGGCCGATCGTCTTCGTCGAAACATTGAATTGTTTGCTGATCTGCTCCAGGGTGAGCATCGGCTCTAGAGCCTGCTCGATCGGCAGGGCGGGAACCGACCTTTCCAGGTTCTTGATGAACAGGAACAGATCGTGCTTCAGATCGTCGCCCGGGATCATCAGGTCCGGGAAGGCGTCCGACCGGTAGTCGGTGATCCGGAAGCAGACGAACTGGTAAGGATAAGACCGCGCGGTGTCAATTTCCGCCAGAAGTTTTTCAGCGCGAGCCACTTGCTCCCGCCGCCGTGGCGGAGGGGCAAAGCGGACTTGCTGGTCCGAAAGCTGCTTCAGGGATGGGGACTTGAACTCGCGCACGATCCTGTACCTTTCATCGCCGACTCAACCAGAACATTCAAATGATCGTCAGGTCGTCGGCTGTCCTTTCGTCTAGGAGGTAGTTCGTCGTTTCGGGAGAAAAATTAACGTTATGCTCTTCCGATACCGACACACCTTATATACCCACGTACTTAGATTGCCCTTACAGTCAAATGGTTCGGGGTTGCCCGAACTTCCCTGGATGAGACGGTTCGGGAGAGCCGTCGTACGTCCGTGTTTCCATTCGTCTCCTACTTTGAAGACGATTGACTGCACGCAAATTGCACGCCGTATCTGAAGGAAAACGGACAAAATCCGATTCGATTCTCGTGGATCTCTTCCGGCACTGGAATATCGCGGTATTTCGCGAAGTCGGCAACTGCATGCTTCGCGCCTTGTTACGACAACGTCAAATTACCGACAAAATTACACTAGATATAATTACATCATCTTTGTTCAATACTGCAATGTCGGCAGCCCATAATTGCACAACGCCATCCCGATTTTTCAAGCGGCAGAGTCGCTACAATCGGCAAGTTCTGGCCAGACTTCGCCGTCAACTCTCAATCTGAGCTGAAACCAAGGAGTTTGGCCGATTGTTGGCGGAATCTTCGGGGTAAAATGCATTTCCGTCGTGGATCGTGAATCGTGGTTCGTGAATCAGTACTACCGCCCCCCGTCTCATACTCGTTTGGAATCAATCATGAAGCTTCCGCATCTGCATCCAATTACTCCGGTTCTCGCCATCCTGATCGCAACTTCGTCGAACCTTCCCGCACAAGAGGCGATTGCCTTGGTGGAGAGATTCTCCGCCGGGACCGAATACGGCGTGAACGCGCGCGTCAAGCTCAAGGGCGAACTTGCGGTCCCGGTGGACAAAGATAAGCCGCCGCAGTTGACGAAGTTAGAGGGCCGAAGCTCGATCAACTACGACGAACGAATCCTGACGGCCGAACCCAAGATCGCCGACCAAAGGACCATCCGAAAATACGACACTATTGACTTTAGACGCTCCGCCGGCGATCGCATTCAAGAAATCAGTCTTCGGGCGGATGTGCGCCGGCTCGTGGTCATGAAACGAAAGAACGCCAAGGTGCCATTCTCGCCGGATGGGCCGCTCACCTGGGGCGAGATCGACATGCTGCGGACCGACATCTTCGTTCCCGGTCTGGCCGGAATCCTGCCCGATCGGGCCGTCAAGCCCGGCGATGCCTGGAAAGTTACCGATGCCGCCGTGGCCGAGTTGACCGACTTGGAGAAGATCGACAGCGGCAGCATCGAGTGCAAGTTCGAGCAAATCGACACCTTTGACGGCAAGAAGTACGCGAACCTTTCACTCAGCGGCGATCTGCGCGGCGTGAACGAAGACGGCCCGAATCGGCAGAAGCTGACGGGACGATTGTATTTCGATCTGAAATCGAACTTCATCAGCTATCTCTCGATCAACGGCGAGCACGAACTTCTGGACAAAGACGGCAAGGTGAACGGCCGGATCACGGGCGAATTCGTCATGGCGCGGAGGTTGAACCCGAACAACCCGGCCCTGACCGCGGCGGCGCTGGCCAACGTGGCGCTAGAGCCGACCGCAGACAACACACTGTTGCTCTTCGAGGAACCCGATCTCGGCATGCGAATGCTGCATCCGCGCCGCTGGCGGATTGGCCGAGTGCAAAAAGGGCAGATCACGCTCGATGAATCGAACGGCAGCGGCTTGCTGATCACGGTCGAGTTCCCGGACCGCGTGCCCACGACACCTGCTTATATGAAGGAAGTGAACAACTATCTCGCGGGTCAGAACGCCAAGATCTTGCGCGCGGACAAAGCGGTTCAATTGGAGAAGGCCCCCAGTGAGCTCGACCGGTTCCAGATCGACGCGGAAATCGCGGGCCAGCGGGTGAAGATGGACTATTTCATTGCGCGGCAGGCGAACGCCGGCGCCACCTTCGCGGCGCGGATTCTGGAGGAGGATCGGGAGGCTCTCGCGAAGGAGGTCGAGCGGATGGCGCGGTCGTTGAGGATGACGCGGAAGTTTGAGAAGAAGTGACGGTGTTCAGCGGTATTGCGCTAATGTACTCCGTTGCGTTTACGTTTTTCGCTCCCCATTTGTTTGAAACGGGCTACGATATCCGGGCAGCCCGGTACTCTTTCAAGATGTCAGCACGATGATGATTTCGCGCACGAGGAGGAAGTGTCTTCAGCATCGAAAGCAGAGCTAAGCATGCCCTTGTGAATTACTTCACCCGTGATCATGAAGGCCGGAAAATGCGGTCCAAAGCGCCCTACGGTATTGACGTGTCCGCCGTGCTGCCCGATCAAAACGAGTTGTCTCTGAGCCTGACTCTTCGGAGCGGAAGTCGCTACTGCTGCCCGATATGTCGGTGCGGGTTTAACCAGGAATGGGACTCGCTTCGCCGTTGGCTATCGCATGCGGGCATCGAAATGGGTGTCCCGATGCGGATCCGTTTACGGGAGATTTGCGAACGTGGAGCATTAATTGCGGAGGATTCAAATGATCTGTCCACGTGCAAGCCCGTTGAGGATGCCTGGAATGCGGAAGAGTACGTGATTGACGAGTCGGACCCAAGCACGTAGGCGCCTAAACCAAAACCCGCCCCTCACTCCGTCGTCCGCTCCACTCCCTTCTTTCGCTGCCCCGTCCGCGACACATCCATCACCTTTCCGTGCTCGTCGATCGCAAGGTGGAAGCGCTCCTCCCCCTGAATGCGATGCAGCGACATATGATAGTCCCTACTCGCCGCGGCCAGATAGGTCAGCTTCTCGAGCCTGCCCGGCGTGCGGAGCCGGCCCCATGAGCCATCGCCCAAGTAGAGCACGCCGTTTTCGCTGGCGGCCTCGTCGATCAAGGGCTTGGTCCGCTTGAAGGTGTGGTCGTGATGCTCGAGAACGACCGGCACCCGGTATTTCTGGAACAACGGCACCCAGTGCTTGCGGTTGCCGTCGCCGGTCCCCGGCTTGCCGCTCTTCGACGCTTCGGGGTTGCGGAACGACGGGTAGGCCGGCACGTGGTTGACGACGAATACGTTGGGGTGGTCTGCCCGCGCCTTGAGCGTCTTTTCCAGCCAGTCGGCTTGTTCTCCGGCGATGGGAGTCGTGTGGCCGGTGTCGAGCATCACAAAGCTGAGGTAGTCGCCGAAATCGAGCGTTGAATAGCCCTTTTCCGGGTAGAGGCCGTCGAACAGCGAATAGAAGAACGGGGCCTTCTCGCGCGGTTTGTTGTAGCCGCCTTCCACCTCGTGATTACCGATACAGGTGATCATCGGAATCAGGCGCCCGTCGCGGCCAACCATGTGCTTGCTGTAGTTGCGCAGGAAGGCCAGGCTGACCTCGACCGATTTGCCGTCGTCGTAACCGAGGTCGCCGCCGATGAGCGCGAACATCGGATCTTGCTTGGCCGCCTGGATATTGTTGGCGATCGCATGCGGATTGACGCCGCAATCGCCGCCGGAGATGAAATGGATCGTGTCGTTGGCCTTCGCTGGCATGGTGCGGAACTTGTACTTGGGTGAATTCTTGCCAATGCGAAATTCGTAGTCGGCGCCGGGGGTCAGGCCAGTCAGTTCCGCTCGAAAGACCTTGAAATCGGTTTTGGGATAGGGCTTGGCCGTGGTCGGCGTTTTCTTGGGGAGCGTTGTCCAAGTGGCGTCCTTGGAGTTCCAGCAGGAGATGGTGGTGTCCGAAGTCTCTCCGGTAGTGCCGACCCACTGGATGGTCATGGTCGTGGTCGGATCGCGCTGCCAGGTGAGAAAGAGCGTGCTCGGCGCGAACGCGGCATCGTCGAAAGCCCTGGGAATCACCTCCGCGATGGGATTATCCGCGGCAAAAAACGGAGAAGAAGCCAGTCCGACAAACGAGGCCCCAAGAAAAGTCCGCCGGGAAGGGGAAAACAACATCGCCTGCTCCTGTGAGTAATCGACCAGATGGCTCTATTGTTTATTGTTCTGTTGAGTTGGGCAAATGAAATCCCGGTGAATTGCGGAGAGAATGCGGTAGAAGTCAGCTCGATTACCGTCCGTCCTTCCGAGTTAGTGGGAGACTCATTACCGTAGCGACGGCTTCCAGCCGCGAAGCGGCGAACGTAGAACGGAGTTTATTTCGTTCGGAGAACTGTCTGTCTGGGGTTCACAAAACTCTGGGAGAAGGAACCTCGCGTTCAGGCCAGTCCGGAATACGAGGTTCTCGATCTCCAGCCGGTTCCCCGAACGGAATGAATTCCGTTCTACGTTCGCCGCTTCGCGGCTGGAAGCCGCCGCGTCGGGGTGATCACCCTGCCGATTCAGCCAACCCGCCTTGGGTTTTCCTGCGGCGCCAATAGCTGGCCGCAAGCAGCAATCCCGTCAGTCCCGTGATGATCGAAGCGGGTTCGGGCGTCGAGGCCGTCGGCGTTGTTGGTGTTGTCGGAGTTGTTGGAGTTGTCGGCGTAATCGGTGTAACCGGCGTCGTTGGAGTAACCGGCGTCGTGGGGACGACGGTTGGCGCGGTGGGCGTTACCGGTTCATTGTAAATCGGTGGAAAGATCGCGGATGCCGTCGAAGCCGCCAGCAGAACCGGAGCAAGCCCCAGAACGCCGGCCATCCACCACATCCCGCGTCGGCTTGACTGGGAAATCATCGTTTCACTCCTTGAATCGAACAAATCGGGAACGATGTCTGTATCGTCATTGCACGCGGCAGCAACTTGGCGGCTCATTCGCGGAATGACGATTTCCGTGATGATCCGCGTCGTGACGAAACGAAAATGCCGGTTTTACAGAACGCTCGGAAGGAATCGGACGCCGCCGCGAGCGATTGGGACAGGTCACGCCAATCAGTGGGGATTTGTTTGCCGCGACTGCCGAATGGAGATGAGGAGACGAATCGCATTCGTCGATTCTCGGGCCGTTCCGGAGTGTGCAGTCGTGGATCGTGAATCGTGGATCGTAAAGACCGGCATTCGTTGGTCTTCACGATCCACGATCCACGATCCACGACCGGAAGCGCGGCCAGGATGGCTATTCGCCGAATATGTGCCCGGAGGGCATCCCGATGAAACGCATGATCTGGACCTTGAGCTTCTCATTCCTTGCGTGCCTCGCCGCCACTGCGCAGGATCCCGCGCCGGCGGCCAGCCTTGGCCTGCCGCGAGCCTCGCTCGGCCTGCCCAGGCCGTCTGAAAGCGGCCTCGGTCCGGTCTTGCCCGTTCAGGCCATTAAGCCCGCCGCTGGCCCGGCGGCGCCCGCGCCGATGCCGCTTGCCCCCGTGGCGTCCGCCCCGATCGTGCCCGCCCCCGATCCGGTCATGCCGAGTCCCTATCGTTTCATCGACACCCGCCAGCCCATGCCCAACGCGGAGGAATCGCTTGGAACGCCGATCGGTGCGACCAGTCCGCCAACGGGTGGGGTCATCTCCACGCCGCCGCCCATAATCGGAGATAATTCGCTCTGTCCGCTTCCTGCGAATGCGGCCCCGTTCCTGGGCGATCATTTCCGCCTGTCGGCCGAGTACCTGATGTGGTGGACCAGCGGCTTTCACGCTCCGCCTTTGGTGACGACCGGCCCGGCAACCAGCGACGGCATCATCGGCCAGCCGGGCGTCTCCACCTTGGCGGGCGGCGGCCGCGTCAGTCCGACGTTTCAGAGCGGCGCCCGGTTTGGGTTCGACTGGTTCTTCGGCCCGCGCCAGGTCTGGGGCCTCGACGGCCACTTCTTCTTTCTGAACAACAACACCACGAACCAGACCTTCACTTCCGACCAGTACCCGACGCTGGCCCGCCCGTTCTTCAACCTGAACCAGAGCATTCCGTTCTCGGAGATCGTCGCGTCGCCGGGGCTCATCACCGGCGGCGTCAACATTCAAACTTCGACCTCGCTGATCGGCGGGGACATCAACCTTCGCCGCAAGCTCTATCAGGACTGCAGCTGGTGCATTGACGTCTTTGGCGGCTACCGGTACCTGAACCTGTCGGAGAAATTGTCGATTCTGGAGGCTAGCACGATCGTTCCGGGAGCGGCGCTGCCGTCCACGATTCCCGCCAACCTGGTCGGAGCGTCGGCATTCGACCAGTTCAAGACCACGAACCAGTTCAACGGCGGTCAGATCGGCGCGAATTTCGAATGCACCAAGGCCAGATGGGTGCTCAGTTTCCGCCCGTCCATCGCGCTGGGCGAGACGCACTCGACGCTCGACATCATTGGCGGCCAGACCCTCGTGTACACCACCGGCACGACTTCGATGCCGGGCGGGTTGCTGGCGCTCAACAGCAATATCGGCCATTACGAGAAGAACACGTTCGCGGCCGTCCCCGAAGCGACCTTCAACCTCGGCTACAACCTGACCGACCACTGCCGCGTGTTCGTCGGTTACAACTTCCTCTACTGGTCGAGCGTCATGCGGCCGGGCGCGCAGATCAATCCGAACCTCGACGTCAACCGGATCCCCGGATTCCCGGCGACCAACACCATTTCCACGGTCGCGCCGGGCGTGCCGCTCAAGGATCAAGGCTTCTTTGCCCAGGGCGTGAACTTCGGCTTCATGTTCCGCTGGTAAGAACTGGAATCCGTCCCTAGAATACAGGAAGTAACCGGTAGCGTTGCTCGTTGCTGGGGCGTATTCCAAGGAGAATGGCTATGCTCGACACAATAGGATGCGTCGCATCGAAGGATCTGGCCAAAGAGAACATTCGAAGCCTCATCAAAGAATTGGAAGGGAATGGCCGTTTTGCAGAGACGATCGAAGCGCTCAACTCCATGGTCACAGCACTAAACTACAACGACAAAGTGCTCTTGGAGTACGGCCTGAACAAGGCATTCCAAGGCGTTGCTAGTGCCGCTGAAACTGGCATTTCAAGGAGAGAGAATAGCGTCAGATTGATTCGGGAGTCACTTCCGAAATTCTGGAGCCTTCTCGAGGATTGTCCACCGGAAGCATTCCAAACGATCGGCAATGAACTTCGCTCTTTTTTCGATAATTCGATCGTGACGCACGAACGGGCGCGAGATGCTTTGATTAAGAACCTTCGGGATCGCGGCTACGAAGTAAACAACTCGGATCGCTTGGATTGGATAATTGGCGAACTTCGGGAGATGAAGGCTGAAGTGCTCAAGGATTGGCCGTGGGAAGATAGACCGCTGCCGCCCGTTGACCGGGGAATGGTCGCAAGAGCAAGAGCGAGCAAGAACGGCCTACGCGTCGAAGACCTGATTCGAACTTTTGAAGGCGATTCCACCAAATGAGGCATCGAGTAAACGCCTAGCCCGGAAGCAATCCAGTGCCCCACATCATCGTTGAACCCGAAGTCAGTTCCAGAGTCGGCGAGATACTCGTGGGAAATCGAAAGGCGATTCTAGGTGTGTGGAATCGCCTCTTTGATCACTTGGAAAATAGGATTGAACTGTACCGAAAAAATCGAGATCCAGGCGATACTGATTTGTTCGATTACACCCATTCTTTCTACGCAAATAATCGTTGGAACCATCTGCGTTTCTCCATCAACGACACACGGGCGCAGGATCATGTGTTTGTTGAGGCGGTAGCGGCAGGATAACTCTCTTGCAGCTGATCTTCTGCGGTAATTGCAAACCCGTTCCGGCCGTAGAAATCGCGGATGGAATTGAGTTCCCACATTGTCTTATTCAGTAGATAATCAAGACGGGTGGGAGACCGACGATGAGCCGACTCATTTCCGCGATCTTCGCTCGATTGAATGACCCCGCCCAGGTTTCACCCGACCGAAGTTCCGATTCCGAGTTGATCGCAAGATTCGTGCGCACGAGCGATTCCGCGGCCCTCGAACTCCTGTTCTGGCGGCATGGCCCGCTGGTGTGGAGCGTCTGTCGCCGCATCCTCGGCGCGTCGGCCGACGCCGAAGATGCTTTCCAGGCGACGTTCGTCGTGCTGGCGCGGAAAGCGCGAACCATCGCGAATCGGGCCGCGTTTGCCGGCTGGCTGCATCGGGTCGCTTGGCGGACGGCCCTGACCGTTCGAAAAACACGATACCGTCTGATGAGCCGTGAGTTTCCAATCGAGAATGCTGGCGGCGTCCATCAAGATGACGACCCATCGCTGCGCCTGCAATCGGCCGAAGAGAACGAGATTCTCGACCGCGAGCTGGCGCGATTGCCCCAGAAGTATCGCTTGCCATTGATTCTGTGCGATCTGGAGAACTGGACGCGCGACGCCGCGGCAGTCGAGCTGAACTGCCCGATCGGCACATTGAACTCCCGGCTTTCGCGCGGCCGGGACATGCTTCGGCTGCGCTTACAGCGATGTGGCGTAACCTTCGCGGGATTGACGGCTGTTCTCATGATGCCGCCCGCCGTTTCCGCGACATGGCAGCGCCTGTGTGCCGGTCCATCCACGGCGGTTCAGCAGTTGGCGGACTCCACGATTCGGTCGATGGCGCTGATGGGAGTCAAAAAGGCGTTCGCCGCGTTGGCTCTTTCGGGAATGCTCATTGCCGGCACGGCCATGATGGCACTGGGGCTTGCTGATGGCCCCAAGAATCCACCGCCGCCGGTGAAGGATTCGGCCAAGGATCTGCCGATCGCACCTGAAAAGAAGAAGGAAGCCGCCTCGCGGTTCATCGACCCCCACGGCGCACCGTTGCCCGAAGGGGCGGTCGCGCGAATCGGCTCCAGTCGATTGCGCCACGCCGACGTGGTGACCGGTCTGAGGTATTCACCCGACGGGAAATGGCTCGCGTCGGTATCCACGTCGGCTGCCGACGCCACCGCTCGCTTGTGGGACGCCGACACCGGCAAACAACAGCTTGTGGTCACAGTCAAGACGGGGGATGGCGGCCGCCGTTCCGCGAAGGATATCTGTCGTGATCTGGGTTTTTCGAAGGATGGGAAGCAGTTTTTCGTCATCGATACCGAGTCGTTTCGGGCCTTCGACATCGCGGGCGGCAACGAACTCTTTGCCCACGCATTTCCCAAGAATGCATTGCCCAAGAATGCATTGCCCAAGAACAAGAAAAAGCCGGGCGTGGGTCCGGGAGACCTAATCGGCGCCGCGATCTCGCCGGACGGGAAAACCTATGTTTTGATCCAGCGGCACGGCCTGATCGAAATTCGCGATGTGGGCGACGGGAAGGTATTGAAAACTACCGAGCATCCTTTTCAAATGTACCCTTACGCGTCGATCGAATTCTCGCCGGATGGCAGGCATTTCGTCGCCGGCGAGCGCGAAGTCGCGAACGAACAACTTTCATTGCCCGTGATTGAAGTCGCCACGGGTAAGATCATCAGCCGAATCGAGGGGGCCGACCTCTTTAGCTCCTTGCGGTTTGTGCCGGGTACGGACAATCTCGTGGGGCTCGGCGCCTACAAACCAACGAAGCGTGTGGTGAATCTCGTTGATTGGAGAACCGGAAAATCGCTACGCTCCATCGACGTCGATAGTACGACGTCTGCGCTCGCCGTCTCCCCCGACGGCAAGAGTCTGATCGCCGGCACCGCTCAGCGAACGTTTTGTCAAATCATCGACATCGGCACGGGCAAAGAGCTCGCCCGAATCCCGAGTACGTTCAGTTTGACTGCGCTCGCATTCTCTCCCGACGGAAAACTGCTTGCCGGAATTCGGGCTTTTTCGGGGGCGATCTCCGTTTGGGACATGGCGACCCGCGACTACCACGCCACCGCGGCGGAACCCGTCTCCTTCCATGGCGTCCACTTCGGAGCCGACAGCAACAGCCTGGCGATCCCGGAACGCGATCACCCGCTCATTGATTGGCGAACGGGAGCCATTATCGAACGCCTCACGGATACAAGCGAGCGACCTGGGTTGCGAGCTGGCCTTTCCCCTGACCGCCGCTGGTTTGCGAAGCGGACATTCGCCAAGGAAGAAATGTCGATTGCCGTTGTCGATTCCAAAACGGGAAAGGAATTCCGCAACTTCAAGGGGCACAAACAATTTGTCCAGAGCCTGTCGTTCTCGCGGGACGGGTCGCGACTGGCCTCGGGAAGTTACGACAAGACCATCCGGGTCTGGAGCCTGAAGGACGGGAACGAAATCGCTCAGTTCACCGCTCCGGAGCTCACCGGTCACGAACACATCGCCCTTTCGGATAACGGCCGCATCATGGCGGTTGGAGTGACCCAAGGTATCGCGTATGGTTCGGGATCGATCATCCTCATCTGGGACGTTGACGCCAGGAAGCGGCTAGCGCGCGTCGAAGCCGAGACGTGGTTCTTTGCAGAGGTCGCGATCTCTCCCGACGGCAAATGGCTTGCCGCCGGCGGCGGCGAGGACAACAGGAATCGTGGACAGAAACCCGAGGAGACGGCCGTGCACATCTGGGAAACCGCGACCGGACGCCCCGTTCACGCCTTGCCCGGGCACAACTGCAAGTACGTTCATCCGGGGGCCCATTGCGCATTCTCTCTCGACAGTCGATTGCTTGTGACCGGCGATGCGGCGGGCAAGTTGCGGATTTGGGAGGTGCTCTCGGGGCAAGAGGTTCGTTCGTTTGCCGGTCATCATTCAACGGTAACCGCCCGGTTTTCACCCGACGGCAAGCTCCTCGTCGCGGCAAGCGACGATGCGCCGTGCTTCATCTGGGACGTGATCAATGCTTCGAACAAAGTGAAGCCCATGACGGCAGCGGAACTCCAAGGTTCCTGGAACGACCTGGGCCTAGAGGATGCCAGGAAGGCGTTTCAGGCGATTGAACGGCTGGCCGCCAATCCCGATCGGGCTGTGGAGTTGATTCGCAAGAACCTCAAGACCGCCGTCGCGATCGACCCGAAAAGACTGGAGATGCTGATTGGCGACCTCGTCTCGGATCAATTCGCTCAGCGCAAATCGGCTACCGCAGAGCTAACCAGAATTGCCGAACATATCGAGCCAGCCCTGCGAGAGAAGCTGGGTTCAACGAATTCGGAGGAGGAGCGCACGCGGCTGGAATCAATTCTCAAGACATTGGAGACGCCGACTCCCAAGCGAATTGAGGAATCCCGCGCCTTGAGCGCGCTCGAATTTATCGGGAACGCGGAAGCGATACGGTTACTGGAGGAACTGGCTGGTGGGGCGAAGGGGTACACACTCACGCAAGCGGCGAGCGATACTTGCGAGCGACTGCGGAGACGGGCAAGGTAGTCACGGATTGCTGGAATCGCGGATTCGCACCCGATGGTCGTCCACGATCCATAGGCAACCATCCAGTTTTTCAACGCCAAGCATCGCGGTAACTTGCCCCATCAACCGTGCCAGAGCGGGAATCAACTGGACGGGCGGCCGAAGCACGATGATTCCCGCAAAGTTTGCTGGTGGATAGCGACGAATGTCGGAGAAATCCAGATCGAGAGTGACAAGCGCCCGCTTTTCGACCTGGCAGACAGCCGCAACAGCCGGGTCGACAACGCCCGCCAAGCCCTGTTCGCGGACACTCAAGGCATCGTGGCCGAGCTGGCGAAGTAGTTCGGCAATATCGATCGGAAGATTCTCATCCGTCTTGAACCGCATCAAACCGCCCCCGGGAGTGTGACAATCCGGCCTTTCGCCAGTTCGGCAGCGTAACTCAGAGCGGCCTGAATATCCTCCGGTTTGAGCGATGGATAGCTCCGCAAAATGGCCTCGGAGCTGACGCCGCCCGCCAGATTATCCAGGATCACGCTGACCAAGATCCGCGTTCCTTTGACGCACACTTTTCCATGACAGACATTCGGATCCGCGCCGATGCGTGCTTGCCAATCCATTGCCGTCTCCTTTTCCTTTGAATCACACTTCCGCCCACACGACGCCTATTTCATCATAATGCGGACATGCTTGTCCCGGTATATTTCTTCTTCCACACCTCCCGTATTATTTCGACGATCGCCGACCGGCCCACCAAGTGCTAGACGAACCACCCGGCCGTTCGGAAAACCAGACTTGCGCCGATTGGGCCGACAAATCTCCAAAATTTTTGCTCTACACCAAAAACTCATCTTGCCGAGATTTCCAAAATCCTTTAGCTTGAGTTGTTAGGACCTCTCCAACTTGGCGGCGCAGTGGATGACAGGATGTCTGTCCAGCCGCTACCACTCATTTTCCCATTTCGGAGGACCTATGAACCGTCGCGCTTTTCCGCGGACTTCGTCTGTGTGGTTTTCTCCCGTCCGATTTCTCCTTATCAGTTCCATTCTGTTTCTGACATCACAGACAGTGCAAGCGGAACCGCTACGGTCGAAGAGTCAATCGGCATCGGACAACTCGAGGCCTGGCCCCGATGTGGCCGTCGAGGTTCGCTTCACCGACAACAGCGTGCTGAAATTGTCGATCCGGGAAGAAAAGATCGAATTCATGACCGCGTACGGCAAACTGTACGTGCCGACCGCCGACATCCGGCGGATCGAATTCGGCCTGCGCGTGCCGGACGAAGTGGCCAAGCAGGTCAACGCGGCGGTCGACGAGCTGGGCAGCCCGCAGTTTCGCCGTCGCGAGGCGGCCAGCGCGATTCTCCTGGCCCTGCGCGAGAAGGCTTTTCCCGCCGTATTCAAAGCGACCAAGAACCAGGACATGGAGGTCGCCAACCGGGCCGAGGAACTCGTCAAGAAGTTCCAGGAAAACGTGCCGGCGGACCTGTTGAAATCTCGCGACTACGACATCATTTACACCGACAGCTCGAAGATCGCCGGGCACATCGAATCGGCGTCGCTCCGGGCGAACACGACCCAGTTCGGCGAAGTGAATCTTCGGCTGGCCGACGTGTACGTGCTCAGTTCGAAGTCCACCGAGCCGGAGTCGGACGTGGCCGCCGCCATGGCGCCGACGAACATGGTGAATTTTCAAAACGAGGTCGGCAAGACGTTCGTCTTCAAAGTGACGGCGAACGCCAGCGGCTCGCTGTGGGGGACCGATCTCTACACGACCGATTCGACGCTGGCGACCGCGGTGATTCACGCGGGCTTGCTACAGCCGGGCCAGACGGGAGTCGTCAAAGTCACGGTGGTGGCCTCGCCGAACGTCTTCGTGGGCTCAACCCGGAATGGCGTGACCAGCTCGCCGTATCAGCAGTACCCGGCGGCGTATCGGGTTCATAAATAAGACCTCAATGAACTTCACCGCTCGCCGCCGTGAACGCTTCGCCCAATCCATCAAGGAAGCGAATCTCGACGCTTTTCTGGTCACCGATCCGCTCAACGTCCACTACCTCACGGGCTTCACGGGCGACAGCAGTTTCGTCATCGTGCTGCCGGATCGCGCGATTCTGGTCTCCGATACGCGCTTCACCATCCAGATCACTCAGGACTGCCCCGATGTGGAAGCGGCGATCCGCGGGCACAACAAGACGACCTGGCAAGAGGCCGCCGACGCGCTGAACAAGCTCGGCGCTCGAACAGTCGGCGTCGAAAGTCAGCACCTCACCATCGCAAGTTTCGACAACCTGAAGGACCTCGTGCCGTCTCTGGACCTGGTTCCCAAGAAGAGAATGGTCGAGGCGCTGCGCGTCATCAAGGACGAACTCGAAATCGCCGCCATTCGCGAAGCGATCGATTTCGGGAATCGGGCGTTTCTCAAATTGCA
>Ga0206992_1011_pt3 | contig 38846 bp, 33 predicted proteins | sample Alteio_BWMinCont_6_FD_153267 | JGI IMG/M metagenome (GOLD analysis project Ga0206992, IMG submission 153267) | Enriched cells from forest soil in Barre Woods Harvard Forest LTER site, Petersham, Massachusetts, United States -... | ecosystem: Environmental > Terrestrial > Soil > Temperate forest >... | reverse complement strand
CCCACTGCCCGACGGACTGGAAATAGCTGGTTATCGCATCGTAAAGAAAATTGCGTCCGGCGGTTTCAGTATCGTCTACCTTGCTACCGATGAAGAAGGCGTTCCTGTTGCGATCAAAGAGTATTTGCCTAGCTCATTAGTGCTACGCCAGATCGGCGAATTGTCGCCAGCCATCTCACCTGAAAATTTACCCATTTACCGGATCGGATTGAAGTGCTTCTTTGAAGAAGGCCGTGCCCTGGCGCGTATTTCGCATCCGAACGTGGTTTCCGTTTTAAATTTTTTCCGCGCCAACGACACGGTGTATATGGTAATGGCGTATGAATCCGGCTGCTCCTTGCAGGAACATATATTACGTCGTCGCGACAAGCCGGAGCGTCCTATCGTCACAGAGCGGTTTATCCGCAAAGTATTTTCGATGGTGTTAAACGGTTTGCGCGAAGTGCACACCAACAAGCTGCTGCATCTGGATCTGAAACCGGCCAATATTTATCTGCGTCTGGATGGTTCGCCGATGTTGCTGGATTTCGGCGCGGCCAGACAAACCCTGCGTACCGATCTGCCGAAACTGTATCCGATGTATACGCCCGGCTTTGCCGCGCCCGAGCTGTATGAAAAGCACGCCAATTTAGGACCGTGGACCGATATCTACAGTATCGGCGCGGCGATGTTTGCGTGTATGGCGGGAGCGCCTCCGCAACCGTCGGATCAACGCAAGGTGAGCGATAAAATGGAGCGGCATTATCGCAAGCTGGACGAATCGTACTCCGCCGAATTAATTGAAATTGTGCGCTGGTGCCTGCAACTGGATCCGCTGCAGCGACCGCCCAGCGTATTCGCACTGCAAAAAGTGTTAATGCTGAAAATGGATGAGAAAAAAGAACCGACTCCCATGGACAAGGTGAAACTTTTCTGGAACAAGCTGATTGATGGAATTCATCCCAATAAACAACCTGATATAGACAGCAAAACCATTTCAGGCAATTCAATTTAGCCAATCAGGGTACAGAGTCAGTCATACCCGCTACCAGGACACGACGATGCGTTTCTCCGTATATCAAGAAAGTCATATTGGTGGACGAAAAGTTAACCAAGATCGCATGGGTTACTGTTTCACCCGCGATGCCTTGCTGCTGTTGCTGGCGGACGGCATGGGCGGCCACATCATGGGCGAGATGGCCGCCACCATTGCCATGCAAACCATCGGCAATCTGTTTCAACAGCAGGCCAAACCCTGCATAGGCCGGCCAGAGCGATTTCTGGAAGAAAGCTTTATCGCTGCGCATAAAGAAATCCATCGCTATAAAGTCGTCAACAATTTACCCGATACGCCACGTACCACCATAGTCGCCTGTCTGATACAGCATGACACCGCATTTTGGGCACATTGCGGCGACTCCCGTTTGTACTGGATGCGCAACGGTCAGTTATTGTTGCGCACCAGGGATCACTCGCGGCTTGAGACATTAATTGCGCAAGGCGTTATCGATGAATCGCAGCGCGATACGCATCCCGATCGGAATAAACTGTTCAATTGTTTAGGCGCGCCGAATTACCCCATTGTTGAAATGTCACGCCGGGTCAATTTGCAGCCGGGCGACATTATGCTGTTATGTTCGGATGGATTGTGGTCGGTCTTGCCCGAACACGTGATCCTGCAGCAGTTAAGGGAGCGTACAATAGTGCGGGCGATCCCAGATTTGCTGACCAAAGCAGTCTCCATCGCCGGCAAACACAGCGACAATGTGACTGGCCTTGCGATGATGTGGGAGGGCGGTGACGACAATCCATCGACGATTACGACGCATACCCTGCCTATCGACACGGTGACGACGACGATACAGGCGACCGTGATCGATGAAGAACGTTCGGGCATACAGGAAGGCGAAGAAGAAACCGATACGTTTGACGAAATCGACATCGAAAAAGCGATAGAAGAAATTCGCAATGCGATTCAGAAGTCCTCTAAAGTAGGATCAAAAACCTAGACAATATTGACCAGCTTCATAACACGGAACACAACATGATTCATTTTCAACGACCTAGCAAACGCAACAACAATGCATTGCGTCCAGTGGTCATCAGCCGCCATTACACCAAGCATGCTGAGGGTTCAGTACTGGTGGAGTTTGGCGACACCAAAGTCATCTGCACAGCATCCATCGAAGATAAGGTGCCCGGATTTTTAAAAGGCCGCGGCCAGGGCTGGCTCACTGCGGAATACGGCATGCTGCCGCGTTCCACTCATACCCGCATGGACCGCGAAGCAGCAAAAGGCAAACAGAGCGGTCGTACTCAGGAGATACAGCGTTTAATCGGTCGATCGCTGCGCGCAGCGTTTGATCTGGATGCGTTCGGTGAACGTACCCTGCATCTGGATTGCGATGTGATTCAGGCCGATGGCGGTACCAGAACGGCGGCCATTACCGGTTCCATGGTCGCAGCTTATGATGCGTTCGGCAGGCTGCTCACACAAGACAAAATTCTCAATATCCCGTTAAAACAGTTTGTTGCAGCCATCTCGGTCGGTGTCTATCAGGGCGTGCCGGTGCTGGATCTGGATTATGCAGAAGATTCCGAGTGCGATACCGATATGAACGTAGTGATGACCGAAACCGGCAAATATGTCGAAGTGCAGGGCACGGCTGAAGGTGAATCGTTTGATCGCGATACCATGAACCGTTTATTGGATCTGGCACGCGACGGCATCATCGATTTAATCGCTTTGCAAAAACAGGTGCTGGGTATTAAAACCGGATTTAATCCATCGTTCTCGTAGTTTATTTCGTTGTTTACCATGCACAAGTTAATACTGGCCTCGGGCAATCTGGGCAAGCTCAAAGAATTGAGCGACATGCTGGCACCGCTCGGTATCGAGCTGCATAACCAAACCAGTTTTGGCGTCAGCGAAGCAGAAGAACCGTACTGTACTTTTTTGGAAAACGCGCTGACCAAAGCACGTCACGCCGCGCGACATACCGGCCTGCCTGCACTGGCCGATGATTCCGGTCTGTGCGTCAATGCGCTGGGCGGAGCTCCCGGCGTGCTGTCGGCACGTTATGCCGGCGAACCGAAATCGGATCAGCGTAACAATCAAAAACTGGTTGAAACCTTGGCCGGCATAGACGATAAAACGGCCTACTATTACAGCGTGTGTGTACTGTTGCGACATGCCGACGATCCACAGCCCATTATTGCGGACGGACGCTGGAATGGCGAAATCTGCGCTGAACCACGAGGGGAATATGGTTTCGGTTACGATCCCCATTTCTGGTTGCCTGCATTGGGTAAAACTGCTGCAGAACTACTGCCGGCTGAAAAAAACAAATTCTCGCATCGCGGCATTGCAATGAAGAGCTTGATTGAAAAGTTAGCCGAACTAAAATGATTATCCCGATCAAACCAGTGTCAGACTCACCGCAACAACGCAACAAACCTGCCGAATTAAATTCCAACATCGCCCAAAAGTTTATGCAGCCAGGCATGCTGAATTTATCCGCATTGCCACCTCTGTCGCTGTATATTCACTACCCGTGGTGCGTTAAGAAATGTCCGTATTGCGACTTTAATTCCCATGAAGCCAAACCTGGATTTTTTCCCGAAGACGACTATCTGGCCGCATTACGACTTGATCTGGAACGTGCACTGCCCGCAATCTGGGGGACGCAAAATTTACACGATCTTTATCGGCGGCGGCACGCCAAGTTTACTATCTGCGGCAGGATTAGACCGCTTGCTGTCAGATGTGCGCACGCTGCTGCCGTTAGATGGCGCGGTCGAAATCACCATGGAAGCAAATCCGGGCACTTTCGAAGCGGAAAAATTTCGCTCCTATCGCGCCAGCGGCGTGAACCGTCTGTCGATAGGCATACAAAGTTTTGATTCGCATCATCTTAAGGCGCTGGGCCGGATACACGATGGCGACGAGGCACGTCGCGCGATAGACATTGCGCAAACGCATTTTGATAATTTCAATCTCGACCTGATGTATGCCTTGCCCAACCAGACTCTGGCGCAGGCCAGGCTGGATGTGCAGACTGCGATAGCCACCGGCGCACCGCATTTGTCCTTGTATCATCTGACGCTGGAGCCGAATACCTTATTCGCGAAATATCCGCCTGCCTTGCCGGATGATGATGAAAGCGCTGAAATGCAGGATGAGATTACCGCATTGATGCAGGGTGCCGGTTATGAAAATTATGAAATTTCCGCTTATGCCCAACCTAAACACCAGGCGCGTCACAACCTGAATTATTGGCAGTTCGGCGATTATCTGGGGATAGGCGCGGGCGCGCATTCCAAGCTGTCTTTTCCGCATCGCGTGATACGCGAGATGCGCCATAAAAATCCCAAAGCGTATATGCAGGCCGTGTCGGAAGGCCGGGAAATTCAGGAGTCAGCAGAAATCACGCGCGACCAGATGGGCTTTGAATTTATGCTGAATACGCTGCGCCTGACCGGGGGATTTCAGGTAAATTTGTTTGCCGAACGGACCGGAATGGCGATGACAGCCATCGAGCAGTCTTTGCAAAGCGCTGAAAAAAAAGGATTGCTATACCGGGACCACCAGGTGATACGACCCACTGAATTAGGTCGACGTTTTTTAAACGATTTGCAGCAGGAGTTTTTAAAGTCTTGAGTGAATAAGATTTGGAATCTGATTATTCCCGATCTTTCTTCATTTTGTACATCGCCGAATCCGCTTCCCTGAGTATTTTTTCCGGCTGCTCCCCATCATAAAAAATCTTGACGCCGATACTGGCTGAGCAAGGATGGACTATTGTGCCAATCACATAGTCTTCGCTGAGCTTGCGACTCAGCTTTTCTGTAAACAGCTCGACATATCTTTTCGTCAGATTTAAATCGATATCCAGCCCCAACAGCAGTATCACAAATTCATCGCCGCCCAGACGGGCTACGGTGTCTGATTCGCGGGTAATCAGGGTCAGGCGGTTGGCAACTTCGACCAGTAAATAATCTCCGGCTTCATGACCATAGGTATCATTTAAATTTTTAAATTTATTCAGATCCAGATAGATCAATGCCCCAAGCGTATTCTGACGTCGGTTGATGCTGACCGCCTGCCGCAATCTGTCCATCAGCAAACGTCGATTAGGCAACCCGGTCAGCGGGTCATGAGTCGCTTGTTTGCGTAGTTCATCTTCAAGTCGTTTGCGATACGTGATATCGCGAAACACCACCGTCACCGCCTGACCTTCGTTTTGCGGATTCAAGATCGGCGTGACGGTATATTCAACGGAAAAAAACGTGCCATCTTTGCGCCAGAATATGTCGTTTTCAATTTGGCGAATTTTCCCGTCACGTAAAGTCGCCGTGATTGGACAGTCTTCAATCGGGTAGACGGACTGATCGATACGATGGTGGTGCGCCGTTAAATGTGCGTGACGGCCCAGGATGTTTTCTCCCTGCCACCCGAGCATAGCCGTTGCGGCGTCGTTTTCAAGAATAATGATGCCGTTTTCGTCGATGACATGCACACCTTCATTCATGGATTTAAGAATGTTCTCCAGTTTGGCATTGATCCGTTTGATCTCGGTCAGATCAACAAATTGAATCAGCAGCAGATTCTCATTGTTCTGCTGTATGCTCGTAATATGACATTCGGCGACCAGCTGTTTGCCGTAGATGGACATGAGGTTTATTTCGCACTCACTGGGTGAGTTATTTTCCAGCGCATTCAGACATGCGTCCAGCAATCCCGAATTTTCCCAGACACAGAGTTGATAAAAATTTTGATGGAGTAATATCTCCCGACTGGTACCGACCAGTCTGGCAAACGCCTCGTTGACTTTGATACATAGCCCGTCAGCAGTGTATACCCCGATGGGTAGAGGTGAGTTCAAGAAAATAGCTTCATTAAAGGTGATGAGTTGCTTTAGTTTGTCACCGGTACCTTCAAGGTCTTTGATGACTTTAAGTTTTTTACCCTGTTCGATATGGATCAAAAAAAAGCTCAAAATTACTACCAAGATGAACAGACAGGTGCTTAGCCATTTTCTTTGCGACTCGGCCTTCCAGTCGCTTAATGCGTCATTGATGGACAGACCGATGTTGATGCTCATGGGTTGATTCCTGATACGTTGCATATAGAAAATCCGTTCAACGTTATCAATCACGGAATTGCCGATATAGGTTGCCGATGTGGCTCCTGATTTGTCAAATGCGACGATGTGCGGCGAGGTTATTTTTTTGCCGGTAATCTGCATATCCTGTCTGCCGTGGGCGAAGCGAATAATGACATTGGACTGGTCGTCGCGTAACACAAACGCATCGTCCTCATTGAGTGTCATTTCCTTGCCCGACAGTCTCTCGGTTAATCCTTCCAATTCGACCGAACCGTAAACAACGCCGCCGAATTCGCCGTTTGATGAATTAAAACGACGTGCGCAAATGATGACCCATTTTCTTGTGAGTCGTCCAAATACCGGCTCCGATATCACCATGCCGGCGTGGGGATTGTCTTTAAGCCGCTGAAAATACATGCGGTCAGTGATATTTATTTTTTCTTCATTTTTTGTGGCAGTGTCGTACAACACATCACCATTCTGGTCTGCAGCACTTAATAAAATAAGCTCTGGAACACGACCTTGCAGCTCATTTAACGTGCGGGTCAGATTTTTTCGATTGATGTTTGACAGCGATGATCGATTGCGCAAAATATCTGACGCAGAGAGTAAAGTGAGGTCGATATTTTGAAATGCCCCAGCAATACTGGCGGCCAGCGTCGCCCCCAGATCCTGAGCACTTAACCGTGTGCGCATCAATTGCTGCTCGCGGCTTTCATTCAGGCTGTTAATCTGAAATACAATCGCAAACACGATAAGAAGAACTGGAACGGCAATCTGTAGCAGAAGATTGGTTCGGTTGGTCGCATTGAGCGATAATCTGAAAGTCGAGTTTGAATGCATATGCTTCCAAAATAACAATGTGACCGACTGAATAATCGTGACCTGTCAAACCCGATTATCCTTTCAGCATAGTCTGAATGAGTAGCCTGAACAAGGTGCCGTATTTAATTGTTGCAGGTTGGATGAGGCAAGTTGCTCTAATTTGTCCCGCTCAAGCGCGCAAATCTGCATTTCATCGCAAACCGAATGACAGCGTATTGCCTGTTTCCGTACACTCGGCGTCTGTTTAATACCTCGACAACAATAAAAGGAGAACCTTTGATGAGTTTGCTAAATAACACCCAAAAGGGAAAAGTACGGCATGTATTTATTGGCGCTAACGGATTGCGCGCCGGTTGGAGCGCGCTGCTGTTTATTGCCGTAATGGCCGCTGTTGCGTTAGCTGTGAATTTGATTGCGCACATGCTGCATTTGCCGAAACATCCGCCCTCAGACGAAATGTCGTTGAGAGGTAGCTATATCAGCGAATCTGTCATGCTTGCAATGACCGTCATCGCCACCGCCGTAATGGCGCGTATCGAGAAAAAACCTTTTGGTTCGTTCGGACTGGGTGGGCAGCGTAGTATTCGGAATTTTGTGATTGGCATGGCGACCGGGTTTGTCAGTCTTTCAGCGCTGGTCGGCTTGTTATATGCCTGCGGATACCTGGCCTTTGACGGGATTGCTTTGCAGGGCCTATCAATTTTTACCTACGGAACGCTTTGGTTTGGTGGATTTATGCTGGTAGCGATCAGCGAAGAAATGATGATACGCGGATATCTGCAAAATACGCTGTTTCGAGGCATCGGTCCGTGGCCATCGATTGTCGTCCTCTCGCTGCTCTTTACCGTTATGCATTTGGGGAATCCCGGTGAAAGTGCCATGGGCCTGATGGGCGTATTTGTTGCAGGCATATTCCTTTGCCTGTTGCGCTGGTTGAGCGGATCGTTATGGTTGGGTATCGGCTTTCATGCGGCGTGGGACTGGTCGCAATCCTACCTGTATGGCACACCCGACAGTGGTTACATGGCGCAGGGACATCTGATGATGACGCATGCCATCGGCGATATCAAGTTTAGCGGCGGTACTGCCGGACCGGAAGGAAGTCTGTTCGCCAATCCGGTACTGCTGATTGGTATGTTGGCACTGTTGTTGATTATCCGCAGCCTAAAGTCGTCGACAATCCGGTAAGGCATGCTGCTGAAAAGCGCACTAGTGATAGCGTACTGCAGCAACTTCAATAGCCGCAGCTGTGATCGCGAGAGATTACCTCCCGCGATCGCGTGCGCGATGCTGGTCAGTTTCGGTGCAGGTCAGCATAACGGGTACTGGCTTGTTGTAGCAGTTCCTGCTGGTGCCGGATGTGCTGCTGTTCCTTGTCTGGATCGCGCCAATGCGGAACCGGGCGAGGTGGGCTAGCGCCTGGTTGCGGCGGTTGCGCCACCGTACCGCTGGCCATATCGCTGCGTTGCTGTAATTCGTCCAGCGCCTGCTTCAATTGTGTATCGTCGTTTTGATACCACGCCTGGACGACCTGGTCGCCGAGTATGCGTTGCCGCAATCGATCACGCTGTGTGCGCCAGTCAGCAATCCGATTCAGATCGGACAAGTCAAGGTTCTGCACCGCTAGCAAGTCATCATGTTCCTTCATATATTCACGATACGCCGCGACGATGCGCATTGCCTGATCAAACGCAGGGGACGGGAGTGTGCTTTTCAGGTATTGCTGCAATCGGTTTGCATCCTGGTCGTCAGCATGCTCCAGCAGAAAAAAGTCGATGACATCATGCAGAGCGGTATTGACGATCAAGTCGCCGTTCGCGTCGTTGACGGCCAAACCTCCGGGGGGCGCCAAACCGCCGCCTTGAGTGCCCAACTCTGGAGTGGAACCAGTCAACAGGCCAGGTCCGAACCTGTCAGTATGGGACGGTGCTGCTGTGTTGTGAGCTGTTGATTCTTGCGCAGGCTGCCATGCATAAAGTACCGCGAGTAATAACGCGGAGACGATGACTGCCGACAGGACGGCGCGACTTTTTCCGGGAAAATTTGCCATGTTATTCAACTCTGCAGCATGATGCTAAAGCACGATTTCAACACGCGATTTAAACATTGCAATGTCAAGAATTCAAGCCGCGATTTAAATCTAAAACATAGACTGACAGCAGACGGATGAATTGCTCCACCCGCCCACAGGCATCACTCTCTTAGAAATTGCTGCAGCTAGGCACGCTGCCACTTGTGGTGAAGCTGGAAGTCGTTACGCCGGTTCCGGATGGCGTATCGTTTGAATTGTCCAGATACACGGTGGCGTACTTGTCGCTACTTTGTGCAGTCGCATCCAGGCTGACGTTGGCCAGGTAAGCTTGCACCGGGTAGCTGGCGTTTTGCCCGGCAATTTCCGTGTACGCTCCTGATAGCGAGTCGGTTGAATACACGCCATTGACTACGATGTCAGACACTGTCGGACTGCCGCCAGCAGAGCAACTTGCGTAGTCGGTATTCATGATGATCAGATGCTTGGCTTGGGTGATGCAGGTGTTAATGTAGCTGACCTGTTTCACCGTCAATGTGCATGGATCGGTCTTGACATTGATGGCGTTGGCATCAGTCGATGCGTTGCCGTCCAGATCAACGCCGTAGACATAATTGTTCTCGAACAGAATGTTCGAGACGGTGTTCGCGCCGATGCTGCCGATCGAAAGGCCGTGCGTACCGTAAAGGCTGTTGGCGCTGATCGTCACGTTTGAGACGTTGGCGGAGTTGGTTTTCATCGCGACACCGTCATCGCCGGCTTCGATCGAAGAACCGTAGACCGTGGCATTGGTCAAGCTGTCGATATCAATGCCGTCGGCATTGGCGCGGGTTGCCGGGGTTCGGATTGACACATCCCATGCAGTAAAGCCACTCCCGCCTTGCACATACAGATTCGGATGTGCAGCTTGCGCCAACGTCACGTTATAGACGATGAAGTTGCTAATGTTGGTCGCCTGCACCAGGCGTGGCGTGCCGGTAATGATATCGCCCCGACCGTCTATGGTGCCCGGGCCCATGATCGAGGAGTTTGTGCCGGTGACGTCGATCAATTGCGCGTTGCTGGAATAGCTGTTGTTACCTTCCAGGGTGACGCCAGAATCGATGACCAGTCCTTCACCGCTGACAGTCAGACTGTCGCTGTAAAAGGCATTATTGGAACCGGATGCAGCCAGCACAACACTATGGCCTGTGCCGGCGCAACTGGTTAGCGCTGCCTGGATGCGGCTTGTGTCATCCGAGGTCGGCGGCGAGGCGCGCGAGGCGGTGGTAAATTGTGCCGTCAAGGTTTGGCACACCGTCGGCAGGGAAGGCTGCGTGACCGTGCGGCTATCGCCGGTTGCCAGAGTTTGCGCGCCGGCGATTGAGTGAATAAGAAGAAATGCAGCAGGTAAAACGTAAGTGCTGATGCTAGGGATTTTACTCATTGGGTGTCTCCTAAATGAGGTTGGCAAATTTGATTTTATTAGCTTTGCTTCTTGAATTGGTCGGTCCGGTATTAAATTGGTCTGACTAATTCAGTGGTGAATGCTAGTAGTGGTCTGATTGCATGTCAAGCGGTAGGGGCGCATAGTTTTGTAACGACCCTATGTGTGTCTCTCCTGCAACGCGGCGAAGATTCTGATTAATATGAATGTGTACTTTCGGTGCAGGGTGTGTCAAAACGGTTGCTATTCAAAAACAGGGAGGCTGTCATGCTCAAGCTACACGGATTCGCCGTCAGCAATTATTTCAACATGGTTCATCTGGCGCTATTGGAAAAGGGTCTTGAATTCGAGATTGTCACGGAGTACCCCAGCAATACCCCGGAGTTTCTCGCGCATAGTCCGCGCGGCAAGGTCCCGTTCCTGGAGACTGAGCACGGTTACATCAACGAGACCAGCGCGATTCTCGACTTTCTCGAAGAAAGCCAGGGCGGGCGGCCGCTACTGCCAGCCGCTCCGTTTGCGCGTGCCCAGGTGCGCACGCTGATAAAGGAGATTGAGTTGTATATCGAGCTGCCTGCGCGACTGTGTTTTGCCGAAGCGTTTTTCGGCGGCGTAGTGCCAGAGGCCATCAAGGACAAGGCAAAGATCGAGTTGCGCGCCGGTTTCGCCACCCTCAAACGGCACGCCAAATTCGCTCCCTACGTAGCCGGCAACAGCTTCACTCTGGCCGATATCTATTTCTTTTACAGCGTCGGCATTGCCGCCAAGGTGGCGATGAAGCTGTTTCAGTTTGATCCGTTGGAAGACCAACCAGAAGCGCGCGCCTTGTTGAAGCAGCTAAGTGAAAATCCGCACGCGCAGAAAATCGCCGCCGAGAGCGAAGCAGCCATGCCCGCGTTTATTGCGTATGTGCAGGCGAGGAAGTAGCCTTTACTCTGAATTGCTGCGCTTGCCCACGTTGCAGGTTAATCGAGGTCGAGCATTTTTAATGCCATCCTGTGCAAAATGCCCTAAATAGGGCATAGCAAATTCCAAGGTACTTCTGTAACGTTCGGACTGGCCATGAGGCACAGAGGCTTCGGATACGGAAATTTAAATTTTTTGAGGGAGTTACCATGCAACGAATTATCGGCGCATTAATCGTTTCTTTGGCCATGATAAGTAATTTATGTGATGCCCAGTCTGGAGTTAAAACTCCTTTACCCGCGGATCACCCGCTAGTCGGTACTTGGAAACTCAATGTTCCGACAACGAATTGCTACGAAACCTATCAAGTCCTTGCAGATGGAACTACGCACGTCACTAGCGGTGAGGAGATTGCTGAATCAGAATTTGAGATTTCATTGCACCCGGACTCGAAAGGGTTTTATAAGTGGGTCGATAAAATTATCAAAGACAATGGCAAGCCTGACTGTACAAAGGGAATCACACCGATTGGAGATGTTTCAGTAACTTTCATCAAATTGAACCCATCCGGGTCTCAATTTCTTTTGTGCGAAATGGAAGATATCAAAGCATGTATTGGTCCGTTTATACGCCAAGAGGGTATTTGAATAAGCGATCCTTAGTCGAACAAGCGCTATCGGCACCACGACGCCGCAAGAATGAGTCGTTAACTTAATCGAAACGTACGCTCAATTATTATTTGCAGGCCTGACCAAATTTAGGATGCTACTCATAAAAAAGACAAAGGAATTGAAAATGTCACGTTGGGCTACTAAGTATATTTTTATCTTTATTTTCTTCGTTCACAGTCCAATTTCGTACGCTGACCAGAAATGCGCCCATGCATGGGGTGGTCAGAATTGTTTTGGCACTCTTCAGTTTTCCTTCGTAAATCCAAAACTTGGCGACTCGGCTATGACTATACGCATGATTGTCTATCGCAATGAAGAGGTATCAATGGATTTGGAAAAAGGTGGGCTATTGCAGCGACTAATCGTGGCAAAACCATCCGGCGTCGCATTGTATTCGGGACTATCCGACGCAGAAAAATATACGCCCACTCAAAATCCGTTTATGTTCCTTGAGATGGGATTTGCCCTGCCGCTAGGCGCATTGCAACTGGCATTTCCTCAAGGTCCAAATTCTGTACCAGATTCAGAAGTACAACGCGATGTAATCCTGGAAGGTAAATCAGTGACTATTTTTGCGGTTCGACATGGCGACAATCGTGTTAATTTTCGACTGACAGTGCCGGAGGCAGGAATTCTCAAAGCGAACGGCTATTGGGATGGTAGCCGAGTCGAGTCGATGCCTGATGATTTCTCTTTGGTGGGTTGGTCGAACTTTATTTCGATGCAATTCAAGACGCTAGAAGATGCGAGGGCATTTACGCCAAAGCCTAAGACTTTGCAATAGCGAGTCCGTCTGATTGAATTATTAATTATCAGATTTCAATGTTGTATGGCTAGTTCTAATTGGCGGTCATGGACCGAGTGGCGGCCTATAAACACAATCGGCACGTTGCAGACGGTCGATCCATTCTCCAAACTTTAGAACGTAGGAAAACTATAAAATTTTGATTTGAAGTGATCTGCTCCCCTTATCAGACAAAACTCTAGAAAAATAAAATGAGAATAGTCAATCCAATATATCTACCACTTATATGCGAACATTTTTAGTTTCAATTTTATTGTTGCTGACGCTTGGCTGTTCACCTCAAAAGCCTGCAGCTGATAACCCTCTGCCACCAGTCCAAAAGACGAACCCGGCTCCCTCGTTAACTCAGTCCGTAGAAACTTCAGACAAGGTTGATCCAAAGATTTTGATGATTGCGGCATTTGGTGAACAATATCGACCGAAATCAAACGATGCAATTGTCGACCTATTAGATCCAGAGAATAGGGAGAACCGCAATTCATATCTTGTGACTCCTGTCGCGGTCAAAGTGATCAAAAATGGTGAAGCTGTTTTAGTCCTTAACGGCCAAAATGTAGATGATGATGGCAACGCGACTTCAGCGCACTCAGAGGGCGGTCTCCTCAGTGTATTTTTCTTCCAGTATAAGAATGGTCATTGGATGGAACTCAGGCGACAAGAGAACATTGAGTCGCTAGGATCGTCTGGATACATTGGAACAGTGGAATGGACAATGCTCGCGCCAGATAAGCCCGGAATGGTCATATTCAACGGCGGCACATGGCAGGGCTATACAGTTTCCAATATGTCGATTTTTGATTTAAGCGCTTTCCAATTGCAGGATCTTGCCGGAGAAATGATCAAAATTCATTCTGATAGTAACGGCGCTTGTGAACCGTCTTCGAATAATTGTTGGGATGTGTCAGGGGAATGGAAATTTGATGAAAATGAGCATACGAAACCATATGGCGATTTACTCATTACCTTCACGGGTAAAAAGAAATCTCCTTCAGATGAAAGTAAAACCAATCAGGGAAAAACGGGCAAAGAGGATGACGCACGAGTTCATGAAACAGCTCGCTACGGCTTTGATGGAACAGGTTATAAGCTAGTTGAAGGTATAAATCCTGTTCCTGATGTTTGACTAAATCCAATTGTTTTGCGCTAGCCACTTTCGGCACAGGTTGTCACAAAGCGTATGTCCGGTGTATGTCCGCACCTGAGCACAATCGGCACCAAACCGATATTGGTACGGAAGTCCAATTTTTGGAATGACAAAGATGAATGAAATCAGTGAAGCAACCCAAACCGATGCGCTCGAAATAGCCAGGCTTTTGACATCTCTTGGACACCACACTTCGGTCGATGAAATTAACGAACGTTGGGATAAATGGGTATCAGACGGGAATCTTGCTTTCGTATTTCGCAAGAACGAGGAGCATCTCGCCGGACTCATTACATTGCATAAAATGTTTGTGCTACACCGGCCGCACTACGTCGGACGTATAACGGCATTAATTGTCGATGAAAAATTTAGAGGGCAAGGTATCGGACGCGCGCTAGTCGAGACTGCCGAAGTATATTTAAAAAGCGCTGGATGTGGTCTCCTGGAAATTACGAGCAACAAGAGATTGAAAAAGGCTCATTTGTTTTACGAGCAGTTGGGTTACGAACGGACCAGCGAGCGCTTTGGAAAAACCATTTTAAATTCGACTGAATCGACGCAGCGTTAATCGGAATTAATCCGTGCTTACGGCACATTACCGCCGTTCGCAACGACCATCAATTTCCATGATTTTTTCGTAAAATGCCCTGATATGTATTGACCTGTCAAATTCACGTTTATTTTTGCAATTCAATCATGTGTATCCTTTTTCACGCAATGCGCTTATAGCAAAACGGGCGGCGAAACGACGGTTGATCAGTCTGATATACGCGGGTTGGATACCGCATGACAAAGGTTCGTCGTGGAGCTGCCTCTCTCTAAGTTCGAGGGTCATTCCGTTGCCGGACGCCTCATAGGGCATTCGAGGGTTCTCCAACCGTTGCCTGTTTTGCTGTAAGCGCACTGCATAGTCATCATGGTTCTCCTTAACTGTTGGGTGACAAAGGCATTGCTTGTCCAACCGCCCAGATAAAACCGGCTAACTCACGCGCAACGGCAGTACACACCTGCACCTTCAGTTTGCCCTTTGTTTCCAACAAGCGATACCGCCCGCACAGGCGTTTTTGCGCGTTCCAGGCAATCTCTTGTACTTTCTCCGATGTACATTCAGCACGTCGCTGTATGGCTGCCGTTTTGCGAGCAGCATGCCGATAAGTCCACGCTGATTCAATCAAGACACGCCGTACGTGACTGTTACCCGTTTTGGTGATTCCACCACGGCGCACGCGATCGCCGCTGGAATGTTCGCTCGGTACCAAGCCTAGATAGGCCATTAATTGTGGTGCACTGGCAAATCGTGTCAGATCTCCAATTTCAGCAATAATCGTTGTCGCTGTGAGTAAGCTGATTCCACGTAATGCCATTAGAGACTCAATCACTGGCCAGGTTGTTGATGCCTGCGCCACACGCTCAATCTCCCGATCCATTCCGGCAACGCGCTTGCCCCCGTCTTGGACCGCATTGATATATTCCTGCATAACGATTTGTTGTACGGGTTGGTCAAATTTGATTCCCTCCATCCAGCGAAAGTGCGCCTGCGTCCAATTGCTTTGTCCGCTATAGCGTTTGCCATGCCGCAGAAAGAACGCCAATAACCGTTGCTTGGCCTGTCGTTGCAGATGTTTCATATCCTCGCGTGCCCTGGTCAGATCGCGCAATGCCTCTTGCGTTCCGTCTGGCACCCACACGGCTTCAAGCTCTCCTGCACGAAGCAGTCTTGCCAGCATCATGCTGTCGCGCCTATCCGTCTTGACCCGGTCTCCTGCTTTTTTAGGAATCAAGGAGGTCGCGACTACTTTGCACTTCCAGCCAAGGTCGACAATTTGGCGATAAATCCCATAGCCGCACGGACCGGACTCGTAACAAAACAACAGATCCGTACCACCTTTCCTCAGGTGCTTAATCAATTTCTCCATTGCATCCGGCGTATTATCGATTTCACCCAGGTAGCGCACCTCGCCTCCGTTTCCTTCGGCTACCGATACGGCAATCGTCTCTTTATGGACATCCAATCCAATATATTTGCTAAACTCTTCCATGACCTACCCCCTCAATTTTGGCTCTGAGCCTTTGGTTCTTCGGACCCCTAGCTTAATCCACGTCGCTTGAGGTACGGTAGGTCAAATACATTATGTCTAAATAGAGCATATCAATTTTGGCTTTCCTTCTTTAAGCTCTCAGAATTGTAAAACTTTAAATTGTGAATAATTTGTCGAGATGAATTTAAAAAGATTGATTGCCATTGCTACTATTGGAATACTCTTGGCGGGAGTCGTCCTGTGGCTTTATTCTTTTTCGAATGTTGAAGCAACTACACCACTTCCCGCCGCCATTCAAAGTGGAACAGGGGATAAATCCACTTCAAGTACACCGCCTGCCAGAAATGGTTCAAAAAAGCCTTCCTGTAAGTTGTGGTGTGAACTTTTGGGCGAGCAAACAGTTGGACAGTATGTCAAAGGGTTGTATGGCGCAGCCAATGGAGGGGACAAACAGGCCGCTTATAATATCTATCGCGCGGAAACAATTTGCGCCATGGTGCCGCGAGTGCAGCAGAACATAAAGGAAATGTCGCTTGCAAACGACCCTGGCGTTTTCGCTTCCTATCAGGCGACCGTAAATGATATTAAGAGTGTTTGCGCAGATTTTAATGGTAGTGAAAGAGAGCGCCATGAGTATTTATTGATTGCTGTGAGGGGCGGTGTTCCCAAAGCAGCAACATCTTTCGCATTTGAGCCGCCAGAAGGTGTCGACAATTTTCATACAGAGCGCATCGATCCGAATGATCCCCGTGTGATCCAATGGAAGAAAGACGCGATTGGGTATTTAACACAAGCAGCATCGCAAGGAGATACAGGTTCGATAGGCATGCTATCTGGATTCTATGCAAACGGTCAGATGGCGCAACAAAACCTGCAATTAGCCTTGACCTACACAATTGCTTTAGCCAAATTACGAAATGATGACCTCAACAGTCAGTACATCAATGAACTCACAGGGAAATTGACGCCGGATCAAGTCAACACGGCGACTGCTGCAGCAAATCAGCTGGTTAGTTCTTGTTGTACCAAGCAGTAATCCGACCAAACAATTGAATGTATCTCGTCTGACGAACAAGGGCATGCTCCGAACGCATGCAGACCTTTATCCAATACCTGTTGTTGTTTCCGTTGTAGATGATTGACGAAAAACTTCTGAAGTTTGAGCTCCTGTGTTCTACTTGCAAATGACTGCAATGTGAAGAGGTAGGAGTCAGTCAACGCGCTTTTATGACAGCTCGGTTCCGGCACATTGCTGACATTTGGATGTCAGTAGTAAATTCTAGCAATTGGCACTATTCATGATGGTTTGTGATAAAGCGAAATACCACTTCGATAATATTAAGTATGAATTTGCCGCTAATACCCAGGAATTTGAACATGTGAGATCAACAGGTTAATCATCTATGAAATCAATTTTTCCAGCTTCGCTTTGCCTACTGGTGTTCGTCCCATTTAATGCGGCGATAGCGCAAGACAATCAAACTGGAACGACTGCAAATAGCGGGAATACCTACCAGAATCAAGCTTCAAATAATCGGGCATCCCCATTTTTTTTCACGCCTGACGAGATGCAATACAAGTTGATGCAGGTACTAAAAATGCCGGCTAAGGAATTATCCAAAGAGACAGTGGAAGCTATTTTCGGAATAAAAATGATCAATCCTGGCGGAGTGGGACCTGAAACGCTCCATGAAGAGTCCACCCGTTACGGAAAAAGAACTAGATGGTACAAGTCTTACACACAAGTAGGAGTCGATTGGTCGTTTTCGTTGGGAATGACCACTGCCCCAAACGGCGCAATTTTTGGTTTTAGATGGGGGAATCTAAGTAAGCCACATAAACCATTTTCCCTTCCAATGTGCATTGATTTGCAAAAAATCTCGGAGGCCATTGAACGCACAAATATGGGATGGGAATTGTCCCCCGGTGCGCATGGAACCCGCCACGCTAATATCAGCCTGCTGTTTACGAGGAGTGCAAACCGTTTTGATACTGTGAATGTTGAGTATTTGGGTGACGCAAATTGCATGTCCTCCTTTCGTTTTGTTATTAATACACCAGGACGCTAGTCAACTGGCTGCAATGTAGAACCTCGACTGTCTCTTCACAACCCAGACAGTCATGAATTCTTCATGTGATCAGTTCGATTTCCTGCATAGGAAAATTCAACCTGCAGCTGCAAAGTTTCGACGTATAAGAAAGCGCAATTTCATCTTGAGTTTGTACGTAAAATCAAATAATCATGGGCTTGCCGCCTCGAGGTGGCGTGGCAAGTTGATGGTGCGCTTATGGAAAGACGGACTGACTGTCGTGCTGCGTTGTACTTGAGAAGAGCGCGAACGTTTGCTTGAGATTCATTCGGACGTTTTTTATCTCGGAACCATGCCGGCTGAGCATTTTTAATACAATCCTACGCAAAATGCCCTATTTAGGGCATAGCACCCTCCATGCTTTCACTATATGCTCAGCGAGTTTGAAAAAAGTTAGTTGTTTCAACCGAGATGTACAGTTCAGATTTCCCACTTCGGCAATACAAAAACAAGGATCAACATGACTAGCCTGGAAAACCAACTGGAACAAGACGCGCCGCAGAAATTTTCATTCACTGGTACCGGTAGCGAGTATTTTGGAATTTGGATCGTTAACATTTTGCTGTCTCTGGTCACACTGGGCATTTATTCTGCCTGGGCCAAAGTTCGTCGCAATCGCTATTTCTATTCCAATACCTATGTGGCGCACAGCAGTTTCGATTATCACGGTAATCCCATCGCCATTTTAAAGGGGCGTGTAATCGCGATTGTGTTATTTACTCTTTATAACTTGGCCATTCGTTCTTCGTTTCGATTTGTGGGGATTATGTTGCTGGCTATGGCGATAATCATGCCGTGGCTGATCTGGAAGAGCCTGCAATTCAGGCTGTACAACACCAGTTATCGTGGCATTCGATTTGGCTTTCGGGGTAGTGCTTCGCAGGCATATATGAAATTTCTGCTGTTGCCGGTATTGACTCTGTTTACTGTCTATTTGCTTGCACCGTTTACCCATCAACGCATCAAGAAATTTCAGCACAGCGAGAGCCGTTTTGGTGCTAGCTATTTTTCGTTTAACGGGAAAGTCGGTGAGTTTTATATCGCCTATCTGATCGGAATTGGCGCATTGATTGCCGGACTGGTTGCGATCAGCATAGTTTTTGGCAGCGGGTTGATGGTGTTTTTCGCGCACTCAAGAGATGTCAAACCAGACCCCAGCATCGTTGCCGGCTTTTTCAAATTCATATTTGCACTCTATATCTGGATATTTGCAATTTTCCCGCTGTTTTTGACCTTGATTCAAAATCTTATCTGGAACAATACCGAGCTGGCCGGTCATCGGTTTCAGTCAAATTTAAAATGGGGCAAGATGACGTTTATCGTTGTGACCAATATACTCGGCGTGATATGCACGTTGGGACTGTTTGCTCCGTTTGCTCATATACGCTATCTGAAATATCGGGTTGAATCGATGACGCTGATTCCCGATGGAAGCATCGATAATTTTGTTGCTGCATCCGAAGAACAAATTTCAGCAACCGGTGACGGCGTGGCAGATGTGTTTGATTTTGATCTGTCGCTATAAATGGACTTGATGCGAGGGACCTGATGCGCAACCATTATGCGATCATGCATTTATGATTAGTGCCAGCTATTTTGACGGAAAAACTTCGCGGCTGTACCACGTCCAGCTCCATGTCGACAACGGCATGGCTCAGGTTAGTGGAGACATCAGCCGCGAAATTTCTATTGCCGAACTGCGCGTTTCCGAGCGCACCTTGTACGCCGCGCGGCGGGTTACGTTTCCGGACGGAGCGTATCTGGAATCGAGCGATCACGTCGGATTTAATGACATGTTGGCGACGACAGGGTTTGAAGATTCACTGGTCGTGAGGTTGCAGCACAGCTGGCGCGCGGTTGTGGCATTTGCACTGCTGATCGTCGCGTTTTTGATTTTGTCGTATATGTTTGTATTGCCCTGGGCTGCCAAGGTGATTGCCAGGAATTTGCCGGCCAGCGTGGAGACTACCATCGGAATGGGCGCGCTGGATTTTTTGGACAAAAACGTGTTTACGCCTTCGAAGTTAAGCCCGGAAAAGCAGGACAGCATCCGAACCCGATTCGATCAGCTGCATTCAATCCAGGATGGCGGTCCCCCCGTTGAACTGGTTTTTAGAAGCAGTAAAGCCGGTGCCAATGCCTATGCTTTTCCAAGCAGGCAAATCGTCGTGACTGATCAAATAGTTACATTGCTGGATAACGATGAAGAACTGATGGCGGTGCTGACGCATGAATCCGGTCATATCGTCGAACATCATTTCACGCGCCGCTTGATTCAAAGCTCGACCATTGCGGTTGGCGCCACCATGCTATTTGGTGACGTATCCAGCGTCATTGCCGGCATACCCACGCTGTTACTGGATTTAAAATATTCGCGCGATGCGGAGCGTGACGCCGATGCTTATGCCATTTCCGTATTAAAAAATAATGGTATTCCAGTTGAGAACCTGGCGTTGGTATTTACCAAGCTCAAGCAACAGGCCAAGGGGAATGATCCTGTGCCTTATCTGTCTACCCATCCGTTAACGGAGGAGAGACTGGAGCAGATACGCAAAGCGGAGTAGGAGCAGAATAAATAAGCGTCGGGTTGATGGCGCAAATCGACAATTCCGGCTATCGCGCCTATTTACCATTGCTCCCATCATTTTGCGCGTCCGTCGCTTCTCTGTGGCTGGTGTCAGCGCCTTTCTCTACTATTCGCTCACTGCCCAGTTCACACATTAGTCGGGCCCAATCTTTTCACTCTATTAGAGGATTCTTATCATGACACAGCAATCTGCCAACACCGTTCTTGATCTTGTAAAACAACTCGCTGACACTGTACTGGAATTTTTTGCGCATTTGATGCGGTGGCTGCCTCAAGCCAGCTGGTCACAAATATTGGCTTTGTGCATAGTGCTCGCACTGATTAGTGCAGTACTGCCGCTGGCGGCGACGCTGTTCGTACTGTTCCTGATGATGAAATTCATCCTGCTTGCGGTAACGCGACCTGGCCAAAAACAACAAGAGAATCTTTGATTAGCTTGCTGAATACCGCTAGAAAGGCAAATGCTCAATAACTATTTATTGGGCTAACGGATTGCGCGCCGGCTGAGGCGCGCTTCATATATTAAGTAATTTAAATCGCGTAGGCGATTCTTCAAACGCGTTACACGCCCGTAAATTTTTAATCAGCGCATCAACATCGGAATAGTTGAATTGCGAACACCACTCAGCCATTTTTCGAATCGCAGCGATGAATCCTATGGCGTCATTATTCTGAGTTAGCACCTTTTGGCAATCCACATACTGTGGATGATACAGCGTTGGAATAATGACGCGACATAGCCCAAGACGCGATAGTTCAGCATTCATCGTGAGCCTTGACAATCTTCCGTTGCCATCGACAAATGGGTGGATTTCAGATATCAGAAACGCATAAAAAATTGCGCGTGCCAGTCCTTCTGGTATTGTTAATGCGATTTGCGATCCCGCTTCCATGGTGCCCCTGACGAATTCAGGTTCCACAAATTGTGTTGTTCTGGCCCAGTTGGTTTGGGTTTTCAATTCCCCTGGGCTTGCCTCTGGCCTCCGGGATAACATAGTCCGATGTCGTTCCTGAAGTCCGGTCAAAAATCCGCTTCCTGGCGGCGGCAGCGTATCTCTGGAGCTGGATTGCGTGGCTTGGTTAAATACGCCTAATATGTCGTGCGAATCCTTAGGCCTGCTTTCGATAATTTGATTGCGCAGCACAATACCCTGTGCCTCCTCAATGGAAAACCGGGTACCTTCAACGTAGTTTGAAAAATAGGATTCAATGAAGGCGAAATTAATTTTTTCCTGACCATCACCGGCAATCTCTTTAATGCGCGGTAGCGGTGTTGTGCGCAATGCGCTGGCCAAGACCTCGAATCGAAATTGACGTTCAGTATCAGTTGGCGTGCCTTTCACGATCAATTGACCACTTTTAGTCTTTAGCACGCCTTGGCTATGCGTTTTGAGCAATGCGCTAATCAGCACGTTGAGTTCATTAAATGCAGATTCTGCACCCATTGCTGGTGCAATTTCTCTGGCGTTGTCACGGACTCGATTCAAACCTTCTTCCTTGTCGACATTTAAGATAGAGGCAAGACGCTCTTCGACGGCTGCTTTACCCGCTCTGGTCGGGCGATTTTTCAGAGAGCGACCAAGATTTTCCAACAACGTTCTGGACTGGGACGACCAATATAATCCTGAATCGCCCAAGGCGAAATCGCCGTGAATGTGGAGCGGACCTTTCAGTAAAATCAAGGTGACACCTGGCAATTGGATACTTTTATTGAAGCGGGTAGGGTGACTCAAGGTCAGATAGCCGTCTTTTGTCAGTCCTTGCGAGAAGGCGCTGATGTGAGAAACCACCGCTCCGGGAAAAAGGTGACCGGCTATACGCTGCCAGTTCCGTTTGACCCGTCCTTCGATTTCTTCGGTGTCCCCATTGAGAACATAGATACCTGATGCGATTCTGAAAAGAACGCCGGTTTGCGCATTGCGTTGGAGCTGACGTGACTGGACGAGGTCTTCCGTCGCGAAGAAGACCTCGATTGGTTGACGCAATCTAACTAAGGAAGAGATCATAGTCCGGTAAGTTGTCGTAATTTGACTAATTAAATCAATTATTTGTCGTTTTTTAGCTAAGTAATGATATTCCACTGTGTAGCAATCCACAACTAGTCCTGCAACTTCTCCTGCAAAAACTGAATAAACGTCGACGTTTTCAATGGCAGCCAGTCGCGCGCCGGGTAGACCGCGTAAATCGGCGGGCCCGGCATCAGTTTGCAGTCAGCCAGAATCTGTACCAGTTCACCACGTGCCAATTCTTCCGTGATCACTTTGGCGGGTATCAACAATATTCCCGCACCGCACACGGCAGCTGTCACCAACGCGCTGCCATCGTTGATCTGGATGGCGCCATTCACGCGCACTTTGTAGCTGCCTTCTTCATCGATAAAAGTCCATTCGTCATACACGCGTCCGCCGTTTTCATAAATCAGGCAGGCATGCGCGCTTAAGTCGGCTGCGGTGTCGGGGATGCCGGCGCGTTTCAGATAGGAAGGTGCTGCGACGACGACGCGCGGATTTTCTGCCAGCTTGCGCGCAACCAAAGACGAGTCCGGCAATGGCGAAACGCGTATCGCCAGATCGATTTGGTCCGCGATCAGATCAACCAGCTGATCTTCCAGACTCAGTGAAATTTTTACCTGCGGATAAAGCTGGGTAAATTCAGCGATCAACGGCACGATGAGTTTGCGTCCCGCGTTGGAACACGAAATTCGCAGCAGACCGCGTACTTGTTGCTGGTATTGATCGGTTAATTGTTCGATACTGGTCAGCGACTGTTCGATTAAACGCGCTTCCTGCAACACGATTTCGCCGATCTCGGTCAGTGCCAGTCGTCTGGTTGAGCGCTGTATCAAACGTGCACCCAGGTCGGTCTCCAGTCTCGCCAGCTGACGCGACACGACAGATTTGCCACAGCCCAGTTGGGCAGCCGCCTTGCTGATGCTGCCCGCCTGGACTATCGTGGAGAATATGGCTAGATGTTGTGGATTTAGCATTGCAGTTTCCTTCGTTGTGCGACCTGATTGTCCTGATTTGGTCAACAATATAATGTTAAATTGCAGACTTATCAAACACCAATCGGGCATCTATACTGCATGCTTATTGATTCACCCTTGATTCAACCTTGATTCATCCCAGATTCATCCGTCACCTGTTTCAACTTACCGAGGAAACCCATCATGACTACACTCAATCACCAATTCAAATTGGTTGCACGCCCAGAAGGCAATGTGAAACGCAGCGATTTTAATTACACCAGCGAGCCGGTACGTGATCCGGTGGACGGTGAAATCGTGGTTAAAAATCTGTATATCTCGCTTGATCCGGCCATGCGCGGCTGGATGAACGAAAGCAAGGCGTCGTATATTCCGCCCGTCGAGCTGGGTGATGTCATGCGCGCTATTGCAGTGGGCCAGGTGGTGGCATCGAAAAATCCGCAGTATGCGGTCGGTGATCATGTGAACGGTTTATTGGGCGTGCAGGAATATGCCTACTCGGATGGCAAAGGCCTGATGAAGGTAGATCCCAAACTGGCACCGTTGCCGGTTTATCTGGGCACGTTGGGCATGCCGGGTTTAACGGCTTATTTCGGTCTGCTCGATGTCGGCAAACCAAAAGAAGGTGAAACCGTGGTGGTATCCGGCGCTGCCGGTGCAGTTGGCGCGGTAGTGGGACAGATCGCAAAAATCAAAGGTGCACGTGTGGTTGGTATCGCCGGTGGTGCAGACAAATGCCGCTATCTGGTTGAAGAGCTGGGCTTTGATGCGGCGATAGACTATAAAAATGAAAACGTCATGGACGCGTTAAAAACGCATTGCCCCAAAGGTGTGGACGTTTATTTTGACAATGTGGGCGGCGATATACTCGATGCGGTGCTGGCCCGTTTGGCACGCGGTGCACGGATAGTGATTTGCGGTGCGATTTCGCAGTACAACAATACAACGCCACCGAAAGGACCGGCCAATTACCTGTCGTTGTTGGTGAATCGCGCCAGCATGACTGGTATCATGGTCGCGGATTATTATCCCCGTGCGATGGAAGCGATGATGGCCATGGGGGGCTGGATAGCTCAGGGTAAGCTGAAAACGCGTGAAGATATTGATACCGGTCTGGAAAATTTCCCGGAGACGTTTGCCAAATTATTTAGCGGTGAAAATAACGGCAAGCTGGTGCTCAAGGTATAGGCAGGCTTGTAGGTTGGGCTACGCTTCATCAGCCCAACGGTCTTTGAATTGAGGTTAGTTGTAATTTGGGTGTGGAGTGTTGGGCTGATGAAGCGTAGCCCAACCTACGTAGCGTAGCCCAACCTACGAAGCGTACCAACCTACGAAGCGTACCAACCTACGAAGCGTACCAACCTACGAAGCGTACCAACCTACGAAGCGTACCAACCTACGAAGCGTAGCCCAACCTACAGAACGGACAATAAGCAGTTAAACAGGAGTTTTCGGACTCCTTTTTTATTGAGAAAGAATTGACGATACTGCGATGAATACGACGAAAAAAATCAGCATCATCATCCCACTCCCGAATTTCGATTTCGATCCTTCCGAAGTTGCCGTGCCCTGGCAAATTTTGCGCAACGCCGGATTTGACATATCGTTTGCTACCGCCGACGGCAAGCGCGGCTATGCCGATCCCATCATGTTGAGCGGAAAAGGCCTGGACCCGTGGGGATGGGTGCCGGTATTGAACAATATCCGTCTGATCGGATTATTTTTACGCGCCGACGGCAACGCCAGAAAGGCGTATGCCGAGCTGGAACACGATGTGCGTTTTTTAAATCCGCTCCATTTTGATCAACTGCAGGTCGCTGATTACGACGGCATGCTGCTACCCGGCGGTCATGCGAAAAAAATGACGCAGTACCTGGAAAGCAGGCAGCTCCAGGATTTTGTTGCAGATTTTTTTGATACGGTGGACGAGCGCGGCCAGCACAAGCCGGTAGCTGCAGTTTGCCACGGGGTGGTACTGGCTGCGCGTTCGATTTCCAAACGTACCGGTAAATCCATTTTGTACGGAAAAAAGACCACCGCACTGACCTGGCAGCTGGAAAGCAAAGTCTGGGACCTGACCAAATATCTGGCGCGCTTTTGGGATCCGAATTACTACCGCACTTATCTGGAAACCAAAGACCAGCCTTCCGGCTATATGAGTGTGGAGCAGGAGGTTAAAAGAGCACTGGCACACGACAGTGACTTTTTGAATGTGCCGGATGGGGTAAGGCACCACTGGTTAAAATCCAGCGGCATGGTGCGCGACAGACTGACCGATGCCAAACCGGCCTGGGTCGTTAAAGATGGAAATTATCTGTCGGCACGTTGGCCGGGCGATGTGCATACGCTGGCACTGAACTTTGTTGATGTGCTTAAAAATAAGCAGTGCTAAGTTTTCGGCATAGCCCGAGCAATGATTTCCTGCACCGCGACGCCGCGCGGCAAGCTGCCGTACTGATGGTGGCCTGCGCTTTCCAGCCGCGAACGACAAAATGCGCTGGAAATAAAGTCCGGCGCATGCCGCAATAACAACGCAGCCTGCAATCCCAACGCGATTCTATCCACGATGTCGCGCGCACGGTATTCCAGATCGGCAGTATCGTGCAGATCATTTTTTAATGCGGATACATAGCGGTCGAGTGCCGGATTTAATCCCGCTGCCAGTTGGACTTCATCAAAATAGGCTGTCAGCACCTCAGGCGATTTTTGCAAAACACGCAGCACATCCAGACACTGAATATTCCCGCTGCCCTCCCAGATCGCATTCACCGGCGCTTCGCGATATAACCTGGGCATAGGCGAATCCTCCATCACGCCGCTACCACCGATACATTCCATCGCCTCATACGCATGCTGTGCGGTGCGCTTGCAAATCCAGTATTTTCCGACAGCCGTAATCAATCGCGCCAGATGGTTCTCATGCGCGTTCTCTTTCTGGTCCAGGGCGCGCGCGATACGCATCGTCAATACCGTAGCCGCTTCCGATTCCAGTGCCAGATCAGCGAGTACGTTCTGCATCAGCGGCTGATCGACCAGCAGCTTGCCGAACGCACTGCGTTGCCGGCAATGGTGCAGCACCTGCGCCACCGCCATGCGCTGGCCGGCGGATGAACCTATCATGCAATCGAAGCGCGTCATCGACACCATTTCTATAATGGTAGGAACGCCACGACCTTCCGGACCGACCATCCACGCCAGCGCGCCGCGCAATTCGGTTTCACTGGAAGCATTTGAGGTATTGCCCATTTTCTTTTTCAGACGCTGTATCTGCATCGGATTTTTCGTGCCGTCCGGTCGCCAGCGCGGTAATAAAAAACACGATAAGCCTTTGGGTGTTTGTGCCAACACTAAAAAAGCATCGCACATCGGGGCGGATACAAAATATTTATGGCCGACCAGCTCATAGGCCTGTCCCGCAGCTTCGATACCGACAGGAATGGCCTGGGTAGTATTCGCGCGTACATCCGAGCCGCCCTGTTTTTCCGTCATCGCCATGCCAACCGTGAGCCCCAGTTTTTGTTCGGCCGGGACATTGCGCGGATCGTAAATACGCGACGTTATTTTGGGTAGCCACAGCCTGGCCAGATCGGGTTGCAATTGCAGACAGGGCACGGCTGCTGAAGTCATCGTGATCGGGCAACCATGACCGGCCTCGACTTCGGTCTGCATAAAAAATTTGGCAGCGCGCACTACCTGCGCTCCCGGTTTGGCATCGGTCCAGTGCGATGCATGTATGCCTTCTTCAATCGCGGTACGCATCAGCGTATGGTAGGAAGGATGGAAGCGGATTAAATCGATGCGATGGCCGAAGCGGTCGTGCGTCTCCAGCTCAGGCTGAAATTTATTGGCAAGTTGTCCCAGTTCGAGAAAATCTGCGGTGCCAATCTGTGCGCCAAAGCGCTGTAAATCATCTGTCGCCCATTGTCCGCCTTCGCGTGTCACGGCTTCCCGCAACACCGTGTCAGAGCCGAACAGATTCAGATTGCTTAATTCAGTTGGCTGATTCAATACTTCGTGCGTAACTGCGCCGTAATGATCTGCGCATGCCGCTGCTGGTGACGACGCTGATGCGAGGTTCCTGTCCTGTGTCTTCATTCAATGACTCCGTATTGAAAAATATCGATATCTTTTTGGTAATCCAGAACAAGCGAACTTGTGTTTGTGATTTATTTAGTTATTCTTAAGGTTGGCTATAGCGTCAAAATGTAGTCACTATCGCGCTATGATGATACCTGTCTACTTTTCTGGTTCCGACTTCCACTATGCTTGTTATGTGATGGATAAACAAATAAAAAGAATATCACGGCCATTTGAAACTACGCCCGGTCTTGTGATGCAATCACAACGACTCATGCAGATATTGTGGATCTCGACCACCGCAATATTTATCAGCCTGATTTTTATGCTGGTCAGCGACGCAGGCTGGACCATGATCACGCGCATGATGACGGTCACGCTGTGCGTTTTTATGCTGTGTCTTTGGCTGAACTACCAACAACGGGCGCAATCTGCAGCCGGCCTGTTTACGATGACGCTCACGATTCTGGCCTGCTTCCTGATCTACAATTCGGGCGGACTGCACGACGAGGGAGTGTTGATCTTCCCCGCGATTCTGCTGCTGGCCAGCGTGTTTGGCACCCGCCGTCAGTTTATTGTCCTGCTGCTAGGCCTGATCAGCTTTCTGGCTTACATCGTGACAGCACATATACAGGGTTGGCATAAAGTGCCCGATCAGGTGGAAACCAATCTTGGATCATTTATCAATGTCGCCGTGATTATCATTGCCAACGGTTTTTTTGCGGTAGTGCTGGCCAGTGATTTGCGCAAGGCGCTGACCGAACTCAATCTGTCCAAAAGAGAATTGCTGGAGCTGAATGACCAGCTGGAGATCCGCGTCAATCAACGCACCGAGCAGGTCGAAACTGCCCACAAGGCCTTGCAGGAATCCATGGATAAACTGGAGCAGGCCATGACTGAATTGGTGTATGCCGAAAAGCTGGCTGCGTTGGGTTCGATGGTGGCCGGTATATCGCATGAATTAAATACGCCCATCGGCAATACCTTGCTGGCCGCGACCAGTATGGAAAAATTATTTGAAGAAGTGTCGGAAAAAATTCAGGCCGGTAATTTCAGACGCACCTCGTTTGACGAATTTATTAAAGAAGGTCTGGAGATGTCTTCGCTGATTTCCCGTTCCACTCAGCGCGCCGCCGATATGGTGGTGAGTTTTAAGCAGGTGGCAATTGATCAGACCTCCGAGCAGCGTCGGACTTTTGATCTGCGCGACGTGATTGAAGATAACGCCAAAGCGTTGCTGACCAATTTCAAAAAGAAGAAAATCAGGTTAATCAATTCGGTACCGGCTGGCATTGAATGCAACAGTTTTCCGGGTCCGCTGGGACAAATCCTTTCCAACATTATCCAGAATGCAATCCTGCATGGCTTCGATGAAAAAAGTTCGGGCACGCTCACGATAGAGGCCGACAGTCAAATGAAGCAGGTGCTGTTAAGCATACGGGACGATGGGGTAGGGATGTCAAGCAGTGTGCTGACCCACGTATTTGATCCGTTTTTTACCACCAGACTGGGCAGGGGAGGATCGGGACTGGGGCTATCGATTTCACATCGTATCGCCACTTCCGTGCTGGGTGGCGATCTGAAGGCTGAATCAACTCTCGGTCACGGCGCCACTTTTATACTGACATTGCCTAAGGTGGCGCCGTTTCCGATTTGAGGTTGGTCACGGCAGAAGGTATCAGTGGATTACTGAGTTCGAACACAGTCCGCGTATTGAACGCGGCCCTCTTGATCGCATCACCGTTATATTGGTTGAATAATTTGTCGAAGGAACCATCCGCGATCGCGGCGCGTAGTCCCCGTTCTATCCATTGCGCGAGTTGCGGATTTTTCCTGCTGACGAAAAAATACGAATTCACCGGATAATGCAATGCCAGATGCTGTTCGACTTCCAGTCCAAGCGTTGCATGGCTCTTTTGTTCGGGCCATACTTCAGCGACTCCGCGCGGAAAATATTGAAAGCGCCCGGCAGCCAACATGGGATATAAACTGCGCGCGTCGGAAACATCAATCACCTTAAATCCGTTAGCGCGCAGGATTGCCGTATCCGCCCAGTCACTCTGTTGTCCGGCCAGCACAGACTTCAATTGCTCGGCGGTGTGGATATGTTCGAACAGGTCGCGGTCACGTGCATTGATCAGGAACAATCGCCAGCCCAACATGCCGTTGTCGATCGGAATGAGTATCGGCAACAGGCGCTGTTCAAGCTCGGGCGTCGTTATTCCCCAAAGCACATTGATTCCTACGTCGGCTTCCAGCTGGTACCACGCCCTTGCCGTCACCATGCTTTGTTTATTGGCCTTTAATTCATATTGAATGCCGGTCTTGCTTAAGGCGAGGTCGAGTAGCGCCAGCTGGTAGCTGCCGCGCTTATCTGTCGCAAAATCCGAACCGGAATAGGCGATGACGACGGGAGCCGCCAGCGCAGCCGGAGCAAGCAGCAAGCTATGCATTAACAATAAGAGAGCGACTCCGGCAATACGAAGGCGATCAACCAGGCGGTCTAGTGTAGTAGTCACGTATGGAAAAACCAAATGTCAAAAGTGCGTCCGGCTTCAGATGAGAAGGGTTAAGTTCGGACGATTGTTGCCCATTTTTGGCTTTTATGCCACTGCAATTTAATATCCGGGCGCAGAACCCGGACTCATCCAGCCGCTCAGCGTGTCGACAACTCAACCCACAGTTGATAGTGTAATTCCTGGCCTATCAACTTTTCCGGAGGTTGCGGATAGCGCGCATTCTTTACTGCTGCGATTGCAGCCTGGTCAAACAGGCCGATGCCGCAGGTTTGCATAACGTGCGATTCAATCACATGTGCATCTTTAAGAATAAACTCCACCCGAACCCGACCCGAAAAATGCATGGAAGCCGCGACAGCCGGATAGAAATAGGCGGACTGAACTGCGTCATGCACTTTAGCCGCATATTCCTGAGTCGGGTCGACTTTGCCTGATGTCGGCACCGGCGGTGGCGGAATGACGGGTGCCGGTGTGGGGTCGGCAAATGCGGTCTGCACATCGCTTTGTAATTCAGCCAGAGGCGGGGTTGGTACTGCCACCGGCGCCTGCCGCGGTGGCGTTACCTGCTTTGGCACTATCTTGCTGATCTGTTTGACCGGTTCCGGTTTTGGTTTCGGTTCCGGTTTGGGTTCTTCCTTTTTAGGCGTATCGTCCTCGACCAGGGTAAGCGGAACCGGTTCGTCATGCGCTGCATGGATCGGAGGACTGCTGGCTATGATCGCCACCACTACGGCGATCATGCCAATTTCTATTAGCAAAGCGAGCCCGAAAGCCTGCGCCGGTTTGGGCTGGTTTTCAGGCTGCGCGCTTATTGTCGGTAATGTCGTCATTGCGATATCGGTCATAACGTATTTAATTTCCCGCACTTTTACGCGTTGAAAGACCAATTTCAGTTGCGCCGCCCAATTTGATGGCGTCGATAACCGACATAACTTGCTGTAATGACGCGGTATCATTTCCAGCTATCGTCACGGCAGTTTTGCTGCTGTCACGTTGGCGCAACAAGGCCGTCAACTGATCGGTGGTGAGGACCTTGCCGTCTACCAGCAATGAGCCGTCCGCGCTGATTTCCACCAGCAGTTTCGGCGGTGGCATGGTAACTGCCGTTGAACTGGTCGGCAGTTTGGTGACGTGACCTGAAGTCGGAATCATTTTCAAGGTCATCATGGCAAAAAAGACCAGCAGAAAAAGCATGATGTCGATCATAGGGATGATTTCGATACGCGCCTTTTTTGTTTCGAGATAGCGCATGTTATGCCCTCACCGCAGGGCGCAAGGTTTCAACCTGTGCGCGATTGTTCAGCTCGTTGTCGGTGTGGCCCGACACTGTCGCGGTCTGGTCTTCGTGGCGATTCATCATCATGATCTTCAGCGTTTCGAGCTGATGGATCACGAGTCGGACGCGGTTATGCAATGCATTGAAAAATACCAGTCCGATCATGGCGATCAGTAAACCGGCCGCTGTTGAAATCAGCGCTTCGGCAATGCCGCCGGTAACCTGGGCGGAGCCGTTTTGCGCGTCACCCAGGACATGAAATGCATTGAACATACCGATGATGGTGCCGAATAATCCGAGCAGCGGAGCGAGTGTAATGATGGTGTCCAGAATCCACAGACTGCGATCCAGTTTGGGCACTTTATGCATGATGGCTTCTTCCAGATGGCCGCTGAGTGCCGGTGAAGAACATGTCATGTGATTTTTTAAAACAGCAAACAGGCCTGCGTGCGGAAGATGGGCCAATTTTTTCGGCAACTCGATTTCTTCGACGCGGTTACGTTCTTTTTTTACCAGATTAATCAATTTCTCCCCACCCTTTTCCATTGCGGCCAGATAGCGGGTGCGCTCGATAATGACGGTGAGGGCGGCCAGCAATAACACCAGCATGACGTAAAGAATGCCACCAGATTCATTGGCAAGTTCGGCGATGTAAGAAATATTCATAATAGGTTTTTAAAATAAGTGTTAATGAGTTGTTGAAGTACGTTTCCAGAACAAACTTGTGTAGCAGATTTTGAATACAGGAAAAGGGAAAAAGTGAACCTGAAAATCCAGGTTCACCGTTCAGATCATGACTGCCTATGACCGATTAAATAACTGATCAGAAATCTGCTGTCAGAGTCAATGCAATGCTACGTTCCGGCAAAGTGGTGATCAAATCGCCTGGCAATGGATTGGAATCCGAACCTGCACCAGAAATCGACGTAATCGCAGTGTTGTTAAACAGATTGTTGACTGCCAGTTGCACCTTCAGTTTTTTGGAGAAGGAGGTCGGATTTTGTATCGTGTAATTGACAAACATATTGGTCAACACGACAGGATTGATCGTGTAAGCAGCGTTACCCGCAGCGCCAACCGTATTGTCGTTATACATTTTGCCAACCCGTTTGGTCAGTATCGACGCGTTCCAGCTGTTATCGGTGTAGATCAGACCCAACGCTTCCGTATCAGACGGCGCATTCGCTACCCATGAACCGTTGCTGTACTTGGTGGTACCTACTGTGCCGTTAGCGTAGATGCTGAATCCGCCGCCAACCAGATAAGTGCCTTCCAGTTCCAGTCCCTGGGTTGTTTCCGTTCCGCTGGCTACGCAAAGCTGGGTAGTGACATCGGTTGGGTCGGTGTTACAGGTATAGCTGTTATCCAGTTGCACGTGATAGATATTGGCATTGAAGTTGTAATCATTGACCTGATACACGGTACCAACCTGGTAAGTGGTCGATTTTTGTGCTTTCGGTGGTTCTGCCACTTTGGCAAACGGTACGTCAAACACTGAAGTTGGCGGAATCAGATCGCCTTGCGCTGCCTGGAAATAAGTAGACCAGTTATTTTGCAACTTGTAATGCACGTCGAATGACGGCAGCACGTCGTTGTAGCTGACGGTATTGTCGATGCTAGGCAGGCCGCCGGTTGTAATGCCGGTGGTTTTATTTAACGTACCGCCCAACAGTCCGACTTTTTTCAGATCCTGCAGATGGTCGTATACCTGTTTGTAATAGGCGTATTTCACACCAGGTGTGATCGACAGATCGTTGCTGACTTTGAATTCATATTCCACATACGGTTGCAATGTCGTGGTTTGATAAGTTTCAGAAAAACGCGGAGTCGGCTCGTCTGCCCATCCGTCCAGCTCATTCGAGTTCAACTGATGACGATAGCTGTTCGCGTATTCCGACCACAAACCAGTGCGCAAAGTACCGAAGGCGGAATCGTTCGAGAAGCGAATCAGATTACCGGTAGTGTGATACGAGTTCAGCTTGTCTACGCCGGTGTCATTGGTTGGATCTTGCGTTGTTGCAGGCAGACCTTTGACGACAGTCGGCACTGCGCCGCCGATGTTTTCCTGATTGTGATAGCCGTAGTTGTAGAATTTTTCATCCATATTCCAGCCGCCACCCAGATTGGACTTGACGCCAATATAAGAGAAACTGGTTGCGACGTCGTACAGGTTGTAACCGATGTAGTTGGACAGAGCCGGATTGTCGCTGTCCAGATAGTTTTTGCCGTATTGCGCAACTTGCGCGCGGGTTGGTGCACCGGCATCCAGCTGATGATTACCCACATCCATATACGATGTAAAGATCGTGACCAGCGTGTCAGGCGACACGATGTACTGATATTTGCCAGACAGGGCGCGACGATCCTGTTTGTCGTAAGTTTCGTAACCGTTGGAAGTCATCTGCTGCGCGTTGATCAATAAATTCGAGCGACCATCTGGGCCGAACTGACCGGATTCATTTTCCAGCTGGATCAGGCCGGTGTCCCATGTGCCGTACGAACCGGTGATGCTGGTGCGGCGATCTGTTTCCAGATTGCGTGACAATAAATTGAGTGAGCCGCCAAACGTTGCCTGACCAATTGTCGCTGCCGACCCTGGGCTACGGTCTACAACAGCACCGCCAACTTCCATTTGCGGGAAGAAGACGTACGAGTGATGGCTGACGCCGTTGGTGTCGTTGAATGGAATGCCGTCAAAGGTGACCAGATACTGACTGTCCGACAAGCCACGCACGGTGGTGGCTGCATTACCCTGACCAACACCGTTAGGGCTGTAGCTGAACGCACCCGGTGTCATTTCAAATACCTGGCTGAAGTCGGCAACAGGAGACATGAAGTCGCGCACATAGGTATCACTAACGACGGATTGCGCCGAACGCGCATCCAAAGGCGCCTGCGAAATCGCTGCCTTGGCGGCGTCTGTTACCGGCGCTGCGTTAGTGGAGCCATTACCGCTTGCACCTACTACACCCAGGTCGGTTGTTTGCTGAGCTTGTGCAAACATCGGGGTGGCTAAACACATTACAGCAAGTGCGCGGATTACATTAAGGGCACATGGCTTCAGGTCAAACTGATTCATCTAAGTCTCCGTTTAAGTAAAACCGCGAAGCTTAGAGAACTGATATTTCAGCAATGTTAAAGTTTTATGAAATTTTGATGACATGACTGCCATTGCCAGAAGCGGACAGTCGGGACTTCTGAATTTGTTGATGCAAAAAACCAACAGAAGTCCGCGGTTAAATTAAATCAGTGCGCTTCGTTTGGCGTTGCACGACCAAATTTCCATACAGCGAGACCGCCGAACAGCACAGCGAATCCGAGCAGCACCGCAATTGGTGCGACCGCTGCATCAAAACCCAAGCCACGCCAGGTCATCGCGTCCAGTCCGTCTACTGCCCAGCGGGTTGGAATCGCCAAAGTAAATGTCTGCAGCCATTGCGGGAACAGGAAGGCCGGAACCCAGGCGCCACCCAGCATCACCATGATCAAGGTAGCGAAGACAGCCAGTCCGCGTGCTGCTTCAGGAGTTCTGCCGAATGCCGCGATCAGCAAACCGAAGCTGGCTGTCATCAGCGAGAACGACACGATGATGCCGATAAAGCCGGCCATGCTGCCATCTATGCTGACGTGGAACAGCAGTCCTGCAACAGCGAAAATAAAACATTGCAGGGCGCAGGCGATGATGGCGCAGGACAGGCCCCGTGCCGTCAACAGTGTAGTGACGGTGATCGGCGCAGCCAGCAGCCGGTTCCATACCCCCATGCGGCGTGCCAGCAAAATGCCGATGCCGGCATCGATCGCCATGAACAGAATAAATTGCACGCTCATGCCGGCAAACGAATGGGCGTAGCCGTTGTATTTGTTGGGGCCTGAGGTCAGCGCCTGATCCACTGTTGCAAACGGCATGGACATGCCGTGTACGACCGTGGCTGAGGTTGTGTCTGTATCGTCTTTTGCTATTTGATCCTGAAAGTGCAGCACGCTTTTTAGCAGATCGTGCAGGGCGGGGTAGGCGTTGGTCGCGTCCTTTTCATTGGCTGCTTCAAGACGTGCCAGGCTGTCAGCGACCATTTTCTTGCCACCGGGGCCGCCGAACATGTCCGCGGTGACGACCTGCATCACCTGTTGCGTGAGCACGCCTTTTACCATAGGCAGCACCATGTTTTGCGATGGGTCGTAATACACCGTGATGTCCGGTTTGGCGTTCTGGCCGAACAATGCAGCGCCGGCCTGATCGCCGAAGCCCGCTGGAATCACGATGGCGGCGTTCAACTTGCCTTTGGTGACCTGTTGCTGAGCCTCGGCTTGCGGCATATCGATAATGTGCAGCGTCGGATCGGCGCGCAGACCGGCGGCGATTTTATTGCCGATGTCGCTGTGGTCCTGCATGGTCAGCGCGATGTCGATTTTGGCGTGTTCGGTGGACCCGGTTCCGCCGAATAAATAACCGAAGAATGAGCCCAGTACGATGGGCATCAGCAAGGACAGCAGCAGGGCGCGGCGATCCGAGCGAAACAGAATCAGGTCTTTTTTTATCAATGCGAGTATGGCAGTCATTTTCTGGTTTCCTTGTTGGATTAATCGCGCAGGCGGCGACCGGTCAGGGAGAGGAAAATATCTTCCAGCCTGGTTTTGGCAGTCGCAAAGTGGGTGGCTGTGCCGGCTTGCGCGGTGAGCCAATTCAACACCGGCATCGCATAGGCGCCGTCGGTCAGCAAAATATGGATGTTCTGCGCGTCACCTTCTACGCCGGTAACGCCATGTTGGCGCGTCAGTTGTTCAAGCACGGCGGCAGATGCAGCCTGCGCCAGATCGACCTGTAATGCGGCCTGCGCGGGTAGACGACGGTGCAATGCCTGCGGACTTTCATTGGCCAGCAATTTGCCGTGGTCGATGATGACGATATGATCGGCCAGTCGCTCCACCTCTTCCATATAATGGCTGGTATAAATCAGCGTGCGGCCCTGACTTTTGATGAGTTCGAGACTGTCAAATATCGCATTGCGACTTTGCGGATCGACACCGACGGTGGGTTCATCCAGTATCAGCAATTGCGGATCATGCAGCATGGCGGCGGCGATATTCAGACGGCGTTTCATCCCTCCGGAAAACGTGCCGGGTTTGTCGCCAGCGCGATCTTCCAGTTTGACCAGTGCCAGCACTTCATCGCAGCGCGATTTGAGCACAGCACCTTTGAGGCCGTACATGGCACCGAACAGCTTGAGGTTTTCGCGCGCGGATAAATCGTCGATCAGAGCGAGGTCCTGCGGCACCAGACCGATCTTTTGTTTGACTGCGCTATTTCCTGCAGTTAGCGTCTGGCCGTCGATGAAAACCTGGCCACTGTCGGGACGCAGCAAGCCGCACAGCATGCTGACGGTGGTGGATTTTCCGGCGCCGTTGGGGCCGATTAAGCCCAGCGTCTGGCCGCGTTCGACCTGGAATGAAATGGAATCAACGGCGCGCCGCTCGCCGTACGATTTGACCAGATCGACAACGCGCAGTAATGGTGGATTGTTCATGTTTTCCAATCTGTGAATTTGTTTAAACGGTGATGGATACTGCCTGTGATTGCCATGGTTTTTAGTAACCATGTAGCGTAGTCTGCGCCATAGTCAGGGATAGGATAAGAATCGATTGTCATCAATTTGGCGTGACAAATGTCATGTGAACACGACGGGTTAAAACTATTTGCGAACCGCGTGCTACCTTTACCTAATCAAGGTACTCCCGTAAGATGAGTGCGCATCGCACCTACGTAAAGGGAATATAGATGCATTATTCTGATCAGAGACCGTTGACGATATTGGCAGCCAGGCTGTATTCGTTTATTACGCTGTGCGCCCTGGCGCTCGCGCCTGCCGCACTGATTACTTACGTTGCGCTATTGCCCGGCACCGATGCTCGCTACGACAACATGAGCTTCCATGTTCTGGCCATAGGCGTGGCGACGCTGGAGGGGCTGTTCATCAGTTTCGTATCCTGGCGCTGCTATCTGCGATCAGGAGAGCCGTTTCTGCGCTGGCTGACCTTGGGGTTCCTGGGCTTCACCGTCATTTATGCTCCGCACGGCGCATTTACCTATATGGCCCATCACAACATGTGGCTATTCATTCTGTACGGACCGGCCTCACGGTTTGCGATGGCGTGTTTGCTCGTCAAAGCCTCCTTGGTCTATGGTCACCCCGCCGTCGATACGCTCGAACGCCGTCAGGCAGGTTGGGGAGTCTGGATCGCAATATTTATCGCTATTAACGTCGCGGTAGGCTTTCTTGCCTATTCGCCGATTGCCGGTGCTCCCTGGGTGCGCCTGTCGATGGAAATCGGCGCTGCCTGCCTTTCTGTGGTCAGTTGCCTGGTCTTGCTGGCACGCAGAATTTCCCAGCCATTGATGCATAACTATATCCTGGCCACGGCATTTTTTGCGCAATCGTCCATCTCCTTTGTGATCTCCAAAGTCTGGGACCACCAATGGTGGCTGGCCCATATCATCTTTGCCAGCGGCTTTTTGCTGGTCAGCTACGGCGTCATGCGCGCCTTCCTCACGACCGGCGCGTTTTCGACTGTCTATAGCTATGAACGGATCATGCAGCAATTGAAGGACGAGCTGCAGGCGCGTACCAAGGCCGAGCAAGACAGCGCCGACCGCGAGAAAAAATTGATCGAGGCACATTCCACCATGTTGCTGGCAGCCGAGGTGGCACAATTGGGTATGTGGAGCTGGACCATTGCTGACAACGCCGTGCATTGGAACCGGCAAATGTTCAAACTGTTCGGACAACCTGAACTGCCGGACGGCGATGAGTTGAGCTATGCGCATTGGCGCTCACGCGTACATCCGGACGATGTCGAGGCAACAGAGGCAAGGCTGCTGCGCGCTACGGAAGGGCATGACTCATTCGACACCGTATTCAGGATCGTCCGGCCGGATGGCTCGATACGTTACGTGCAGGCCGGCGCTTTCATCGAGCGAGATGCTGATGGAACGGCAAGTCGCGTAATTGGTATCAATTTCGACATCACCGACCGCAAGGAATTTGAAGGCAGCTTGCTCGAAGCGAAGCGCCAGGCGGAACAAGCTACGCTCGCCAAAGGCCGGTTTGTGGCGAATATGAGCCACGAAATTCGCACACCGATGAATGCAGTTCTCGGCATGCTGCAACTTTTGCGCCAAACCAGCCTTGATACGCGCCAGGCCGACTACGCTACAAAAGCCCAGACCGCTGCGCGTTCGCTTTTGGGTTTGCTAAACGACATTCTCGACTATTCCAAAATCGATGCCGGAAAGATGGAACTCGACCGGCATCCATTCGATCTTGAAAGTCTGATGCGCGATCTCGCTGTCATCCTCTCCAGTAACCTGGGCGACCAGAATATCGA
>Ga0206992_1017_pt1 | contig 39103 bp, 29 predicted proteins | sample Alteio_BWMinCont_6_FD_153267 | JGI IMG/M metagenome (GOLD analysis project Ga0206992, IMG submission 153267) | Enriched cells from forest soil in Barre Woods Harvard Forest LTER site, Petersham, Massachusetts, United States -... | ecosystem: Environmental > Terrestrial > Soil > Temperate forest >... | reverse complement strand
TGCCGCATGATGGGAAAAAGGAATTCGCAAGAGGATTCATTCCTCGTCTCCAAAGAAAAAAATTTATTTGGAGTCTTTGATGGACACAAAGGTGCCAAGGCTTCCAAATTTGCGTCTGAGGAATTTCAGGCTATTTTTGAAAAGGAACTTGAAACGAACCAAAATATTGGCCAAGTACTGGTCCAATCTTTCGAAAAACTTGACCAGAAATATCTTCAAAATTGGATAGAGAATGGAAGATTCGATGGATCAACTGCGATTGTAGTTGTGGTCTACAAAAATAAATTGCACATTGCATCTGCAGGAGATTCACAAGCGATTATGGTTCGTGGTGGTCATGTCATTCTCAAAAGTCCTGTCCACTGCCTTGCAAAAAATTCAAAAGAAATCGAAAGGATTTTGGGATTTGGTAATCGAATTTATTTTGACCACATTAATTATACAGATGGAGGATGTGCAACGTGTTGTGACATGGACAAAGAGCAGTATGATGAAATCAAGAGCAACATTGACCACACCAAACCATCGTGTCCAATATTTATGGAAGGAAGAAACGCTTATGATGGATCTGGAAACGCTTATGATGGAGGCACCTCCGTCTCCAGATCCATCGGACATTTTAATTTCAAGAATAATGGCATGATTGCCACTCCTGAAACCGTTGGAGACATTGAGATCCAATCTGGTGACATCGTTATTATCGGATCCAATGGTCTTTGGGATGTTTTCACCCATGAAAAGGCAATCAAATTCGTTGAGAATCAGATGGCGGTGTGGCGTAATAATACCCAAAGAGCATGCAACGATTTGGTACAGGAGGCCTTTCATTTCGGTAGTCGTGACAATATCACAGCCATCGTTATCAAGTTTTAAATTGAAATCATTGCTCCAATATTGAACCAATATTGTTCCAATTTAGTTCAAAAAAATTGAAAATACAACAGTCTAAAATGTCCATTAGTTATGGCAAACTATTACATTTGGCACAAAAAGAACTCCTGTTCTCTTGCCCAAATGGACAAACGGCGCCCTGAACAACTTCTGGAAGAAGCCAAAAGGTATCTTCTGGAAACGAGGATCATTTGCCAAAGAGTGCATTCGGAAATAATTCGAAAATATCTTCCGGACGATTTTGATTTCGACAAAAACAAAAATATTACCGACTGGCAGCTTTACGAAAAAATTTATGATTCCCAGAAAGAAATCGCATTGGCAAAACAGATCACCGAACTGGTTGTTGCGAACCGGAGCGAAGAAGAAGAAGAAGCAACAAGGATCCGCGATGCCCTCATCCGCTGGGTCCATTCAGCCACAGGACCCGAGTATGTGGTGATTGATTCCTGGAATATGAAATTTCCATCTTTCAAAATTGGGTTCAAAAATCGAGAAAACTTGGTCGGTGTTTCCAAAGATTTCATCCGCATGGTCAACGAAAACGAAGAGGCCGACGAATCCACCGAAGAAGCCGAAATCAGATTGCGCACGGAAAAATCTGTCCAAATACACTACACGTTCGTGGGAGAAGATGACGGCGAAATCGAATTCGATGTCCTGTACCTTCTTGAAAATTGACAATTCATTTGTTCGAAAAAATATACCAGATCATTTGATTTTGTATATTTTTTTAATTAGTTGATAAAATCATAGCAAGCATCAACCATCCATTGTTTGAACGGTTCTACCTGGCCATCCGAATTTATCGTTCTCTTTTCAACAAATTCTGTCAAATATTTTCCATGATTTTTCTTGTAGAATGCTACCAAATCTTCCTTAGTAAATTGCGATGTTTTTACGGTTAAATATTCTGGTTTGATGTTAAGATTATTTGCAAAATCTTCCGGAACATTTTTTAGTGGTTTAAAAAATTCATGATTCATATCAAGGCTCCCCAATATTTTCATTATATCCTTTACATCTTTGACATCACACAATCCATAAGCTCTCTTATAATTTCCATTCGTCATTACGTATGACAAATATTGGTTAATTTCACTTTTATTGAGGATAGTTCCGTATCCTCTTTTTCGATATTTGTCGATAATACTGATCGGATCATAACTTCCAACAAAATATTTGAAATCAATATTTGTAAAAGTTTGGTAGGCCGTTATAGATGACGGAAGCATATAACATGTTGTACCATCATAGTATGACCTGACACAGGGCAAATGGAATCTTGATATGCATGAGAAAAATTCTTCATTCGAAATTCTAAAAACTTCAAAAGGATGTGCCAAATATTTGGATGTTATTTTATATTTAAGTGTTTCCCCAAATCTTATGAAAATATTGGATTTGTTGGACCTTTTCAACATTGACTCATCTGTGCAATCATCCACAAAATCATCATTACCGTCATCAAATTCTTCTGCCATTTTGGTCTTTTTGTTATAAATAAAGTAATCCATTTGGATTCCAGAATTATTTTGGGGCATCCTGTAATTAATAACTTCTGACTCAAAAGAAACATCGTTTATTATTAGTGTAGTTTTGTCAAATTCGCAGTAGTCTATTATTTCAAAAAATTCTTCATCATTAATTTTTTCTACCAAAACTCGCCTGTTCGTGTCATTCGAAGATTTTTTCTGTTCCAAATAAAGTTCATAAAAATAAAATTTAATTGGTCTTTTATTTTTATTATTTATTATATCTTCGTAGGTAAATGGAATTTCTCCTTTGTTACATTTTTCTTTCAAAATTGTTGAATTAATATATATTGCCAACGACTTATTTGGCACAATTTGTACATCCGATTCTTTGAATGTGGTATTATTTCCAAATAGTTCATTTGCATTCGAACTCAAATTTGTATATACAATTTTTCTAATACTTTTAACGTGGTTGATGAAATCAATAATATTTTTATGGTTGCACGCAATATCTATGTCGGATTTTGAATAGTATTCTTGGAAGAAACGGTTCAGTTCAGAATCTGTTATTGGAACCTTGAAGTCAGATATTTTTTTAAAGAGGCACATCAATGGATTTATTTTTGGTATAATTGCCGGCATCAAACCACCAGTCAAAACCATATTAGTCCAGTCGCCCCCTGCCAGTAAATCGATTTTGGAATTTCCACTTATAAAAATATTAAGCCTTTTTTTGAATTCATCTAAATCAACAATTCCGTTCTGGTAACACATGTCTTGTTTTACACCATTAATATTGTTCGCATAGTTTACCAAAGAATCGGAAACCATGCACGTGAAGTACGGATTAAGATAAGGATTTTCGTGACAAAACGGGAATACAGGAAGGCAGTTTGCAGTACCAATATCAAAAATAAATCTGTCAGTTTTCTTAGTTTTAGTTTTTTTTAGAGACTCCTCCATGTACAGAGAAATCCATGCATACCCTATTATATACCTGAATGCCGGTTTATATTTTTCAAACAGATTTTTGTTGGCCTCTAAAACTTTTTTATTTCCCAAAATATAGTGGCAATAATTTTTGCTTAGTAACAGGTTGCATACCAAATAATATTTTTCTTTTTCGTTCAATGAATGGCTTACCAGCAGTTCTTCGATATCCTCCATTTTCATTTGCAATTCTTTTGTATTCGTTAGCATATAAAAAGTTTTGTGGTCAGTTTTTGAACCATCCACATATGTTGTAATTTTAAATGTTTCATCATTCATATTTGTGTTAGGACCATTTAGTACATCATTTTTCACATTCGGATTCGTGATTTGTGGAGGATATGCTGGATCTTTTTCAATTTTGTTTGTATTTTCCTTGAAATTGTTCAATAATTTTTGTAATTCTTTGTCTATTGTATCATCATCTTTCAACATATTCCATTTTTGGACAAATTTAAGGTTGAACTTTCTATCGGCGAATGCTTTATTAATTGATAACAAACAATTTTTTGGGTCCTGCCAAAATTTGAAATCAGTAACTTGACTAACAAGTTCGAGCATATGTCTTTCTAATTTTGTGTCATCCAAATTATAGTAGCTCGAAAATATTTTTTTCTCTATAAATTTGTCCAAATTATTGTCGGCTTCATAAAGTTTTAGCCATGAATCAACTGTTGATTTTTTACTATTAAGCATCAAATATACTAATTCTTTTTGGTTTAGATCATATTTGCAACCGCTAAAACAGTCCAAGATTTCTTTATTTACTTCTATTAGTCCTGAACGGATGCTTGATAGGTTTACAAGACAAAATGGACCTTTCACCAGTTCTACAAAATGTTCACATGATTTAAGCTCAGATATGTTAGTATCTTTATCATAAAATGTTTTAACATTTTTTATATTTTGTTCAGCTACCTGAAAATTATCTGCCAAACATAAAATATAAACATATTTATATTCATCAAACAATATTTTTGTTTTAGTAAATTTTAATTTTGAACCGTTCGCATCTAAATAAAATGGATTGCTGTAGCCATCTGTTTCCTCAATATTTTTATGCACGAACGGGTCAAGTGATTCAATATCAAATGGAATTTTATTTAGTCCAGAATCGCTCATTTTTGAATATTATGTTAATTGGTATATTGGTATATTAGTATACAAATATATCAAAAAACAATTAAAAAATCAATTTTTTTTATTTATATTAACTATCGCTTTCACTGTCCGAACCACTGTTTGTAGCATTTGTGGTATTTGCTGCTGAACCATTTTTCAATTTGTTCCACTCAACCGCCGCTCTTTTCATGTATTCTTTGTTTACAAGTCCTGGATTTATTTCCCGCTGCCGTTTTAACTCGGTGGTAATGAAATTTGTATATGAGATTTTCGGTTTTGCCAGTTTTGGAGTAGAACTACTTTTTTGTTTGTTCCATTCGACAGCTGCTCTTTTCATATACTCCCTGTTTTGAAGCCCGGGATTTATATCTCGCTGCCGTTTAAGTTCGGCTGCAATAAATTCTTGGTAAGGCGATATATGTTTTTTTGTTGAAGCAATTTTCATTGGAGCCTTTTTCATTGGAGCCTTTATCCCCAGCGTGTAATCATCGCTGTCCGAATCATATTTTAGTGGTGCCTTTTTCTTCGGCATTTCTTCTTCGCTGTCAGTATCCGAACTATATTTTGGATTATATGTTGGTTGCGCTTTTTTCGGTACATCTTCACTATCTATATCCGATTCATATTTTTGTGGAACCTTTTTCTGGTTATTCCATTCTGTTGACGCCCTTTTCAGGTATTCCGCATTTGACAGTCCTGGTTCTTTGTTCTGCTGCCGTTTAAGTTCGGCTACAATAAATTCTTGGTAAGACGATATATGTTTTTTTGTTGAAGCAATTTTCATTGGAGCAATTTTCATTGGAGCCTTTTTTCCCAGCATGTAATCATCGCTGTCCGAATCATATTTTGGTGGTGCCTTTTTCTTCGGCATTTCTTCTCCGCTGTCAGTATCCGAACTATATTTTGGATTATATGTTGGTTGCGCTTTTTTCGGTACATCTTCACTATCTGTATCCGAATCATATTTTTGTGGAACCTTTTTCTGTTTGTTCCATTCTGCTGACGCCCTTTTCATGTATTCCACATTTGGCAGTCCTGGTTCTTTGTTCCGCTGCCGTTTAAGTTCGGCTGCAATAAATTCTTGGTAAGTTGGTTCCGATATTGGTTCGGAACCATCATCAGAACCATCGGATTCATCAACAATAATATTTTCGTCTACGTTTTCATCGTTACCAATATCTGATAAATCAGATGCATCTTTCAAATAGCTTACCAGATCTCTTGGAATGGTATCGTTTGGATTTGGATTTGAATTTTCGTCAAAAACATCTATAAATGTTTGTCTTATATCAATTTTGTTGTCTCCAGTATAATTTTGTGTATTAACAGTGTACAATGGTTCATCCATGTCGGTAAATTCTGCATAGGTAACTAAATTTGCTTCAAACAAACTTTTGAATATTTTTTCTGCCAATTTTAAATTTATAAATGTATTATTTCCAAATGCAGTCGTAGTAGTAGTGTGGTTATCGTTCATATATGTCAGCGCTATCGCCTGAAGAATGTTGCACATTATGCTAATCTTTTTAGACCCAAGTTGTGCCTCAAATTGGGCACTTCCTAAAGTTGGCTGCCAATTAATAACATACTGGTTATTATAAATATTCAAATAGCACTTTGAAATAATTTCCAGATAACATTTAAGTTCAGGCGGATACATTATATCCATATCCGATATATTATATATTTTCCACATGTTCTTCGTTAAAATAATTGGATTCATTATTTTTGTTGATATACACGGCAGTTTCAAATATTCCTCCGATTTAATTTTAATGTCTGCATTATGGATCGTTTTATTAATATCGTTGTTGCCTATAATATCTGCTACAGCATCTATTAATTTTTGTGAATCATTTTTCCCAAGGTTTCCAGAAATTCTTTTTATTATCTCGAGTTCCAATTCCAAATTGTCATATTTGGAATCAATGATGCGGGCCTGCATAAATTTACCGTAGCAAACCAATAATTTTGTTTTTTCACAGTACACCGACAAAATGGTAGCCACTTTATAAATTTTTTTAATTATTTTTTTCTCAACATCATTCGTATCTATTGTTTCATATTCGGACTCATTTAGTATATGGTGGCCTGTTAAACTTTTTAGAAGCGTATTCAAATAACTGCACATTGCATTTATAACAGTTGTTTTGTTAACTATATTTTTTATAATATTCGAAAGTTTTGTTCTATCAATTTTTGTAAATTCGCTCATGATCATAAATGCCCGGATAGAATCAATATAGTCAACCAATTGTTCAATATTATTTTTATCAATATGAGATAGACCGTCAGAAACTTTTACAAGAATATCATCATTCGTACTTCCAACTATGCCATTATAAAACATACATATTTGGATTATGGACAAAATATCATGCGAAATTTTTCCTGATTTAATATTTCTTTCCACCAAAAATCTTTGATAATTTTTAATGAGATTATATAGTTTCAGATAAAAATCTTTGTAGGATTTCCATATCTGGACATACATCCCGAAAGTAACTCCACTAGTGCTCGTGCTCGTGCTATTATTTTCGTCAAAAAGTGCATCCTTAATTGTAGAAATTTTTTTTGAAACAATATTTATAATTGAATTCAGTACTATATTTGGGTCTTTCATCTGGGCGTACGTAAATAAATTTTGTAATTCATAATATCCATAGTTGCATTTGTCATCCGCTAATATCTGGTCAAATATTTTTTCTAATTCAAAAATTGGATTATTTTCGGTACAAATAATTATACCAAGCCTGCTATTGTTCATGCACAAATCAAAATATGGTTTTGATTTTAGTTGCGCCGTTATTGTTGTACTATTGTTTATGATATCCATTATTTTGATGTATATAGTGCATATCATAATGTACAGTTATTAAAAATGATAATATTTTTCAATTTTTTTTTTATCCCATCATAAATTTGACTACAATATATAAAATAGCTAATATTACTCCTCTCACAAATATTCCTGACGTTTTTTCCATCGAAGGTATATATTTTTCTAACATTTTAGATGTTTTTGGATAAACCAGAAAAACAAAAATTATTACTAGTATTACTGGAATTATAATATATGTTGTAAAGTTGTTGTTCGATTTTTTCGATTTTGGACATTGTTTTGGTTGCACATCGTTTACAATTTTATTTTGTTTATTATTTTGGATTAGTTGTTGTATCTGCCTATTAATTTGTTGGTTCTGGTTTTGGGCAATTTTTGGATTCAGTTGTGGGTTCATTTGCTGGTTTAGCAGCTGTGGATTCATCTGTAGCTGTGGATTCATTTGTAGCTGTGGATTCATCTGTAGCTGTGGATTTAAGTGGTTCAATGGTGGATTTAAATTGTGGTTCAGTACTGGATTTGTTTGGGTAGATATTTTTTGTCTGTGTTTTATTTCTTGGTCTGGTTTTAGTTCTGACAGTTCTATTTCGTCGTCGTTATTTTGTCGTTGTTGCTGAAAAAGTTGGTTTTGTTGCATTTGTTGTGCAAATAACATTTGTTGCTGCTGGGGTGTTAGCTGTCTTATGGGTGTTCCCTGAAAATTCTGCATATGTTGTTGCTGTTGTTGTTGCTGTTGCTGTTGTAACAAATTATTGTCCGCGGCAATTTCGATCAACATATTATTATTTTGTTTGTCCAATTTATCAAGTTGGGTATGGTAATTGTTGCTCATTCGTATATTATAAGAATCATAGATATATTATATATTATTCTAAAAACGAGTATTATTATGTACAATCTGGATTAATACACTCTTCATAATGGTAACTATTAAAATCTTTAACACATTTTGTTGAACAATATTTGGCGCGATAACATCTTTCACATATAATTAGTTTATTTATTTCTTCTTGGCAGTTGATACATTTATTTTTATTTTCCTGCCACCTATTCATCCTACTATTTAAAATAAGATATTTGCTCCAAAATGGTGTTATTTTTTTTTCTACTGGTTTTCCATCCGTACCGACATCAACAATAGTAGTCGTATGTATTTCATCCGGGTTGAGTTTGCGGTCGCACAACCTTCCATATGACAGAACATTTAACCTTTTAATTTCGTGTAAACTTATATTTAAAAATATATTTTCTTCCATTTCGTGTAAAACAATAACATCTCCGTACATTGGGTACAGACCATTTACTCTGGTAGCAATTTTATTAACATATTTTGTTTTGTTTGAGTTATCAAATTGGAAATAAAACACAAGATTGTATTTTAGAAGATCGAATGACAATTTTTGGATATTATCTTTTTCATCCAGCTTAAAAACTTTTTTTACCAAATAACTTGGATTTTGGTAATAATATTTTGAAATATTTTCATCTTTAATTACAACTGCTGAAAAGAAAAATCTTCTTCTTATCACGCGCAATATGTCCTCCTTAGTTGTTGAACCAATGGTTGCAAAATATTTTTCTCCCAGGTCATAGTCATTAACAAGTATGATACAATTATTTTCGATTGCATTGTGTTTTAGGCTGAACAAACATGCCAAATTATTCATATTTTCGGTACAAGATTTATCATATTCTTTCCAGTTGGGCTGGCAATAAATGATTTCAATAAATTTTTTTGGAAAAGAATATGATGTTTCGGTGTGGTAAAAAAATTCATCCAATTTCCTGTCTGGGAATTTGTTCGCAAGATTTTCACATACAATTGTCATCAAATCGTCTCCACTACCAACGTCTACAAATTTTATATATGGTTCGATTACCGACCAAATATAGTCGTTAATACTATTTTTGGTTCTAATTCTTTCTTCTTCGTTATGTTCATCATATTCAGTATACAATAGTGGTAATGCAAATTCTTCCATTCTATCAAAATTGCATCTATTTTTCTCAATTATAGCGATTTGTCTCATTATATTCTTTATTTTAATTCATATTTATATCACTTATCATTGGCTCAACAAAAATGCTTCACCGCTGTCTGCTACTAATGTTTTTGTGGCCATAATTTTTCCATTTATTTTATCGAACTGTTCTGCACCTACTTTGTACAAATAAATCGGGGCATTCCTTTTTAATTTTGGTCTGATATTTTGTATGGCCTCTTCTTTTGTCAAAAATCCTTCTATTGGAGTTTTGCCGTTGACGGGAATAATATTTCCTGATTTGAACAATATTGCAACATATATAGTATCGGCAGTATCGGCAGTAGTGGCAGTATCTGCGGTGGACACGTTTTCTGATGAATTTTTTTGTACAGATGTTTCTGTACTGTCACCGCCTTTAACCAATTCTATATCTATTTTATTATTTTGTAGTAGTGGCACAATTTCAGAGCCGATGTTGTTGATTTTTCCAACTAACTGGTCTTTTTTAATAAGACTGTAGCCATGTTTTTCGTAAAAATTTCTAAATTTTTGGTATTTATTTTCCAAATATTCCACTTTAAGCAAATTAAGTGGAAACTCTCCCCTGATAATTTTTTCCGAATATTTGTTTAGATAAAATTTAATTTGGTTTGATGCATAATTATTCGGTTCAGTATCAAAAATAATTTTGTTAGAAATTTCACTATTTGGAACGGAAGATACAGGTATATTTATTTTAACACGGTAATCTTTTGGAAATATATTAAATCCAACAAATAATATATGGCTCGCATTTTCAGCATTACTAATTTCTGCATCAATTGTTTTTGACATTTTGTTGTGCCACAATTCATGAATATATTTTTTAACATTTTTTCTTTCTTGGAATAATTTTTTTATTTTGGTTTTAGCTATTTTTCTCTGTTTTTTATATTCCAAAATAGTTTTACTTATATCTGCCCAAATTATTTTTTGGTTTGCAATTTCTGTATCATTATAAATTATTTGTTGCATGTTGTCAAGATCAATTATTTTAATACTGTCCGGAAGCTCTTTTAATAAATTTCTTTTATGTATTTCATCCAACCCAATAATGTGGCCAATTATCATTTTATTATATTTCTATAACATCTTTATATTTGTTTACAATATTTTCATAGTTTTCTTTTGCACCATTTGGCATCAAAAGATATTCTTTATTATTGTTATTTACATAAACATATTTTATTATTGTATTTTTTGTTATTTTTTGTTTCGGTCTAAAAATTTTTTTGTTAAAATTAAATATTTTCGATTCGTCATAGACCATGTCAAGGAAAATACAATAGTCGTACAAATAAAATGGTTTAGTTGTTTTTTCTTTCCTATTTTCTTGGTTTATTATTTTTCTGCTTACAGATGTAATTACGTTTCTGCTAATATAATCGCAGTTAACCCACCTCCATTTTCCTTTTGAATGTACGGGAAAATATAGCATATACCGGAATAATTTGGTGCACACATATGTTGATAAATTATCGATATTTCCTACAAAAATATATTTGATAGATGGATTAGATTCCAAATAAGCTATCAAATTGAATTGCTCTTCTTTTGTTGGTTTAGTTGGTTGGTGGTAAATATAAATAATATTCATATTTGGAGCTGCAACAGGAATAAAATTATCTGTTACGTAAGATATTTTAGTGTTTGTTGACCAAATTTTTTGGTAAAGTGGCAACAGTTTATTTGTTGTTGATATGGTAACCTGGTAGTTGGTAGGGCCATTTAAATATTTTTCTATAAATAGTTTTGGTTGCATTTGGGTTTGTTTTCGTTCATGTACACAGAAAAATTTTGTGATTTATATAAATCATCATAGGCTTTATCCAAATCGTCCATTTTTATATATAAATATATTTAGGATAAAAAAATTCAATACAGTTCGCGCAGTTCGCGCATTCGTCTCACTTCGCTTCGTGGAACTCCGCTCAGCTCGCAGAGAGCTCGCGCTCCGTGGAACTCCGCTCTGCTCACTGACGTTCGCTCGTTCCGATGAAATCATAAAATGAAATTATCGGAATGAGCGAACGTCAGTGAGCAGGGCGGAGTTCCACGGAGCGCGAGCTCTCTGCGAGCTGAGCGGAGTTCCACGAAGCGAAGTGAGCGCGAATGCGCGAACTGATTTAAGTAGGACATTTGTACGGCTGTATACCAAATTTGTAACATTTTTTGTTTCTTTTGTTGTAATAATTTTTTTTAACTTCGTCAGCAGCATTCGGCCCGTGGTATTCTTTGCCAGATCTGGCCAACAAACCTATTAGCATACCAACTGCGATTGAGATTAGTATAATAACAATTTCGGTTATGAAATTCATTAATACTTTTGTGTTAGAATTTTTTATTTTCGCCATAGTATAATATATAAAGAGTATGGCAATTAATAATTCTGTTATAATTATTATAATAGTTGTTGCATTTGCATTTTATTTAATTTATAGCCAAACTAGTCAGCAAAAATACTACTATTCACAAATAGGTTCCCGATTTGTCGGCTCCGAAAATCCGCAACCTATTTCTCTGCACACAACACAGAACAACCCACCGCCAATATCGTGCCCGCAATGCCAAAAATACGAACACTACAAACAACAAATATCTCCGGCGTCACCACAAATAACAAATGTAATGATCGACAACGATAATGATCCCTACTCCGATCCTATAAAAAAACAGGATCTGTACGGCATATATGATCCTTTAACATACCCACAACTGCGACTTCCAAGAGAAATCCTTGACAAATATAACGAATTCTATGAAAAAAATGGTACCTACCCGCCATTCAACCAGGCAACCCAACCACTATTTGATAATCCGATCCTAGTTGGCTATCTGGCCAAACAGGTTGACGAAAATGAGCCATTCAATGATAACGTTCCCGGTGCTATTCCTTTGTTCAGAGTTAAATCTTCCAAAAATACGAACCGCTTTTTTTACTACATAATAGACCAAAGGTATCTTAGCAAAATAGAGCTCAAAATACCTCTGGATAATATAAAAATTAATAGCATGCGGTACAACAACACAGATTTCTATGGCATACCTGAGCTGTACGACGGAGATACCATTGAACATATTTCGATTTATCCCCATTCCAAATTCAAAGTTAAAATTTATCCAACATACCATTTCCCATAAATTTACGATCCATATCCAAATGTTACTTCGAACAACATAGAATCGTTTGTTACTTTATCTATATTAATACAATCAAAAAGTTCGTACCACCAATCATATTTGGAGCCTTTTAGTCGGTATACTATTTCTGTTATGTTTTTTATTGTAATTCCTGTTTCATTTGTTATCGTATAACTAAAGTCTTCAACAGGTATCCCAAGGTTTCCGCATCCGCCACCTCTGCTATCATCATTTCCATTTTGTTTGCTGTATCCGGTAGCAGTTTTTATGTTCTCATCAATAACGGTGTTCCACTTAATTTTGCCTAGAAAATTTATTTCTTCCTCGTTAAAATCATCACCATCAAAATCTATTTCATTTAGCCATAGTCGGCCAACATTCTCGTCTTGGAAATATAGTTGAAAAGTTACGGGATGCATGTATACTCTTACAATTGTTGTACGAACTATTGGTGTCAACAATTCTAATATTTTGTCTTTATCCATCATAATTAAAAATAGTTGTTTAACTAAATTTTTTTATTTAAACAATTATTTTTTCAATTTTTTTTTTGTAACTTATCAAGATCCGCTTTGTTTAGCAGGATAAAATAGTAAATTAAGTTGTCGCCATCAACCGGATATACGAATGGGTATATGTATGGCTGTTTAATTATACTCGATGCGATAGCCAAATTAATATCAATTTGGTTAGAATCTTTTATAAGGCCCCTTGATGTTGTTAGTATGGCTTTGATATACGACATGTCTGATCCCAATTTTAGTGCATATATTAGTATATCTTTTGCAAGGAAATTTTCTGAATTCAGCAGACCTGGCTGTGACCATGCCCAGCTCCACACTTTTAGTTTGCTGTAAAATATGGCCAATATTTCCACTTCTGTATCGATCAGGACTTCTTTTGTTTCTTTGTCAATAAATTTAAAACTACTTCTTTCCGTATCTGTACTAGTTTTGACTCCCTCCAAAGATGTATTCCGGATGATATAGCGTATGACGGGCTGTGCTGTATCATATTCTATTAGTGCATTACTTATTATAGATTGGACATCCATTATATTAATAATTAATAATTAATAATTAATAATTAATAATTAATTATTCTGATTTTGTTTCCTCTTCGAAATCAGGACCAAAGGCCGATAATAAATCTTCCTCTTTTCTTGCTGCCATTATTTTTCCTATATTAACGATATTTGTTGTTGCAAATCCTCTTGACTCCAACGATTTATCTTTAATTTTGGTATCATCAATTCTTACGATTGGTGGAAATCCTCCTAACGGTTCAAATTGCATTATATATTTATATAATAAATTAATCGATTAATCAAATTTAATAATTAATTTTTCTGGATCATCAGAACCAACTATTGTTATATCTTTAATTTCTTTTTTGGGTTCTTTATGTTTTGTTTCTTTTTTGGCCAGACCATTATTTTTTGAATATTTATATTTTTCATAGTGGTTAATATTGCAACAAATGCCCTTGTTGTCACAATTAAATTTTAAATATTCGCTTGAATCCAATGGAGCAACAAAATTACTGTACAACAGCCGGTGCAAAGCTACTTTTTTATTTCTGAAATAAAAATTAACATATGTTCCTTTGTTAGAATTATTCATATTTGTGATATATCCGTTCCATATACAACAATAATCCTTATCAAATATACTAGTGTCTATGTATTTGCATATGCGCTTCATATCATTTATATTAAGTTTCCATTGTGTCGGCACATTTGGTAACTGGTGCCTTATTAGTTCCTTAAATATTTCATCGCTGTTAACTTTTTTTTTGTTTACATTGGTATTTGTATTATATTTTATATTTGGTTTAATATTTATTTTTTTGTTAATTTGGTCATTATTTGGTTCGTCAGAGTTTTCATTAAAATTTTTCGTATATTCCTCATTGTCGCCTGATTCTTCTGATGTTCTACTTAATTCGTCGCTGTTTGGATTATCATCATCAGAATTTTCTAATTTATTTCTTTTGCTAATATTTTTTATTTTATGTTCCACATCATTACTATCTAAAGTTTTCGTACTATGATGGTGTTTATCTTTTTTATGAACAAACGATATTTTTTTATTATTTTTTTTGGTAGACATATATCTTAGTTATAATAAGTTGATATTATTTTCTACAAAATTATTTAAATAATTATATATTTTTTTAACGCATAAAGATTTTGTTCGAAAATTAATTACTATACTTTTTATGGGTGGGAAAGTCCAGCAAATCCGGTTGCAGCAATGCTAGATTTGGGATACATAACTTCAATTTTGTCTGGAAAGATATTTTTTGAAATGTAATGGAATCTCAGATTTATATTTTTTTTGATCTTCTGGTATTTGCTTGTATCAAAATTTTTCTTATCTTTTTTGTGATCGTATACAAACCCATCAGTTGGATGTAATGCATAAATAATATTATAATTTTCGTCGTTCACATAAATAACAGTTTCATTTATCCTGGACAAAACATATAATTCTATTAAACAATTCGTTAAAGTATAAATATCTGTACTTAATTTTGTTGCAAATTCTGTTATTTTTTTATATTTCATATATGGCAAAAGTTTTTCGATCTCGGTACTGGTGTCCGGCAACAGCAACCAATCAACCACCTGGCTTTTGTAAATATTCGACAAATTAGTTTGCAAATTTGAATAGTACCCCAAATTTCTGACTACAGGATCATTATAGGGATGGACCAGCCAATAATATCCGTTAGCAAATGCACGGAAAATGGTATTATTATTTTCGATAATATTTTGTATATACCAGTTATCAACATCCTTCAGTGGATTATCAATATTCATTTGGTCGTAGTCCTGTATCAGGTCCAGCCTATTTTTTCTTTTTCCTATTCTTGGAATATTTTCCTTTCCAAAAATTTCGCTTAAAATTTTGTTAAGATTTGTATTCGAACTCATAATAATTCTTTCGCCCGGCCTTTCCGTAAAAACATTATAGTTTACTATATCCGACACAAAATACTCTCCTTTCCGAAGAATTTCCTGTGCTTTCAGTTCATTCTGGATGAATTCTTCTGCAATTTGGTTAATGTAATCTATTAGCATATTTTGTTTAACATTAAGGAGGCACATATTTTTTGAACCACTCCACACACAGTGCTGGTTGCCGCTGCATGAAGTTTTATCGCTGTTGTTGTAACACAGTTCTCTGTTATTCCTTAGAACAAACGAAGGGTAATCAATCTGTTTTGCATCAGACATAACATGGATCCATGTTTTTCCGTCCGGAGGAAAATTGACATTTTGGATTATGGGCGCCTCATTTTTTGTAAATTCAAATGGTGCATTAAGAGGCTGCAACTGTTCACTGAAATCAAATTCTACTACGGAAGGAACTGCTTCCTGGACGTCACGCCTTATTCGTTTGTCACTCGTATTAATATCTTCTGGTATTATTTCTATTGTTTTCTCCATCTGTCTTGAAACTGTAACAGGCATCGTTGCTTGTGCATATGGATCTATATTTCTGCCGGCTGTTTGGTTTTTCCTTTTTACCAATTCTGCAAATGTTCGCGCCAGATCGCTGCTTGTTATTTGGTAGAGCAATTTTTTTATTTCCATTTTTTTTTGTCTTTTGTTTGTTGAACTTTTAATTAAATTTTCTAATTTTTCTTTATTTTTAAGTCCTGTAGGAACATTATTTAAATAGTAGCTTAAATGGTAGCGAAACAGCTGGTACAGTTCGGTTTCATATTTATTTTTTGATACATCATAAACACGATTATCAATAACTATATTTTTCTTCCCTTTTATTATTTCTTTGTCAATTATGTCATCATTTGGTTTGCTCTGGACTTGTAATTTTTCTTTTTTAATATATTCTGACGTCATTATCTTTTCAACAATTGGGACTGCGTCATAACTTTCTGTCATAATTGCTGTTACAACATAACTTTTTTCTTTTTTCTCTTTATAAAAGATGCCAATCGGTCTTAATTTTAATTTTGAATTTGTTAGTTGGTATATATCATTTAAATATTTGTATGTTGTACCATAATCTTTGATATAATTATCAATACTATTTGTTATATTGATATCATAGTTTACTCCTGACGGAAGAGTTGGAATTATGTATCCTCCATTTGTAATAATAAATTTACATTTATATCTTGCATCTATAAGTTGTGTTTTCGGTAAATACTCTTTTTTACCAACAGCTGATAATATTTTGTTAGTTTCTTTTGCATTATAATCTTCCGAAGATTTATCTTTAACCAGCACATAGTATTCGGATTGGCAATTAATTTCATAATATTTGAAAATATGGTTAATAATATTTTTTGGTTGGTCGCCGTAATAAAACGTTTTGTCGATCATAACATCTTTGCTCTGTTCTTCTTCTTTTTTAACCATAACAATCGGATAATAATTTTTATTTTCCTTAATAATAAATGCTGTTTCTCTTTCCGGATTCTTTAAATCATTTACATTTTCAGGATTTTGGCACACGACATAATAACTTTCTTTAATTTTTTCCTTTTCCAGACTTTTTCGTATTATTTTTATTTTTTTCTGAAAAATAATAATATTTATACCGTTTTTCCGAATAACTTTGGGCAAGCACAAAAGGTCATTTAGTAGCGGATATTCTAGGTATTCATTATTTTTAATATATGATATGTATTCTTTAATGGTGCCAAATTGTGTTCTTATATCGCCATTATTTAAACTTGTAAATATCGTTTGATTTTTGTCCGATTCAAGTACTTTAACTAGACTATCTTTTATTTCGTTAACGGTTAAATTAAAAAGAGACCCAAATGCATTAAGATATTTGAACTCATCCTGTCTGGCTCCATATTTAAAATAGTAGCCGCTTGTTGTGCTCACCAAATAATGATTTTTAATAATGCGGTCGTTTCCCAACATATAGTTCATAAATATATCCAAATATTTCGGTAAAAAAGCAAACCTTCCTTCTTGTATTTTGTTGCTGTCCTGCAATATATACAACTGGTCTCCGGCTATTTTGTTTACCTCTTCTTTTTCTTCCTCTATAATACCTATACTCTTCAGAAAAAAATTTCTCTTCTCTTTATTTTTTGAATATAAATGGTCTTTTATAAAACAGCACGGCATGGGTTCGCCAAATGGATTTTTTGATTTACTTAAAAAACCAATGTACATGTGTTTTCCATTTTCTTCCGGTCCACATGTGTAGTACACAAAATTCTCTCCTGTATCGTCCAAAGGAAGTTTAACTGCCCGGAGTGTAACTTCTTTTTTCTTTTTTTTGGAATCAGTACGACCTTCATCATCGACCAAAACTTTTCTTTCATAGTGGCCGAATTGGAAATTTTCCAATTTTTCGTTCCACACATATCCAAGTTTAACCAATTCTTCGACATTCTGGAACTGTTGTGGCCTCCTTTTTTTGTCGTCACCAGAATTTTGGCAATTTCTTGTCCACTGGTTCTGGTCTTCTTCTGCTTTGTAGCTTAACCTTTTTTTGTCTATGGATGTCATTTGTTTTACTGTTTTTATTGTTGTTTCGTGGTTAACAATTTCGTCTACTTTGTTCCTTCTTCTGGCAATTTTTGTTAAACGTTTCAAACTATCTTTCATTTTTTGTCTGTCAGGTTTTTTATACAAATATGTTTCCACATACAAATATATTAAAATATTCATGAAAGTAATAATTCGGTTAAGCTGGTCCTTGTCCCTTGCACCCGCTATCCTCATTTTATATTTTGTTCTTGTTTTTCCTTGGATGTCTACTCCAATGCCCGGGGGCTTGTATTTCGGAATATTTTCTAATTTCTTTAGCACTTTCCTTGATTTTTTTAGGTTAGGATATTTTTCGCGCACAATTTCTATTTCCGAAAATGCCTGTTCCTCTGTTATGTTAAATTCTTTGCTTATTTCGTTGGCCAAACTCTGGTCATCGTATTCATAGTTCCTCATAAAGAAAATAATTCGGTGTTCAATTTTAGTTTTATTTTCGTATTTGCTAACACGTTTGTACCTCAAATATGTGCCAAATTTACTTTTCTCACTTTTGTCCCCTTTTTTTATTTTGGATTGCCTTTTCCTGGGTTCTATGACCAGTGCCACGTATGGGAAAAAATATCTAGAAAATTCTGACAAATCATTATGGTTTATCATAAAATTTTCTGGAAGCTCAAATCTTTGGATTGTGTTGATGAATGCAAATTTAAATTCGTCATCCGTTGGCATATTTAGTTTGATATGAAATTTTCCATTTTCTTTATTTATCTTTTCTACCAGTTTGCGAATATATTTGTACGTATATTTGATGTCATCAACCGTTGACATGTCTTCCTCCTTCCACTGTATTTTGTAATCAATTCTTCCGTTGTCACTAAGATTTATAGCCATGTATTTATAGTCAGATGCTTCGTCTACCCTTACTTTAAAACTTATTCCGTATGGAGAATTTTCGAACCATTTCATTATAATTTCTTTTCTTTCATTTTCAATCAAATATTTTTCACTATACCTGAATCTTGGTGTCCCGTCAGTCGGCTGATATTGGATAAACGGATACTCGGCATCCAGTATAAAATTATCATAAATCCGGTACAGATCTATTTTTTTGTACCGCTCCACCAAATATGCCCTTATCACAGACTGTGTTACATAATTTTCTTGGAATATTTTGATATACTCCTTAACATTTTTCTTTTTAACTATTTCAATATTTTTCATAATTTCGTTCTCAAGTATCAGATCATTATTTGCCGTTTCAAATATCATCTTAAGTTTGTTCCTCTCTGCTGCTTTTTTTGTTTCTGGGGTGTGGTGGTCCAAAAATTCAATAATATTCTTCATATCTTCGGCACGAATTTTTGGAAAATAAATTCTTAAATATACATCAATTAAATTTTTTAGTTCCTCAAAATTTGGGTCATAGTCCAAACCAAGTTCGTTATATATATCTATCAGATACAGTTCGTTGTACGTATAAAATCCTTCATAATCGATTAAAATATTATTATCATCGTCTTCCCTCTTAATTTTCCCTTGGCGTTTAATATTGTCACGTAGAACTTTTAAATTTCCTCTTAAATCTTCATAAACTCCCAAATTTGTATTAGGTTCGTTGTCAAGTTTGAGAATATCATTTTTTATAATCCATTTTTGTCCAACCATTACTTTTTCAATTTTGTCTTGGTAAAAATATTCGGACCAAATATATTGGTAAGACGGTATTATGTATGTATTTTCTCCAAATTTATTATTATTTTTAAATGATGTACATATCTTGTTCTTAATATTTTTAATTGTATCATCTTTATAAATATACTGGTGTGTGATGTAGTTCTTGTTAAATACATCTTTTAAATTTTCGTCGAACATGCTGTTATCTTTGCTTCCGTCAAATTCTAATATTTTTTTATTAATTTTGTTATAAGTTTCGTTAGTAATTGCATCCTTAATTTCTTTTGTTGTTTGTTTTATATTTTTGTCTGCCTCGTCTGCTTCTCCAAACAAAATATCAATATTTTCTAAATCTTTTTCTACCTCATTTTCAAATACTGATGTTTCCCGTTCTGTTTCAAGATTTTCAAAATCAAATTCTCCTGGCAGAGTCTCACCAGTGTCAGTATCAAGCGATTCATAATCTTCCCCGCCATAATATTGTAATTTGTCCGAATCAGGATCAATGATTTCTTCATCAGTTTCCCAACCACTATCATCGTCCGAAGAAAATTCATTTTCAGATATTCTGGACTGCTCATCCGATGTGTCAGTGTCGGTATCTGTTCCAATTTCGGACCCTTTTATTTCGTCAACTGTTTTCTTTCCTAATGTTGTATAGTCAACAATATCTTCTATTTCGTACTGTTGTTTTTGTATAATTTTTTTAATCATCTTCCTTTCGCGCTCCTCCTTTACCATGTATTCATAGTTGTATGTTACAACTTCAAACCTTTTTTTGTAATTTGTAAAATGTTTCTGTATCCACTGGCTGTCGTAAATAGTTTTAAGTTCTTTCATTTTGGTAGGATTTTTGAGTGTGGTTTCTATCGTATAATTAATATGGTAACTATTAAAAAATTTTTCGTACCAAAATTCGCCATAATTTTTTTCTACTATATCCTTTTCTTTTCCTTCGAGCGCCGCCAGACTTGAATATAAATCCATGTCTTTAATTTTTCGTAAAATTTTCATACAATTATCTTCGACTATGTCGCCCAAAAAAATATAAATATGATATTGAATTCTTCCATTATTGTTTTTGTATTTATGAATCATTTTTATCGGATCATTCATATTTTATATATTTTTGTGATAAATTATTTTTATTCATGAAACAAAATATTGTGCTACCGGTGTGTCAGCATAATATTATGTTAGTTAACAATAAATAAATATATATGGATTACGGATCATTCAAATCCTCGAATAAAATCAAAGAGGAAAATCAAAACTGCGTAGAAATGAAAATATTTAATTCTTGTAACTATAATTTGAATTTGAATTTGAATTTGTCTATAGTTGAAATAGCTGTTGTAGGAAACCAAAATGTTGGAAAAACAACTTTGATTAAATATTGGCTGTCCTGGAATATAAAATCTATTTCAACTTCTGACATGTACTCAAAACTAATATGGCACAAAAATAGACCAATACAAATTAATATATACAAATTATCTTCTGAAAATTTTCGGGAAAATTTTTCCACATTCCTGATAAATGGTAAAATTTTTCACTCAATTATTTATGTGTACAATATAGAAAATGAATTTTCTAAGAATATGGTTCCAGTGTGGATAAAAAAAATGGATTATTATGCAAACGATTTTACATACAAAATTGTTATCGGACTGTCAAAAAATTCTAACAATACACTTGACGATAAAATTTTAGAAATTAAAAATTTTTATTCTGGTTACAATATTGAATATTTTTGTGTACCTGCCCATTTTGTTGATAATTCAAAAATTTTGAAAGAAATATTTTTATCAATTATCACACGCGTATACCAAATTAGCGTTGACGATACAACAAATTCGGGTACAGTCAATGTCGCCAAACAAGAATTCAACAAAGACAGTATATGCTGTAACTGTAGTTGTATTATTTCCTAGACCAACGTTTCATTTATAATTAGTCCGCAGTACTCGTGGGGATCTATTTCATAATTTATTATTTCATAGATATCTATTTTGTTCGATACTTTTAAGAGAAAAATAAAAATTTTTTTGAACAGTTCTGTGTGGTCAATTTCTGGACAGGCAACGTGTGCTAGTTCGTGCAGTACTACGTACATTAGTATGTTCAGGTCATGCAATTTCCAGGTTTTTTTTGACCTCATGCATAGTACAATTTCGTCTCCTTTATTTATAGTATAGCTTGTATTATTGTTGTCGGGAGCATTTTCTACCAGAACTATTTTGTTAATTTTTTTCAGAAGTCTTTCAATATAACTTTTGTATTCCGGAAAATTATTTATATTTTTTTGCAGGTAATCGCACAACAAAAATATTCTGTAATGGATAATGCTGAGAACATACGAAGCATTTTTTTTGTCATCCAGGTTCTGTACTAAATATTCTTTATTATTAAGGTTCGATTTAACACAGGTTGAATTTGTTTTGAAAAATTTATAAAAAAAATAAATAAGTATAGCTAATAATATTATTACCAATATCAGATGTATAATTTTCATCCAATTTATATTTGAAATATGGCAAGATAATTAATCGGTAATTTGTATATATCAATTTATTTATATAAATTTTTCTCTTGAATATGTATAATAAAATGGGAAATAACAGCTCTGGACAAACAAATAAGGAAAGCACATACAATGTGGCCGATTATCCCGAAGAATTTTATGCTATCGACGAAAACCAGTACAGCAGAATGGTGGAAGATATTAATGAAGATGTTAATATTAATGTTTATGAAGATGTTTATAATGAATCAGAGAAAATTTATAAAAAAATTTCTGAAAATAGAAAAATGGAATCATTATATGATCCTGTCCATAATTTGTCCCTGCCATACGAATCGGATACTACATATTTGACTGGGCAAAAATATGAATCAATTCCTTCTTCGGATAATCCCAAATATATTGAATTTGTTGTTTGCAGAGGAAATCTTGAAGATATCCGTGAAAGGTATGCCGTACATAAATCGGCACCTGAGCATAAGTGTTGTAAAAATTGTCCATGCATAGAAAAATTTTTAGAAATTGATGCCAATACGGGCACGATAAGACGAGACCTTTCCGAAAAAAGAAGATTGTCTAACAGGATGCTCAGCGAAACATCTGATGCACCTGTTGACTACAATATGAATTTTAGTCCAACGAGTACTGATTCGTACACGAATGATTCGTACACGAATAGAAATGCTGCAACAAGACGTGATACCATGGTAGGCAAAATGCCGTACAAATCATTTGTAGGGGGTGCAAATGATGGTGACGATGTTTCTCCTGAAGAAATAACTGAATCTGAAGAAGAACCTTTCAGCGCCACTTCTGAAATGAGTCTCACGACAACAACTACAATTTCGCCTGAAAAAAAGAAAAAGAAAAAGAAGAAGGAGGATTCTAAAGAAAAAGAGTCCGAAGAGGAAGAAACAACAACGACTACAACAGAAACTGAAGACGACGAAGATGACGAAGACCTTGAGGTATTACAACTTGAAGAAGATACAGAAGGAGGAAATGGACATATTTTTGAAACAAGCGACATAGGAAGCTCGGAACTGTATAGAATACAAAAAAGATTTTTCAATTCTTCGGATGATATGGATAACATAGATGGAGGGGATATCGAAGATGACGATAGAGAATTAACTGAAGAAGTAAGAGAAGCATATGATAAAATGAATTCCAGAAAAAATATATTTTTCGACAGCGAAGACAAAGACATATTGGATATAAATTCGTCAACGGATAAATATATTAAAAAGCCAGGTGGGAAAAATGATAAATATAACTAAATTTATCTATAATTGTATGTTCCCAGATCGGAATGAGCTTTGTGAAGGGAACGCTGGAGTGTGAACGCAACATACGGTTGGGAGTGCTAGTGGAACATACCACATACTATTAAACGGTTTTGTTCCGCCATACAGTGCATAGTGGTATGTAATTGGATTATGGTTGTCGCCAACATTTCCAGTTTGGAAACTAAAATTGATAGTTTTGCATAAAGGAGGCGACACAAACCCATAACCCGTCTTTCCTTTTACCATTGTTGGAAGTGGTAATTGTGGGATATCATCACTCTGGTTTATCAAAATATATCTGTTTACATATTTTTCAACACTATTGTTCCATGTTAGGTCTCCCGTGCGCGGCCTTGCACTTATATACAATTCTACTTTAATATTCTTCTCTTTTGCCAACCTTGTTGCAACTATTTCTGCAACACTTGCACCCAAACTATGCCCAGTAATTAGTACTGTTGATCCCGTTGGAAAATTCAATGCCGGGTATACCAAGGAAGCAATGTTTGCGAATCCCTGGTGAACTTTTCCCAGTCCATAATATTCTATCTGCGGCCACTCTATGTCTGAAACAATATCTTGGTGCGACAGTGTACCGCGGAATGCTACAATATCATTAAAATTGCTTTGCACAGATGGTTGCAAAACTATTCCGTAGTCGTTTGGCAAAGATTGGACCATTTTTAAATATGTTGGCAATTGTATATTCACTTTTTGGTGGTAGTTGACCGCGGACATTACGCATGATATTCCCAGTCTTGACAATTCTATATTATAGTCATTCGTCAAGTTTGGCATATTTGCAGGATATTGTATAGAACTGAATGTAGTTTCTATTGTGTTCCCAATATTCCTGATGTTGCTCAAAAAATTGTGGTATTTGACGTAAATAAATATTGCAACAGCTAGTATAACTAAAATTAGTATTACCAGAATAGGTATACAAAATCGCATTATCTGATATAATATAACAGATAATATTATTTAATAGGTATTTATGAATTTTCTTAACTATTATATTATATAGCTAATATCAAATGGGTACTTCAGTATCAACAAGTTCATCAGACGCGACAAATAATATAGTACAGACTGCATACGGCAAATGTCCTCCAGCTGGGAGCGTTAATATAGTCAATATAGACGATGTAACATTTGATCCTCCGGACAACTGCAATCCACCATCTTCCTTTGTAGTGGGACAAACAGCAACCGTGGATGCAACATGTTTGCTCAGTAGTCTGCAGCAGGAGGTGGCACAAACTGCACAACAACTTGACTCACAAGCAAGAACTGGTTTAGGTTTTTCGGTTTCAACAAGCTCCAGCGACACACAAAACAACCTTAGCCAGTACACATCACAGCAATGTGAAGGATCGTCAACAACAAATTATGCAAACATAAAAGATGTAACAATCGAAGCCTGCCAATTCCGTGCTGTACAGGATGCCACGGATAACCAGGCATGCCAAATAAACCAAACTCAGGGAATAGCCGCACAGGTCGGCCAGAAAATAGCATCATCCTCAACCGGATTTTTTGGAAGCCCTGGTGGAATATTTGTAATGGCAATTGTTGCAATTGTCGTACTAATTATAGTTATAGTAGCTGTGTATTTTATGTTCAAAGAGGGGAAAAAACATCCTGAAGTAGTTGAAGCAGCAGCCATTGGTGGGGGAAATAATGCATTTATGAGGAATAAATTGTGTGTAGTAATAATTATTATTGCAATAATTTTTCTGGTCGTATTTTTGGTAAAAACTTCGCAAATGTCCGACAACAACAAACTGAATGAGTCTGATGTTAGCAGATTCACGCAATCAATAAATGATGCATACAAAATAGCCGGTCTTAAGTCCAATTCTGTGAACGGATTCGGAAATTTTCCGTTGAGACCTCCGTTGAGATCTCTGTCGAGATCTCCGTTGAGATCTCCGTCGAGATCTCCGTCGAGATCTTCGTACAATGTACCCTACAACGACCAGAATGATATAACTTTGGACGATTTTTACAAACCATTAATTTAAATTAATTGATTAATTTAATTTAAATTAAACGTCAGATTCCCAACCATCTGATACATTTTTTGCTTCTGATCCGTTGAGCCATTTATTCATATCCTGGCATTTATATCGTTTGATCTCTTCGTTAAACGGAAGCTTGCTGTACTCATTTTTGTTGGACTGTTTTGCCAATTCTTTTATTAGCTCACTACTAGGATCTGCGGTTGGTTTGCCTTTATCGCATTTGATAGTCGAATAGTCCATCCATTTGCTCATATCCTGGCATTCATGTTTCTTCGTTTTGCCAACAAAAGGTAAATTGCTGTATTCATTAGTTTTGTTCGGCTGTTTTATCATTTCTATTTTACTTTCATTTTTTGGAATTGGGCCGTCCATCCATTTTTCCATACTCTGTCTTCCTTTCCTTTTATTTTCTTCCTCAATAATGAACTCACCGAATAATTTTGCAACTTCTTTTCCCGGAATCAACAGTTCGAGTATCTGGCCGGCTGGATTTATTATTTGGTGCTCGAGATAATATAAATAGTCGATTTTGAGTCCGTTGTTTACAACATATTCCGGATGTTCTATCAAATCTCCCTGCAGAATATCTTTCTTTTTCTTTTTTCCCAAATCTTTTACAACATACACAAAAGGAATTCTGTCATTAATTTGTGGTTTGTTACCTGGATCTCTGATTGCCATCCTGTCTGCCAGTACTTTGTGCGCGATGGTAGATGGTTTTTTGTACCTGGCTTTCAAAGTTTTGCTAATAATAAATTTGTCTATTGGATATTCGCCGTCCATCAGCTTCCTCAGTACTTTTTTTGTATACTCAACTGCTTTGTTGATATCTCTGGATTTCAGAATGTAGTCGATAATTCCGCCAACAACTATTTTAACAATTGGAGCATTATCCCTCCTTTTCAAAACGATGCCCATAGATTTTAGCGAATATTTTGTCGGGTCTTCTGTAAAAAGCAATCCGACATATTTCTTTTTCGAAACTAAAATAAGAGGATGCAGAGTTTTTTCATAAACAATGCTCTGTGGTTTGGGAACATTATCATTAATAATTTTTGCAGCTGCTTTGGACAGTTCTATTGTTTTGAGCAGTGCTTCTGTATCCGTTTTTTCGTTACCATTTTCGTCTTTGACATGAAAATTTATAAAAATAGAATCTGTATTTTTAACAACGAGTTCACCAATTCCGGCATGGAATGTTCCGTCTTCAGTTTCCAGGTCATAAACATAGCCCACATGACCGTCGTATAAATAGTCAGTTGAAAATCCAATAAACTCGTTTTTTCTAACTGCAATTTTATTAATTCTATTAATTTCTTTACTAAATATTAACCTGATAATATCTGATCTGTAGTAGATTGGATTTATGTAGTAGATTGGATTTATCGTTACATCATACCCTACACATTTTAATAAATAAAATAATGATTGTGCTATTGTAAAGCCTTCAACATCACAATGCGAAAAGTTATTATTCGTTTTATATCTTTTATGGTTATCAAAATATCCACGCAGAAATGATTTCTTTATTTCAATACTACTGTTCAAAATTTCTTTTGGAACTATTAAACGTTCATTTGAGTCATAAAATAATCGTTTGTATTTATCAAACATATATTTACATTTATTTGTTGTTGTAACCAAATTGTATTTAAAATATATTTCTTTTGTATATTGTATTTCAAATTTAGTATTTTCGATTTCTTCTAAATATTCCTTACATTTTTTCAAAATTTTTGTGCTATTTTTGGAAAGCATCCATATATTATCATCACATGTACCCATTATCATAAAAACTCCCCACACATATGCTTCTTCATTTGAAATATTATTGTAAACATTATTTGGTTCCATAAATCCATGCAATAATTCCATTCCTTTTTGGCATTCATCTGGTTTAACAATGACTTTATTTTTGTCGAGTAATGAATGATCTTCTGTTACATCGACACATCCTGTTAATGTTGATATTCTATAAATTTTTTTATTTGTTTTGTGTCTAATAACTCTTTTGATTTTAGCCCATCCATTAGACGTCCAAATTTCATAATTTACCATAGATTGTTGTTTTTTTGTAATATTACTTTCACCATATTTGAATTGTTCATATGGCTCCCAACAGTTCCCCAACTCTTTGATTTCCGTAATATTTATATTTTTGTACTCGTCGCGATAAATAATCGGTGTATCTCCTGTGACAGAATCTCCATATATAACTTCTGCACCGTTAAAATTTTCTTCAACCATTTTTTTGGCATAGTGCAACCTCTTCCTTCCGATAGCAGTCGTTGATGCAGCTATCTGGATGAAATATATTGGAGACGTGGGGGCACCAGTTTGGCCATAAACAGAGTTTGCAGTAACTTTGAAAGCCAATTCTTTGCCTTTTAGTACATCTTTGGTGGATTGGTCTTTTTCAACTTCTAGTCTGTTTTTAACTTCCTTCCTTTTGTTAAGGAGTTCTGTTAAAATTTCCGGAAGAATGCCGTATCTTACCATATGCCCCTGCGAAAAGTTATATTTTTTAGATTTTTCTATTTCTATTTTCTTTTTTGCATTAGCAATTTCTGAATCTATTAGTTCTTTCCTGTCATCATTTCCTATTCCAATTTCTTCGCTAATTTCTTGGACTATTTTATTTGATTTTTCTTTTTCTTCGTTTACTAAATCTAAATCTAAATCTAAATCTGTTTCATTTTTAACAATTTTTTCCAACCTTTCAACTTCTTTTGCAATTCTATTATCAATGTCAACAAACGGTTTAATTTTTGAATCTAAAGTTTCTTTTTCTTCGCTAACTAATTTATTTTTGGACTTGTCCGACAGTTCATCATTTTCTGTTATTTCTTTAATTTTTTTATTAGATCTTTCTTTTTCCAAATTTATTTTGAATTTGCGGTCGCTAGCACTATAATATTTTTTTGATTTAATTTTGTCAATTGTATCATCTTTTTCTTTGTTTATTCTGTCAAATATATCTTTCATTTCAGTGTTGATTTGTTCGTCCGTAATAATTTCCTGGGCAAATCTATTGTGCTGTTTTTGTGGGGTCGCGTCTGCATTTTTTATAATTCTTCCTTTTTTATCTTTCGAAACTATATTGACATCGTGGTAAATATACCCTGGCAAATTATCATACTGTGTATCTTTAACATAGCACTCTGGCGACAAATTCCTTTCCCGCATAGAATTTGGATACAAAGATGAATAGTCAAGTACACCAATTGGTGATAAATAAACACCTGGTTTTGGAGTGATAACTGTAGCTCCTTCATAAGTTTCGTCGTCGTCGGTAATGCCATCTTTCTTCCTCAGCACTGGAATTAAAAAATTTTTTTCTCTGCATTTTTTAGACACCAAACTAAAAATTTTAACTCCCTGACCTCTCAAATACAAATATGATAGTGGTACATGGCATACATTGGCCATTGCCATACCATTAACGATAATTTCTAATTTGGCCAGCAATAAATTTACGAGTTTGCAATCTTTAATACAATATTTGGCAATTTGTCTAATTTTTTTAGGATTTCCTTCTTTAAAATATTTATTTATTAGCATATAATGCATATCATCTTTTGCAAATGTCCAATATTTTTTGAGTATTGGATTTTTAAGTGCTTCGTTGAGTTCCGCAATATCATTTTTGTTGATAACGGTTTTTATACACTGGAATTTCACTATTTCTTCTTTATTTTCTTTTTCGTTAAATTTTTTTTCTGAAACTGTTTCTATATCAAGTACTTTATATTTGGCTCCTTCGCTCAGCGGCGACGAAGAGTACCCATCGTTAATCATTATTTGGATGTACGAATCTTTTTCTAAAGCTTTTGTGCTCTGGGTATAAATATCAACTCTAACTTTATTGTCGACAGTTTCTTTTTCGACAAATTTGATAGCGCTTTCAGTTATAAAATTGGCAGACACATTATCCAATTTGTATCCTAACAAACTATGTTCCCTCTGAATGATCTTTAACATATCTATTGATATTATTCCAGGAACTTTAAAAAATTTTAGTTCATTATCACCCATTGCCGCCGAACTTAAATTTTTAATTTCAAATGATGTAAGAGAGGGACCAAAATATGACGACCCAGTTTGGTATATATATTTGTTCATTATTGTTCTATTAATTTCCTCGTATTTTACCAAATGTCTGTTGTTTACTTTTCCCATTATTTGTAAAATTTCGTCGATGAATTTATTTTCCAGAACTTCGAAATTTATATTTTCTTTGTCGGCTCTTACCTGGTCTATGCGCATAATTCTGTCAAAAATATATTTGTCATCAAAACCAAAATTATTGTAGCCAGCCTTAAAATCTGGTTTCAGTTCTGCTATTTTGTTTGCATATGCTTTGAGCAAATTTTTCTCCGTACTATAACATTCCACAACTGCATCAGCTATCGGCAAACAATTTTTGAGCGTTAATATTTGTTGGTTGTAGCAGTTCATTGATCCGTATCTGTACATTGTAATACCAATTTGGATAATTTTGTCGGTCTTTCTAGTTGCCTGGGGGAACTGTTCGTCACATGATATGCACTCTATGTCATAGCCCATAATTTTGAGAGGTGCTATTTTTGTATCATTAATATCTTCGGCAGATATTACATTCCTCCAGGGGACCTCGTACGAGTGGTCGCAGTTTGAATATTCTTTGTTCTCTTTTATTTTGGATTTGTCAATTCTTACCCACCCACATGATAACAAATTGTTGATGTGCATAAACCGAATATGTGGTTCAATATTGGATTCGTATCTTTGGAAAAACATTGGCCCTTTTGTGAGTCCTCGTATCTCGAGTTCCCTGGAAAGCAAATTCGAATATTCTTTCATGGCGGTGTGACTTTTGAAAACTAGTATCACAAAATTAAAATATTTTTTGTTCGAAAAATTGTACCATTTATATTTTTGGACCAGGTTATATTTGACCAATGACTGGCTCAAATCATAGTCATAGTTTGGATTATTATTTGAGCGCCACGAAATCTTATCACGCAGAACATTAATAAATTTGTCAACATGTACTGACTTCCACCACAAAGGAACTTCCACATAAAAAAATGGTGTAAATCCGGTAACTTTCAAACAAACATCTTTGTCGTCTTCAGTTCTTCCGAATAGTTGTATAACATACCTTTCTTCGTCATATGAATCAATTTCGTGGTAAGAATTCCAGTCGCAGAGTTGGAAACATAAATTATTTTCTACATTTGTTGTGTTTGTGTTAGTGTTCGTTGGTTGTTTGGGGCTGTTTTTAACATTTTTTAAATGTTTCTTATCATTTCCTTCCAAACTCATAAAATTATAATTTTATAATTATAAATATATTTATATATATTTATAATTATTAAATCAATTTTTTTTAGCTGACATAGTAGTCGTTACTATTCTCCTTAAAAAAGCATATTTGTTCTTTATCTATAAAGCATTTGAATATATGTTTATCTTTGACCAAACGCAAATTTGTTTCTTTTGAATCCATGTCCAGTACTAAATCGTCCAAACATAGTTTGAATTTTTTATGATTTTTAATTAGACAAATTATGATTAGTTTCCAATAAAATAGAATTTCGTCCGTCACAAAAGATTCATTTTTAAAAAAATCGTATACATTTTCGAATAGCTGTGACCTGTATTCGGCGTGGAAGTTATCCACGAATGATTTGTACAAATATTTGTCAGCATAATTTTTCTTCATCCATGTCGTAAAAATATTTAAATTGTTGTTCAAATCTTCTGTTGATTGCTCTTTATTTTCCTCAATATTTTCCTCAATTAATTTTTTTTTGTCCAAAAGATCCTGGAGTTCCCTAAGTTCGCTAAGTTCGTCTACATCTTCCGGTTTTTGGTTATTGTCCTCCATACTAATATTTTATAATAAATATCTAAAATTTATATCATTTTTTCAAAATTTCTCTGGTTCGGTTGACTATAGTGTCTGCAACTTCTGTGGCTGTTTTCCCTGCTAAAGTTTTGGTTCTGGAATGTTCTCCGTCATAGCTTTTGAACAAGTTTTCATAATGCCCATCCCATTTTGGTCCAATTAAATTTATCCTTGTTCTATCTTTAATTTGTTCCTCTTTTAGATCTTTAACAATTTCATCAAATCTACTTATATAATGGTCACCATTTTGGATATCATTTTCGCATTCATAACATTTTTTGTACAAATATGAACATCCGTTGCATAACGTGCCATGGGGAACATGTGGTCCGTTGCACATGTTACATGTTTTCTCATCTAAATCAGAACAACTAAATGTTCCGATGCCGCGAACAATACATTCTAGACATCTTATTCCTACTAAACATGGATGTAAATTTTGGTATGGACAATTGCAAAAATAGATGTTATCGTTCAAATCTACATTATCCAATCTACATACGCATACATTGGTCACGCAACAATTGTCCACACAAAATTGGCAGTATGTTGGCTGTTTTTTGTTGGAAATTCCAAACAAATCATATATCTTGTCCAAAATATTTTTCTTTGGAACATACCATATTTTAAAGTTATTCATAGCATGGCCTGCACAACAATCTGTCAACTGTTTATCCATTTTCAAATATTATTTATGAACCAAACTATTAATAAATTTATAATACTATTCATTTTTTCAATTTTTAGTAATGTTTATTTTTTTTAACATAAGCCTGCCATAATATTTTTAACTTCGTCTTCATTTTTTCCGGCTATTAAGATTTTTACTTTTTTGGACAAACCATCTAAATAGTTCAAACTAGAAATAAATATGCTGCTTTGTGCTTCACGGACATGTTCATCCATTTTATCCAAAATTCTGTTTTTCTCTTCTATCTTATTTGCCATTTTTATATCAATTTCGGATATATAGTTGTCACCATTTTGGAAATTGTTACCACACTTACAACATTTTTTTAGTATATTGGAACATATCGCACATAATTGGTATCCGTCTATTTCATTTTTACAATTGGTGCATTTTGTTATATCTTCTGGTATCATTACGCAATTAGTAATCGCAAAAACGTAACATTTTGGACACGTTAATTTTACAGGTTTTGGATGAGAATCCTGGTACGGACATTCGCAACAATATTTATTTTCAGTCATATTTATATCTTCTAATTTACATACGCCTAATGGAGGTACGCATTCATTCTCTACGCAATATGGGCAATATGTGGATACTTTTTCTTCTGCTCCAAATAAGTAATCATAAATTTTATCAACTAAATTTTTTTTTGGAACATACCAAATATTAATGTTAGTTGTTGTTTTTCCTATACAAAAATCAGCCAATTTGTAGTCCATGATAAATATGAGTTTGAAATTAAAATTATATTTATAACTATGTGATTTTATATATTAAAAGTTCAATTTTTTTTAACAGAAAAAATTAGACGTTGATTTTGTAGCTAAAATCATAAGACCAATTTTTTTTAACAGAAAAAATTAGACGTTGATTTTGTAGCTAAAATCATAAGACCAATTTTTTACAAAAAATAAAGATCAACCATAAATTTCCTTTTCATGATTGTAAAATCTATTGTTTCTTCTTCCTGCTTGATATATCGTGCGCCTATCATATTGGCAACATTTTTCATTGCAGTGTTGGTTGAACCTGGTGTGAAACAAATAATTGCATCGTTTACTATTTCTTTGTTTGAATCTAAGATGAAGTCTATTACTCTACGATAAAATGTTTTAACATATCCTTTTCTCCGATATTCTGGATAAATATACAGTCCTATTTCCAACAATTTCTTTTCCGCATACTGCTCTAAATTTTTTCCAACATAGTTTATAAGACTAATTGTGCCTATCCATTCATTGTTAATCGGATTCTCCACCACATAACCAATTTTAACTTGTTTTTCGGGAGGAATATCTTTTAAATTTAGGTCAAGCATTTGAAAAAGATATTCATAAAATTTATTTGGTGCTACAAAACTTAGAACTTTGGCAGATATTGCTACAAAATGTCCATACATATTGGAAACTCCATCATAATCGGAACCTCCTTTTATAGCAAATTTTTTGTGTTCATCATTGGGATGTGATATATCTATCTTTCTTACTCTGATATGCAAATTTCCTTCAGAAAAATCACAGCTTTCCATTTATTATTAATTATCTATTTATAAAAGTGTTTATTATTTTTTTTTATTCAATTTTTTTTTTATAAAAAATTGAATAATTAACATATTATATTGTTATATTGTATATCGTTACATAAAATCACTTAGTGAATGGCTGATAAAAAATTCTCTATTAGAAACATTAAATTAAATGAATTTCATGATCTGCTATTGAACCAAGAAAATATTGAGAAATTTATTAAAGAAATTTATTATGATGTCATCCAAAAAAATCGTCTTGACATCATGAAAATGCTTATCGATGAATTTAATTTTGATGTGGCACGAGATGATAACCAACCAATCCGATATTGTGGTAACAATACTTTTTGCGACATATTTGATATGATAATTTTATTAACTAATCACGGTGCAGATATTAGTTATTTGTTCAAACGCATGAATGGTAATCTATTAGTTGCAAGCAATATATGCAAATATTTGAGTCTGGAGCATCTTAAATCAATGGTAGATCATGGTTTAGATATAAATATGCATAATGGTGCAATTATTAATACTTATTGTAACAGCAATAAATACGACCATGTTAAATTTTTGCTTGAAAGTGGTATTAATAAAGATCACCTTGGTGACGAGGCCTTGATAAATGCTATAAATATTGGAAATATTGATATCGTCAAATTATTATTGGAATACAATGCCGATGTCAATAGCCGATCCGGATTACCTCTTAAAACAGCAATACAGCGGTTCCACACAGATGTTGTAGAACTTTTATTGGAAAATGGTGCAGATACTAATTTATTCAACCAATTTAAAGCTAAAAAAGAAGTAAATTATATGACAAGTTTATTAATTTCAAAAGGAATCGATCCAATGTGTTTAGCCGAATTTATGATGTATTTGTATGACGGAGTAGATCCAGATTATGATTAACTAATTTTTTCAACGTCGTATAATATTAAGTTTCGAAAAAACAACAATAGACAAAATTGTTGGATCAACTCCGATATCTAACAATTTTGTTACTATTTTTTTATTTTCTTCATTGGGTGTATGGAAATTATTTATTTTTGTAAAGTCAGCACCATACTTTATTAACTTATTTACAACATCTTCCGAATTAATTGCATTAATCAAATCATCGCATTCCAAAGATGATGCATTGGCTCCCGCTTCCAATAACAAATCAAGGCACTGGTAGTACCTATATTTGATACACTTTTTTAAAGCATAATCATTGCCGGCATTCACATTTGCTCCATTTTTTATCAAAGATTTTAAAATTATATAACGTTCATTATACAAATCATAATTATAATCAGACATATCTAGTTCAAATAATATCTTTAAACAATAGTCATCGTTTGCATGTATATCAGCACCATGGTTAAATAAAATGTTGACGGCAGTAAAATTTGATCTGGATGCAGCATACCTTATCGGAAAATCGTTGTTTGTGTTAACATCTGCTCCATATTTTATCAATAATTGAATAATTAACAAATTATACGGATCTCTGAAACCCGCACACAGTCTTATTGCTAAATTATTATCAAATGTTACATCTATTCCATTTTTTAATAAATAATTGGCTATTTCAAAATTTTCCGAACATATTGCACTATATAAAAAATTATTACCATTTTCGAAGGGATTTATACGATATTTATCAACTAAATTGTTGAATTCATCCAAACTCATTTCGGATGAATGACATATGATATAGTTTGCTATTTGTATTTTTCCTTTAGTGCTTAAATTTGCAACATGATCTGCATCACATATCCTTGTATAATCAATATTTTCCAGAACAGGTATTTGGCCAAATACATCACCAAAATATTCTAAGTTACAAACTCTATCCATTCATAATTTTGTTAAAAATATAAATTATTTTTAATAAAATTATTTTTTCAATTATTTTTTTTTAGTTTCTTTTTGAATTCACAAATTTGTGCAATTCTAGTTGAGTCATTTGTTTTGTTGTTAATATTATTATTTAACCCGTGACAGTACAAAAAGTATCCTATTTGTTCGTCCTTGAAACCCCTCAGTGTTATGCATTCGTAGCATATAACTATCAAGTTTTCGACATCAATTGTATTTTCATGCGTAAATAAATTTCCTTCACTATCGATCAAAATATAGTACTTATCATAATCGTTACATAGTTCGCACATGAAACCCATAATTCGAAATTCTCCATCATCTTCGAGTTCTGTGTGTGTATAACCATTTACCATATTTGACATTTTTATTGGTGGTTTGCGCTTGCTGCGAATTGCAGCTGCTTTCAAATCACAAATCCTGTTCAGTTCTGACAAATTTTTGTTATAATCTGAATCAAAAAGTGATTTCATCAAATTTGGAGTATATAGTGACTTCTTACAACAATCCTCTTCTATTTTGCACAGTTGGAAATCTACTATTTCTGGTGAACAAAACATGCAATAGATTTTTTCGTCTGTTTTATTAAAAAGTGGCGTCATTTTGTCGCAGATACTACATTTGTAGCTAATTATATTTTTACATAACAAACAATAGTTGATTTTCATACCTAATATGTGTGATATAGATGCTAATTTTTAAATAATAATTAATTATTTCAAATTTTATGCAAATAATCGTTCCTATATGTATATAATGCAAAATCTCAACTACCAACCCGGAGCCTGGCCAGGAGACGATGGATGGTCACAATTATCCAATCCATCCGACGAAAATGACTGGGACCATGCGGCACGCAGATATCGTTCTCCACAAACATCACAAACATCACAAACATCACAATTTGTTAAGCCCAACGGAAGCCGGTGTTATGTCGTGTGTGAACCAACACAACGACCGCTATCATTGGAAAGAATAGCGAATTCGCTGCTGAGCAGAAATATTATTGATGCTCGTCGAATTTATCCAAATATTCGTGAAGTTGTTCGGAATGGAAAACCTTTGGCAGTGTCACAAGACTACAAACCAGACCGTATTAATGTTGAGACCAGAAATGGTATTATTACTCGGATTGTTTGGTATTATTAACTCAACAAATTAAATTTAAACGTCACTCTTTTTACTGTTTTATTGCAGATCTTATTAATATTATGCAGCCTACCAAAAAATTCAGCTATAGATTCGTTGATTTTTTTTAATGTACATTTCATTTTATCATATTCTTTTATGCTATCATAAATTGTATATTCAGCTGCATTATTATTCGTATTGCTATAATATTCAACAACTTCTGCATTGGAAACATAATTTGTTAAAATATTAATAAATTTGCCCTTTTGTTTGCCCAACACATCCCGCATATCTAATTTTGTTTCGATAATGATTAGCCTGCCATTTATTTCTGCCAAAAATTCATCTATTTCTCTGATAACATTTTTATATGTCATATAATTGAATTCATCAATGGAATACAACAAATCTTCTATTTTGGAATTTATAGAAGAGTTTTGTATATCCAGCTGTTTCTCATTTTTAGTTAGTTTATGGTTTAGTATAACCAACTGTTCACGCGTTATTCTTATGTCGCAACCAACTATTTCATCATCCGAATCATACGACATTTTATCTTTATTATTTTTTATTCTTTATAGATATTGTTTTTTTCAATTATTTAGTCCACTTTTATCTTCAATAATTTTAAGTATTGTTCACAATAATCCTGGTACTTAAATTTTTCTTCATTAGCCAAACTAACCAGAATATCAATTGCATCTTGGCTTCCTAATTTGGCAGCCTTGTATAGATAATCAAATTTGTGGTCAGTGTATGTTATTTCGAACAACAGAAGGCATAAATCAATTAAATACATTCTGGGAATTTTTTCGAATTGGTGCTGCACCAGATATTCCAATATCTGGGAATGGTTGTCTTCATTTTTCCAGATTTTTTCAATTAGGCCTTTTGTGTAGGTTGTAAAATTTTCATATATTGGATCCATTTGTTAATTCGGTTAATGTTCAAAATTTAATAGCGTAATTTATTATAAGTCTCAAAAAATCAATTTTTTAGTGGTAGCTGTACATTTTTCATTTTATATTTTAGGAAATTAAATAAAGTTTGAAATCAAGAATTAACAAGACAAATGATATTTTTGATGAATGGAAAACGGATATTATGGTATAATTCTTATCGTAACAATTATTGAAAATGCCAATAATAAATTTCTTTTTATAGATTCACGCGCTATCATTATATGTTTATCATCAACATATAAATTCAGCGCGGAAGCCCGCCTTTTCTAATTTCTTTTTATAGGTTCACGCGCTATCATTATATGTTTATCATCAACATATGAATTAAGCGCGGAAGCCGCCTTTTTTAATTTCTTTTTATAGATTCACGCGCTATCATTATATGTTCATCATCATATAGAAATATCAACATATGAATTAAGCGCGGGAGCCCGCCTTTTCTAATTTCTTTTTATAGATTCACGCGCTATTCTTATATGTTCATATTTGTATACCAGTATCAACATATGAATTAAGCGCGGCGGCCGCCTTTTCTAATTTCTTTTTATAGATTCACGCGCTATCATTATATGTTCATATTTGTATATCAGTATCAACATATGAATTAAGCGCGGCGGCCGCCTTTTCTAATTTCTTTTTATAGATTCACGCGCTATCATTATATGTTCATACTTATATAATGATCAACATATGAATTAAGCGCGGCGGCCGGCTTTTCTAATTTCTTTTTATAGATTCACGCGCTATTCTTATATGTTCATACTTATATAATGATCAACATATGAATTAAGCGCGGTGGCCGCCTTTTCTAATTTCTTTTTATATGTTCATACTTATATAATGATCAACATATGAATTAAGCGCGGTGGCCGCCTTTTCTAATTTCTTTTTATAGATTCACGCGCTATCATTATATGTTTATCATCATATAGAAATATCAACATATGAATTCAGCGCGGGAGCCCGCCTTTTCTAATTTCTTTTTATAGATTCACGCGCTATCATTATATGTTCATATTTGTATACCAGCATCAACATATGAATTAAGCGCGGCGGTCGCCTTTTCTAATTTCTTTTTATAGATTCACGCGCTATTATCATATGTTCATCATCATATAGAAATATCAACATATGAATAAAGCGCGGCGGCCGCCTTTTCTAATTTCTTTTTATAGATTCACGCGCTATTATCATATGTTCATCATCATATAAAAATATCCGATTTCCTTGTGGCGCAATAAATCGGATAAGATACCAAAATATTTTTTGTGGCTCAATTTTCGCGCTTAATTTCCTATAAAAATAGCCAAAAAATCTCAAAAAAAAATTCTTTTCAATAAAAAATTTGATAAATGATTTCTATTTTTTTTTTAGTCAAAAATTTGTGCAAAAAATTAAATTCATTGTGGAAAATATTAATGAGAAATCACATTAAGTTATGCAGTTAGAAAGTATCGATGGATCCTTTAATTGGAGAGCATCTATAATTAGCATAATAAGTATATTGATAGATCCTTTAGTTTAGAATGCATTAAT
>Ga0206992_1016_pt1 | contig 39158 bp, 39 predicted proteins | sample Alteio_BWMinCont_6_FD_153267 | JGI IMG/M metagenome (GOLD analysis project Ga0206992, IMG submission 153267) | Enriched cells from forest soil in Barre Woods Harvard Forest LTER site, Petersham, Massachusetts, United States -... | ecosystem: Environmental > Terrestrial > Soil > Temperate forest >... | reverse complement strand
GCTCACTCCAGTTTTTATGGTCGGTAACGCAGAGCATATTGCCGCGGGCGGAATGAATATCGAGGATACCAGCGATATGAAGTTCCTGGGCGCGTTTAGTGTGATGGTCGGAGGGGGTATGGGATAGGAAATCGGTGGGGATGCGGTTCATGTCGGGCAGTAATGCGCCGCTGTCGCTTAAGCCGCAGCGATAGCAATCGCGGGTTTCCTGACGGGCGTGCGGGGAGTGTTCGTAAGCAGCGAAATATTGCCGGGCAGCCAGCGGATTGCCGATCGCGGCGATAATGTCGCGCTCTAGCAATCCGGCTTCCGATAGCGCCATGGCGAGCAGGATGCCAGCGAGCCCGGCCGGTTCGTTGCCGTGCAGCTGGGCGAGGATGGCGTGGGGTTTGCCCGCGTTTTTGCCTTTAATTAAAAAGCAGGCGGGGATGGTTTTGCCAGAGAAACTGGTGGATTGCGCACAGACGAAATCGCATACCAGATGTAAATCATGCAGGGTAAGGATGCGGGTGAAAAATAACGTATGGAATTGCGCGTTGTTTGCGATCGCGCTAAAATCGTTGTTGAATAATTCCAGTAAAAGCTTCTTACTCATAATCGCATGAACACTGATCGCATTACAGAAGTCGTCTTCGTAGGCCTGCCGGGGCCGACGCATCATTACGGTGGTTTGTCGGCGGATAATAAGGCGTCGACGTTGAACCGCGGCTCTGTTTCTAATCCAAAGCAGGCGGCCTTGCAAGCCCTTGACCTGGTGAGGTTGCTGAAATCGCTCGGTATCGCTACCGCTATCCTGCCGCCGCAATTGCGTCCGCATCTGCCATTGTTGCGCCAGCATTTTGATGGCGAAGATGAGGCAGTTATTGTGCAAGCGGCGCGGGCGGCCCCGGCGCTGCTCGAAAAAGCCAGTGCTGCCTCGGCGATGTGGACGGCCAATGCGGCGACCGTTGCGCCCGGTATCGATTGTGCCGATGGTAAATTGCATCTGACGGCGGCAAATTTATTTACCAATCTGCACCGGCGGATTGAGGCGGAGGATACGTACAAAATATTGAAAGCTATATTTCAGGATGTGCCGGATACCATAGTGCATCCGCCCCTGTCGGCGGTGATGGGACTGCGCGATGAAGGGGCGGCCAATCATATGCGCTTGTCGCCTGCGCATTCGGATCCCGGGTTGCATGTGTTTGTGTTTGGCAGCAGCGACAATAAAAATGACAACAGCAATGATAATCCCAATGAAAAATCGGTTGGCCGCCAGACGTTATCGGCGTCGCAGGCGGTGGCGCGTCAGCATCTGCTTTCGGAAAACAATGCCGGGTTTATCCGGCAAAGCCGCGAAGCGATTGCGGCGGGGGTGTTTCATAACGATGTGATTGCCGTGAGCAACGAGCACGTGCTGCTCGTGCATGAGCAGGCCTATGAACATGGGCTGGCCGATATTGAAAGCATTGCGATCGCCTATCAGGAATTGCATCCGGGCCGCGAGATGTCGATTATTGTCGTAAGCCCCGGGGATCTGACGCTGGAAGAAACGGTGCAAAGTTATTTTTTCAATAGCCAGATTGTCACCAAGCCGGATGGGCGCATGGCGCTGATTGCGCCGATTGAAGTGAAAATATTATTCGAGGGTTGGGCGGCGGATATGATGGAGCGTATCTGTATCGATGCGGGTAATCCGATCGACGAGGTGCATTATGTCGATCTGCGCCAGAGCATGCGCAATGGCGGCGGACCGGCCTGTTTACGCCTGCGTGTGCCGATGACGGAGGCGCAATGGGCGGCGCTTGGGCAGAATTCCGGCGTCGTGGCGGAAGAAAGTGTGATTGAGGCGCTGGAGAATATCATACAACGCTATTACCCCGATGAATTGACGGCGGCGGATCTGGGGAATCCGGAACTGTATCGTGTGAGCCGCGAGATTATGCAGGCATTGTCGGAAGCGATGCGTCTGCCGTTATTATGATTCCGGCTTAGTCGGCAATCTCGAAAAAATCGGGTCCGTCAGGCGTACCGACAGGCAGGAAAGCAGCCATAGCGGTATATAAAGAATCCGCGGGAAAGCGATGCGGGCGCTATTTTTAGCGAGGCCTCTGGCGATGATTCTTGTGGCTTTGTCCACGGTCATGATGAACGGCATGGGGAAGGTGTTGACATCCGTCATTGGTGTTTTGATGTAGCCGGGGCAGATGACGCTGACTTTCACGCCCTTGGGGGCGAGCCAGCCGCGCAAACCTTCGCCGTAATAACGCACGCAGGCTTTGCTGGCGCTGTAGGCGGGGCAGCTCGGCAGGGCACGTATACTGGCGAGCGAACTCATGATGGCGATATGGCCGCTCCCGCGTTTGATCATGGCGGGGATCAGGGGCTGCACGGTGTTGATGACGCCGTCGATATTGGTGGCGAAGATGCGGCGCACCTGCCCAGTGCCTTCGCCGTTTTTGCCGGTGCCAGCGGATATGCCGGCATTGGCGATAATGAGATCAAGGGGAGAATTCCGGTCGGCTTCTAAAAGCCAGGATTCCATGGCGCTGGCATCGGTGACATCGATTGCACGTTCATGGACGGTAGCGCCGTGGGCACGGCAGATAGAAGTAATGCTCTCTAAGCGTTTTTCGTTTCGCCCCTGTAAATAGAGGGTTGCGCCGGTTTTGGCGTAATGTTCGGCGAGCGATGCGCCTATGCCGCTGCTGGCGCCGGTGATGAGGATGTTTCGGGGAAAATGCATATTATTTTATCCAATAAAAAACGGCCAGAGACTAATCCCTGGCCGTTTCATTCCTACAGAAGGCGAATATTATTTGCTTTCAGCGGGAGCAGCAGCAGGAGCTGCATCGGTTTTAGCGGCATCGGCTTTATGATGATGCTTTTTAGCGTGATGCTTTTTAGCATGGTGCTTGGAATGATGCTTTTTGCCATGATGCTCTTCGCCTGCATCCTTTGACATATCGGAACCGTGCATCGAGTTATGGTGATCGATACGCACTTCTGATGGCGATTGAGCAACAGCGCTGGTGCGGCCATTGCGGACATCGCTCGGGGTCTGCGCGAGGGCAGGAGCGGCAAGAGCCAGGGAAGCGATAACGGCAACGAGAGAAAGCTTATTCATAGTTTTTCCTTTCAAATATATAAAGTTACAACGTAAGTCTTAGCATAATCGTTTGGGCAAATTCCTCTGCGAACTGTACAGTATGCCATTAACTATTACACCAGCATGAGAACAACATTAAAAATAATCCATGTTGTAATTCTCTCTAGCTAGTACCTAAAAATAAAGATTTCGTAAACGATCTTTTGCTAGACTTGGTTATGCCTTTGATCCAAAAGAAGGCATTCATTTCAAGAGAAAAATCCTTATAATGTTGTTTTATAAATATAATGACCAAAATGAACCAGTGATGCATAAAAACAATAACAACGAGAAAAGCAGGCTTTGATGAAAGAAATAAAATCCGTGTGCGTCTTTTGTGGCGCATCCAACAATGTTCCCAAAAAATTCTTAGATAGTGGCGCCGAATTCGGGCAAATGCTTGCCCGGCGCGGCATACGCCTGATTTATGGCGGCGGCGATTGCGGCGTCATGGGCGCGGTGGCCAATTCCACGATGAAGAGTGGCGGGCAGGTGACCGGCGTTTTTCCGGTGAGCTTACGCAATATCGAGAATGAACATCAGTCACTCAGCGAAATTATCATCGTCGAGACGATGCATGAGCGCAAAATGGGTATGTTCGAGCGCTCGGACGCCTTTATCGTATTCCCCGGCGGTTTCGGGACGATGGATGAGATGTTCGAGATACTCACCTGGAAGCAGCTCAAGCTGCACGACAAGCCGGTGATCATCTTTAATTACCAGGGCTACTGGGACCCGCTGATCGCGCTGATGAAAAACATCATCGAAATCGGCTTCGCCAAGACGGAAGTCGCCACCTTTTATCATGTGGTGACCGAGCTGGATGAAATTATGGATGTGCTGGCCCCTTAGGCAGCGCAAATATTTATCATTATAATTCAGTCTATTGAATATTTGTGACAATGGCCTTCACACGCCTGTCACACAATCTTCCTTTTTTATCCGGCCACAAATTTGGTATGATTCGTTAGTAATTTTTAACTGGCAATAACAAAACAGGCAGGAGACGATTATGGATGATTTAGGCCCGGATACGAATTCAAATGGTATTATAGTAGGTAATAACACCGCGCTGGCTGTGCCAACGCCGGAAGAAAAGAAACCCAAAACCGCCGATAAGTATTTACGCTTCGCGCTTAAATCCAAAGCGCTGATTGAAAATCTTGCCCATACGTTGGATTGGTACAAAGGGCAATTATCGGTCAATGGCGGAACTTACACGGAATTAGAAAAATATTACTCAAGGATATACACCGACTCTCAAGAGGCCCGTAACCATGCCAGTGACCTTTCCAGTAGGATAGGCGCTATAGATAGCATTGCAGAACATTTGCGCGCATTTAACGATCAGGTTGAAAAAATTTATAGCCATAGCGCCGATGCGGCTAAAATTATCGGTATTGTTGATCCGGCAGCCACGCTACAACAGGCAAGGAAGTGTTTTGAGACGTTACTGAAATCCTCTGATTTTAATCAACAAAATCTGGTGAGTAATGGCTCTATTCAGGCGGATATCGATGCGATCGATCAGCGCCTGCTGCCAATCATCGGCACGGACAAAACATTTAAAAATACGGTGGACGCCTATCATAAGGAAGCGCCAAAGCGCCTGGCGAATGCCCGCAAAGGTACGATGCCGGAAGGATTGGATAAGGAGCATTATAATCATCACCACGCTGTTTCACCAATCATTGGCGAGGATAATGAAACGCTTAAAAAGATACCAGAGGCACAGCGTCGTCCCACAAGAATAATAACCGAGCGCCGCCCCGGGCAATTCGATGCGGAGGGTAAGCGTATATCCGGTGAGCCTCTCTATCAGAAAATCAAATCGGAAGAAGCATCGAAGCTGCAAGGTTATTCCGTAGAAGCGGAAACAACCCGCAATAGCGGAGCACCAGCATGGCAGCGCCGTATGGATGAAGAGAATGAAAAAAAGCAAACTCCGAAAGAGCCGACCATCTAAGCTTTCTTTGCGATAAGCATGGGTTGTCTATTTCATCCTCCTCTTCCGCTTATGGAAGGGGAGGATTTTTTTTAAACCAGCTTAATCGCCACCGTCATTCCTTCCTGCGTTGGAAGCATGGCGGTGAAATAGTGCTTCGGGTCAGCCAATCGCTCATTAAAGCGCCGCATGCCGTGCCAGGTGGCGGGCGCTATGCCGGGCGGCGGTTCGGACAGTTCCATCGTGCCGTGCAAGAGCGTATTGTCGGCGACGATCAGGCCGCCCTGGCGGATGTTGACTTCGGCCCAATCGAGATAATCATTGTAGCTATTTTTATCGGCGTCGATAAAGACCATGTCGAACGGCGCTTGGCTCGCGAGCGTCGGCAGAACGTCGTGGGCGTCGCCCTCTAACATGGTGATCGAATCGCGCACCTCCGACTCAGCAAAAAATTCCCGGGCCATGGCGATATGGCGAGGGTCTTTATTTATGGTATATATGTGGCCGCCTGCGGGCAATGCGCGCGCCATCCAGAGTGTGGAATAGCCCGCCAGCGTGCCGATTTCGACAATGCGTTTGGCCTGATGCAAGGTAATCAGCATCTGGAGCAATTTTCCCTCTTCCGGGCCAATATGCATGTTGATATTCTGTAATGTCAGGCTCACATCAATACGCGCAAGAAGCGCATCTTGCGCGGCGTAGAGCTTGCGGATATAGTCGATGGCGGGCGTGGTGTGGCGCATAGGGGATAATTGGATGATTGGATTACTGGATGATCGGAATATAACACAACCCGATGACGTTAGTCATCCCATCATCCCATCATCCCATCATCCGCTTTCCCTGACTGGCCGCAGCTGGATCTTACGCGAAGCCGATGAAAAGCTGGTCGCGGCTTTATCGCAAAAATATGAAATACCCGATGTCGTGGCGCGTATCCTCGCCGGGCGCGGTATCGGCGTTGCCGAAGCCGAAAACTTTCTATCGCCAAGCCTTAAATCCTCGCTGCCCGATCCGTCGCATCTGCTGGATATGGATGCGGCGGCGGAGCGTATCGCCAGTGCGGTGGTCGCCGGTGAAACGATGGCGATATTTGGCGATTACGATGTCGATGGGGCGACGTCCTCGGCGTTGCTGATGCGCTATTTGCGCTCTCTCGGGGCCAAGCCGCTGGTCTATATACCGGACCGCATGAGCGAAGGCTACGGGCCTAATACGGCTGCGTTGCTCGGACTCAAAAAATCGGGCGCGACGCTGGTAATTACCGTCGATTGCGGGACGATGGCGTTTGAACCGCTCGAAGCGGCGCATGAGGCGGGGCTGGATGTGATTGTCGTCGACCATCATATCGGTGAAGCGCGTAAGCCCAAGGCCTATGCGATTGTCAATCCCAACCGGCTGGATGAGACATCGGCACATGGACAGATGGCGGCGGTGGGAGTGGCGTTTTTAGTGGCGGTGGCGGTGAATCGGGTATTGCGGGCGAGCGGATATTTTACTGAGAGAAAAGAACCCGATCTCCGGCAATGGCTGGATCTGGTGGCGCTCGGTACGGTGTGTGATGTCGTGCCGCTGACAGGAATAAACCGGGCATTTGTGGCGCAGGGGTTGAAGGTTTTGGCCGGGCGGGAAAATCTGGGGTTGCGGACGATACTGGATCTGGCAACCGTGCAGGAAAGTCCGGGCGTGTATGCGTGCGGGTTTGTGGTGGGACCGCGCATTAATGCCGGGGGGCGCGTTGGCAAGGCGGATCTCGGCGTGCGGTTGCTGACCTGTGAGGATGAGGCGGAAGCATTGTCGTTGGCGCGGGAGCTCGAGACGCATAACGCCGAGCGTAAGGCGATTGAGTCGATGGTACTCGAAGAAGCGCAGGCGATGGCAGAGCAGATGGATGGCGACTGCCCGTTGCTGGTAGTGGCGGGCAAGGGCTGGCATCCGGGGGTGATCGGCATTGTGGCGGGAAGGCTTAAAGAACGGTTCCACAAGCCGGTGGCGGTGATTGCGGTGAATGATAATGTGGGCAAAGCTTCGGCCCGATCAGTATCAGGATTCGATTTTGGCGCGGCGGTCATAGCAGCGCATGCTAGCGGGTTATTGCTCGGCGGCGGCGGGCATGCCATGGCGGCGGGGTTTAGCGTCGAGACAGATAAGATCGCGGCATTGGCGGAGTTTTTGCAAGCGCGGATGCGCTCGCAGGGCAACCCGGCAACGGGCCGTAAACTGACACTCGATGGCACCATCAGCATCGCCGGGGCGACACCGGAATTGATTACGAATCTCGATTGCCTCGGGCCGTTCGGGCAGGGCAATCCGTCGGTGCGGCTGGTGGTGCGCGGGACCGTGAATCTCAGGCCGGAGATTGTCGGCGAGCATCATGTCAAAACCTTGCTGATCGACCGGGTGAGCAATGCGCGGCTTTCGGCGATTGCCTTTCGCGTGATGGGCACAAAACTGGGCGATGCGCTGCTGGCGACGCGCGGGCAAATTATTGATATTGCCGGGCAGCTTAGGTTGCAGGAATGGAATGGGAAGAAGAGCGTGAGTTTGATGATTGATGATGTTGCAAATGAAACAATGGCTTAATATGGCTCCTGTCATAAAAGCTTAATATTTATCAAATAGCGGGATCAAGGGGCGTTGTGGCATAAAGGGTCCGGAATTGTAAATAGAAGCAATCAGAAGGAGAGACTTTATGGTATATGGGAAAAAATATGGACCTGGAGAATGGATGTCAATCGTAAATGCGAGCGGCAGGCTGTCGTCTCTGAGGAGTAGTGGTCTCGGAGTGAATCCCGCCATGACGGAAATGCTGACTAGGATGCAGGCAGAGCTTGATGCGGAACAAGCGTTTGAGGAATATTTTAGGACACCCAAATATTTGGATATCGTCGCGGATGTAGTAACTGGTGTCGCGTTAAAAGAGCGGGATGCTAGTGGTGACGCCAAGGGTGATCTTGGCGAGATAAAGCAAAAAATAGAGCATATGCAACTAGCACTTATCATGGCGCATCATTCAGGGGATAGGTTAACAGGAGATGCAAAAGGAAAAGTGAGAGAGGGATTGAGAGTATTGCGGGGATTATCAGGTCGTGCCGAGGATTTTGGAACAGGACCTGCCGCATTAGAAGAATTGATAAAACTGCTCGAAACCACTTTGGGTATGCGTAATGTCGCAAGAAGTTCTGGCGATTCGCTAGCCAAATAGAAATTCCCCCAATAGCCAGCGCTTGCCCGCCTTCTTATCTTCGGATAAAGATAAGGAGCATGGCATCCACATTCCGCTTTCCCACACTCAAAACCCCCAGCGTCATTCCCGGCTTTGGCGTAACGCTCGCCTTCACGCTTTTTTACCTGGCGTTGGTGGTGATTATTCCGCTCTCCGGATTGTTTGTGAAGGCGTCGAGCGTGAGTTTCGGCGAGTTCTGGCAGACGGTGACGAGCGACCGGGTGATGCATGCCTATAAGATCAGTTTCGGGCTGTCGTTTATCGCGGCATTGGTGAATAGTTTTTTCGGGCTGATTATTGCGTGGATATTGGCGCGCTACCGGTTTCCAGGGAAAAAGCTGGTGGATGCAATGGTGGATTTGCCGTTTGCGTTGCCGACTGCGGTAGCGGGGATTGCGCTTACCGCGCTCTATGCGCCGCAGGGCTGGATCGGGCAATATCTGGCGCCGCTCGGGATTAAGGTGGCATTTACGCCGCTGGGAATATTGATCGCGCTGTTATTCGTCGGATTACCGTTTATCGTACGCACCGTCGAGCCGATTTTGCAAGATGCGGAGCGTGAGTTGGAAGAAGCGGCGTTAAGTCTGGGCGCGACGCGCTGGCAAACTTTTTGGATCGTTATTTTCCCCAGCATCGTACCGGCATTGCTCACCGGATTTGCCATGTCCTTTGCGCGCGGGCTGGGCGAATATGGCTCGGTTATTTTTATCGCGGGAAATATTCCCAAGCTCTCGGAAATCGTGCCGCTGATTATTGTGATTAAGCTCGAGCAGTATGATTATGCCGGGGCGACGGCGGTGGCGTGTGTGATGCTGGTGGCGTCGTTTGTGTTGCTCTTTATCATCAACTGGCTGCAGCATTGGGCCGGTAAAGACGAGGTGGATCTGGGATGAGAGCGCGCTCGCCGATCACAGAACCGCTTTGGGTGCAGGGGCTTTTGATGGCAACCGGGCTTGGCTTTATGGCGGTATTGGTGCTGTTGCCGATGGCTTCGGTATTTGTCGAAGCCTTTCGTAAGGGATGGGACGCTTATGCAGAAGCGCTTACCACACCACAGGCCTATTCGGCGATTCGCCTCACATTGCTGGTGGCGTTGATCGCTGTGCCGCTGAATGTGGTTTTTGGGCTGGCGGCGTCGTGGGCGATTGCCAAGTTTGATTTTGTCGGCAAGCATTTGCTGATTACGTTTATCGATCTGCCGTTTTCCGTGTCGCCGGTCATTTCCGGGTTGATTTATGTATTGCTGTTTGGCTCTAACAGCCTGCTCGGGCAATGGCTATCCGATCACAATATCGAGATTGTATTCGCCGTGCCGGGGCTGGTGATTGCGACGATTTTCGTGACGTTCCCCTTCGTGGCGCGCGAATTGATTCCGCTGATGGAAGAGCAAGGCACGGAAGAGGAAGAAGCGGCGGTAATGCTGGGCGCTGGCGGCTGGCGGACCTTTTGCAGTGTGACGCTGCCGAATATTAAATGGGGCTTGCTCTATGGCGTATTGCTATGTAATGCGCGGGCGATGGGGGAATTCGGCGCAGTGTCGGTGGTATCGGGGCATATTCGCGGCAAGACCAATACGATTCCCCTTCATGTCGAAATATTGTATAACGAGTATAATTTTGTCGGCGCCTTCGCCGTCGCTTCCATTTTAACGGCGCTGGCACTGGTGACGTTAATATTGAAAAGTCTGATAGAATACAAGTTCGCCTCCGAATTGCGGGCAAAAAACAAGGAATAATGAATGGGCATTGAAGTTCTCAATATTCGCAAAGCGTTCGGTAATTTCGCCGCCATCAATGACGTGAACCTCAAAGTCAATGACGGGGAATTAGTGGCGTTGCTCGGGCCGTCCGGTTCCGGAAAAACAACGCTATTGCGCATTATCGCCGGGCTGGAATATGCCGATTCGGGTTCGGTGCTGATCGATAACAGGGAAGCAAGTTCTCTGCATGTGAAGGAACGCAATGTTGGTTTTGTATTCCAGCATTACGCCCTGTTCAAGCATATGACGGTGTTTGACAATGTCGCCTTTGGCTTGAAAGTTCGGCCCAAGGAATTACGTCCGTCGCCCGAGGAGATTGAGGACCGGGTGATGGCGCTGCTCAAGCTCGTGCATCTGGATAGTTTTTATGACCGCTATCCGTCGCAGCTTTCAGGTGGGCAGAGGCAACGTGTGGCGCTGGCACGCTCGCTGGCGGTTGAGCCGAAATTATTACTGCTCGATGAACCGTTCGGTGCTCTCGATGCCAAGGTACGAAAGGAACTCAGGCGTTGGCTGCGAAGATTGCATGACGATATGCATATCACCAGCATTTTCGTGACCCACGATCAGGAAGAAGCGATGGAAGTATCCGACCGCGTGGTGGTGATGAATAATGGCCGCATCGAACAGGTTGGTACGCCGGAAGAAGTATATCACCAGCCGGCCAACGGCTTTGTCTATGATTTCCTCGGCAATTATAACGAGTTTATCGGCTGGAAGGATGAAAATGGCGGCATCCATTTAGCCGAGGATGATTTATGGGAAGCGAAAACACCTGAACCGATACCGGCAGCAACGACACGCTCGCATTGGCTTTCGCGCTATCCGGAATTGGTCGGGGCGTTGCGAAAAGTAGTGCCCGGTCTGCCTTTACCGGTAGATGCGGCAGGGCCACGCCAGGGAGTCAAAATGACGCGCGCGCAAATGCGGGCGTTGCTGGCCGAGCGTGGTATCCCGGTGCGTGTATTTGCCCGGCCGCATGAAATGTTCGTCGTCAAAGTGCCCGATGACAGCCACGAATATATTCCGGTGCAGGTGACGCATATCAATCCGGCCGGAGCGCTGGTGACGATTGAAATGCAGCGCAAAAACGGCCTGATCCTTCAGGCCGAAATTCCCAAGACCATTACCGATTCACTGGAAATCCGCCGCCACGACCGTATCTTTGTGCGGCCTAAGAATGTGAGGGTGTTTGAATGAATCTGCGCAAGAACCTTCCCAATTACCTTACCTATCTGCGCATTCTCGCCATACCGCTCATTACCTTCACATTTTTTATCAAGGGCGATTGGTCCTATTATTTATCGACAGCGTTATTTGCTATCGCCGGAATCAGCGACTGGTTTGATGGCTATCTGGCGCGCATTTGGAATGCCCAGTCACGCTGGGGGCAATTCCTCGATCCGATCGCCGATAAATTGCTGGTGGCGACAGTGCTGATGTTGCTGGTTTATACGGACAGGGCGGATTTATTGCCCTCGATCGCCATCGTCTGCCGGGAAATATTAGTATCGGGATTGCGCGAATTTTTAGCGGAAGTACGCATCGGCGTCCCCGTATCGAAACTAGCGAAATTCAAAACGGCGGCGCAGATGATCGCCATCGGTTTCTTGTTGCTGGGAGCAGGTGGCCCGGCCTGGATGCATCTGGCGTTTCTGGGGCGGGTATTGCTGTGGATTGCCGCCTTGCTGACGCTGGTGACCGGCTATGCTTATTTGCGGGTCGGCATGAAGCATATGACGGAAGAATCCGGGGTATAGCCGCTAAGATTTTTAGCTCAACACCAACTTACTGTAATCATCCATCAGTTGTTTTGTAATCTCTCCGACCGTGAATGCCTGCTCGCCGATTAAACCGATCGGCGTGACTTCAGCGGCGGTGCCGACGAGGAACACTTCCGTGGCCTGGGCTAATTCTTCCAGCTTGATATGGCGCTCGATGACTTTGATGCCACGTTTTTTCGCCAGTTCCATCACCGTGCGGCGGGTGATGCCGTCTAAGAAACAATCGGGCGTTGGTGTGTGCAATTCGCCGTTCATGACGAAAAACATATTGGCACCGGTGGCTTCGGCGATGAGCCCGCGATAATCGAGCATCAGCGCATCGTCAAACCCGGCGGCCTCGGCGGTATGTTTGGACAGGGTGCAGATCATATAGAGGCCGGCGGCTTTGCTAGCGGTCGGCGCCATATTGGGAGCCGGGCGCGCCCATTTGGAGAGTTGCAGTTTGAGGCCGCGCTCTTTGGCATCCTTGGAGAAATAACTCGGCCATTCCCAGGAAGCGATGGCGACATGGATTTTGGTTTTCTGTGCCGATATCGCCATCATTTCGCTGCCGCGCCAGGCGACGGGGCGTAAATAACCGTTCTGGATATTTTGCTTGGCAAGGATATCGCGTTGCGCCTGTTCGAGCTGCTCTAAGCTGTAAGGAATGGTAAAGCCCAGCAATTCACCGGATTTGATCAGGCGTTCGCTATGCTCACGCAACTTGAATATCTTGCCGCCGTAAGCGCGCACGCCCTCGAACACGCAGGAGCCGTAATGCAGGCCGTGCGTCAGCACATGTATTTTAGCATCGCGCCATGGGATGATCTTGCCATCCATCCAGATAAAACCGTCGCGGTCGTCGAAGGGGATTAAAGTCATATAGATCCTTATCTATCGAGTGAGATCGCCGAAATTTGCCGCCCATAGACCGGCTCGCCGTGCAATGTCGCGCGGCGGAAGCTGAAGAAATCATTTTCTTCTGCGCAGGTATCGTTGCCCATCATATGCAATTTCTGTATGCCGGCGTTGCGCAGGCGGTCTTTTACGTAGGCTTTGAGGTCGAATAAATAATGTTCGGGGCGGGCGCCGTGGATAAAATACATACCGTTAGCGCCATCCTGCTGGATAAAGCGTTCGTGGAATTCGGCGCCGACTTCATACGAGCCTTGCGCGATGGAAGGGCCGATGGTGGCGATGATGGAATCGCGTTTCGCCCCAAGCGATAACATGGCGTCAAGCGTTGCCTCGATGACGCCGTTTAAAGCGCCTTTCCATCCGGCATGGGCGGCGGCGATGACATGATTGTTGCCGTCAGCCAGCAATACCGGCACGCAATCGGCGGTGAGGATGCCAATGGCAATGCCCGGTTCGCTGGTGACGATGGCGTCGGCTTCCGGCGCATGCGACCAGTGCCAGGGTTTTTGCAGGATGACGGCTTTAGCGCTGTGAATCTGGTACACGGTGCAAAGCGACGCGGCATCGACATGCAGGCTATCGGCGATAAGGGCACGGTTTTCGGCAACGCATGTCATATCATCGCCCGAGCCATAGCCGCAATTGAGCGATTCGTAAAGCCCTGAACTGACGCCGCCATTTCGCCCGAAGAATCCGTGGCGGATAGTTTTGAGTTGCGAAAGCACCGGGCAGGTGAAAGGAACCAGCAGCGGTTCGCGTTTTTTAGGGGATTGTTTCATGCGGTGACTATAGCGATTAAGCGGTGGGATGAAAAGTTAAATTCCTTGCGCAATGGCATTAAAACCCTTCCGGTTTGGGCATGCTCGGATGGGTGACGCATAATACTTTGAATAATTGACCCATCTGGTCGCTGGCGGTCAGCCGCGCGAGGCCAGCAAGCAATTCTTTCTTTTGCTTGGCTTTGGCTTTTTCGCATAGGGCCGTGACGCGCTCTTTGGCGCCTAAGCGGTTCAGCCATTCGCCCTGATGGATCGGACCATAGATAAACGAACCGCCCTCGGCGGCAGCCAGCGTCAGATTGTGAAAATCAACATGGGCGGTGATGTCGGCGGTGCCGGGTTCGACCAGCACGTCATGGAATGCATGTTGGCGCACCGATTGCAGCGTGTTGCCGTGACTGCCTTCATAACCGTAATCGATAATCAGCCCGACGCCGCCATAGCTGGCAATACGATTGGCAATGACGATCATCATCTTGCTCGCCGCTTCGCTATATTCATAAGGACGGTCGGAGATGGGCGCATCTTTTAGAATATCGGGTGGAGGTTCAGCAGTGAAGATAAATTCCAGTTCGTCTTTTTCGGAAAGCCCGATGCGTTTTTCCCGCCAGCCCAAATCCGTATGCATGAACTGGCGAATCGGCAGCGCATCGAAAAATTCGTTGGCGACGAGCAGTAACGGCTTGGCGGGGATTTCAGCAAAGCCGGTATGCCAGTTGATGTCGGGATGTTTTCCCGCCAGCGTATTCCATTGTTTCTGGCGCAGCGCCGTGGAGATTTCCATTAGATGCACGCTGATGGCTTCGTGAAATCCTTTGACGCCGGAGGTTGCGCGCAAAATATCGGCCATCAATGTAACGCGCCCCGGCCCGATCTCGGCGAGCGCTGCCTGGGGCTTGCCCATCAGCACCCATTGAATGACCAGCCACGCGCCGATTAGCTCGCCGAAAATCTGGCTGATTTCCGGAGCAGTGGTGAAATCGCCCTGCACGCCGAGCGGATCGCGGCGGATATAATAGCCATGCTCGGGATGGGCGAGTGCGAGTGCCATATATTCGGAAATCGGCATCGGCCCGTCCTGGCGTATGCGGCTTTTGATGAGGTTGGTTAATTCCCCCTCCCCTTGAGGGAGGGGGTTAGGGGGAGGGGAAATCATGTATGGCGGCCCCCCACCCTACCCTCCCCCTCAAGGGGGGAGGGTCTAAGGATAAGATAGAGGCCAACCGCGAGCATGGGCACAGAAAGAATCTGCCCCATGGTGACATATCCCATGAAGAACCCAAGAAAGTCATCGGGTTCACGGAAACATTCAACGATCATACGGGCAATGGCATAACCGGCGATGAAGGTGCCTCCTAACATACCGGGTTTGTCGCGGGCGTTGGTGTATTTCAACATAATATGGAGTATGCAGAAGAGGACGATGCCCTCCAATCCCGCCTCATAGAGTTGGCTGGGATGACGCGGCATGTCGCCGCCGCGGGGAAATACTATCGCCCAGGGGACATCGCTGACGCGGCCATAGAGTTCGCCGTTGATGAAGTTAGCCAGGCGTCCGAAGAATAATCCAAACGGCGTGGCGCAGGCGATGACATCGATCAGTTCGAGAAAACGTATATGATGTTTGTGGCAGAATAACAGGAAGGCAAGGATAACGCCTAAACAGCCGCCATGGAACGACATGCCGCCTTCCCACAAGTGCAGTATCTGTCCGGGATGCTCCATATAATAGTCGGGTTTGTAGAACAGGATATAACCGAGCCGCCCGCCACCGATGATGCCGATCACCGCCCAGGTGACCATATCGTCGAGCCCCTTTTGCGTGAGGCCCGCGATGGGCTTGCGCGCATGTTCCTTCATGACATACCACCAGCCGAGCAAAATGCCGGCGATATAGGCCAGCGAATACCAGCGTATGCCTATCATGGGTGGAGGGACCAATCCGAAAAGACGGTCTACCCCTGAGCGAAAATAGACAGGTATGGGAAAACGGATGGCGTAGGGGTCGATATTGGGGAAGGGAAGCATTTTAAAGGGAGGTGGTAGGTTATGGGTGATAGGTTATGGGGTTATAATAAAGAACAATGCTTTTCCCTACAACCCATAACCTGCAACCCGCCACCCAATTTAATATTCGTCCCAGTTCTTTTTTTCGGCGGGAATGGAGGGGCTCTCTTCGGAAGGAAGCAGTGATTCCGGTTTATCAAGCATGGGGTAGGCGCTTGCTATTTCTTGCTTAACATCCTCCGGCGGATCCCCTTTTCCCGCTGCGATAACGGTACCAAAATCACTAATATTGAATTCGATGTCGGAACTGATAGCTGCCTGTAATCTGGAGAGGTCGGGAAAAGCAATTTTGAGATAGCAATAAATGAAATCACCAAAAACGTTCTTGCCCCTTAGCAAAACAATGGTCGCCTCATTCTTCATTAGCGCACCAAAATCTGGTTTGCCAGCTTTACCAAGAGTTTCAGCACTCCATTTCGTCGACATGTGGACCAACAACATAATTGCATCAATGGGCAGAAACAAACCACCCATCTTGATGATATTACTAACTTTGCCAAATGTAAATGTAGAAACAAAAGGTTAATTAAAAGTTATTCAGGAATGATTATCTGCCTGAATATAACTTTAAACCTGACGTCAATGGGATGAACTGGTTGGGAAATATAATAATTTTAGCAATTTTATCAGGGCGTTACCACTCTGCCGCCCCTGTTCAGATTAGGGATGGTATCTTTTGAGCCTGATGTAATAGTCTGAGATTGGCCATCCAGAGGGAATGGATGCGTCATCTTTTGCAATTCCGATAAATCGCTTCCCCGAACCATCAGTGCTTCCATATCTATATTCACTCCTAACGCCATAAAACTAACTTTGTTTCCGTGTTTGTGTTCTTATAACTTTATACTATCGAAAAGGCGGGGGCGTATCAAATGCAATAAGCGTATGAAGATCACAATTCATCGAGCTGTAACGTAGTTGTAACGCAACTGTCACAAATCAAAATTGCATTGCCACAATAGCCGATATTTGAGGTAAATTTGGCTTGAAAAAGCAATAAAATGCTTATGGGGAATGGGTTAGCCGAAAACCCTGAAACCTGCCCCAGTCCTGGGGCAGGAGGGATAGAATGCGGATTAGAAAGCAGAATTATTCGAATTGGCGCTGTAACGGTTTTTGCCAAAGCTATTATCGCTATTGTCCTGATAATAAATAGGATCGGCAAGCGCGGCCGAATCATCATAGAGGTGAATGAGCAGCGATGATAATTGACGTTGCAAATGCAATAAAAATCCGACACGGCTATCGTCCGAGGCGAAATAGGTCTGGCCATAGGCGGCATCGACTGCCTTATCCAGCTCTTTATGGGCCTCCTGCAGCGCTTCGGGCATGGTAAGCGGGTTATAGAGGTCTTTAAGCGGCATGGAGGGATACAGGTCACGTATGGCCAGTATGGCAATGGCTTTTTCCTCAATGGATGAGATGTGCGCCTGGGTATGGGTAATGGGCCAGGGGAAATGCTTGACCGCCGGGCTGTGATGGAGGCGATCATAGCCGCCCAGCCGTCCGGATACGCATTTAATCCAGGCCATATGCATGGCGGAATTGAGTATGCCGAACTGGAACAGATCGGACTGGGGCGCGATATACCAGTAATTTCCGGCGGAAATGCTATCGGTAAAGCAAATGGGCAAATATTCCCAATGTTCACAATTGGACCTGGGCACTACGAGGTAATGCTTGGGATATTCAATGTTGGTTGCACGCGACATACAAAACTCCTGTTAATGTTTTTTTCGTCTTTAACAAAGCTATTGATTAATAATAGGCAATCTTTGTGCCAAGCAAGGGATTCCACATAAACTATTGATTTTTTATCATTATATGGGGTAGCTTTATCCCGGATAGCAGGGAATTTTAGTCCGCAACATGGCTGGGAGGCACGATTTTATGGGCAAAAATGTAAGTAAAGGCATGATAATCGCACTATGCGCCCTTGCATTATGGGGTTGCCAGCCGGGTGCGTCCGATACTAGGACGAAAGGTATTGTCGTGTCCGTGAGCAAAACGCATTTAGTGCTGCAGGATGCCAGTACCATGATGTTTGTGACGATTACTGCGGAGGATAAAGCGCGCCTTAAAGGACTGAAAAAAGGCGATCTCATTACCCTTGTGGGTAAAACAACAGAGGGAAACGAGCATTCCATGGATATTATTGAGGTGATTACCGCCAGCGGGCAGCATATTCCGCTGGGTGGCTAAATCAGCCGGCCACAGGCCTTTTCACAAGCCGGCACGATGGTGCCATAATAGAGCCTGTATAATGAAGGAGTGCAGCAGCGAACAGCATCGTGCCCCCATTTGACCACTTGCTGCGGCACGCGCGCGGTTGCTTCGATGACAATGATCGCTTCCTGAGCTACCGGGTCAGAGCGTTGATAATCCTCGGCTTGCGGGGTTAAGTTGAATAGCATATCCTCAAAAAACAGATTGAGCTGCGTTGCCGGATAGCGGGTTTTTCGGATAGTGAGAACGTATTTTACGCCCTTATAACGCAGGGCTGTGGTTAAATACAGCCAGCCGATGCGGCTTTTAAGCCAGGCCAGGCGCGAACGCCAGTTATGCAGTTTGTTGTCGTGATAGAATGCAAGATGACGTTCCCATTCGACCAGCCGCAACAAGCCTAAACGCCTAGCCTGACGATAAATAGATTCGCAGCGATCGACATCTTTTCGCCGCGCTTTTCCGGCGACGTCGCTGGGAGCGCGCGCCCAGTCCTTGGCTGAATACCGGCCAAGCCATTGCCCGTTTTCTCCGCGGATCATATCGGCGTTATGTCCGGTTTCCTGTCCGGCAATGACGATGAAACGCGCTAAAGCCGGGAAGCCGTCGCCGGAGTGATTGCGTTCTTCGTCTTCCAGAAATGGATGGCCGCCGCAGGATACATACACGGCGTTATCGCCCTTGCCAAAGGACTGCAAACCGTTGCTTTCTCCCACTTCCTGCCAGGTGGCGATGTCCATCACGTCGCTGACCGTGTGGCCGTAGGAAATAAAAATCTCGGCTTTTTCCAGATGGATTAAACGGATCACCGGCAGCGCATTGCAGCTGACAAAGGCCCGCGCCATCATCAACTCTACCTTCGGCGCAACTGGCCTCAGTTTTTTCAAATTAGCATGAATGCGTTCGATATAATCGTCGGCAAGTGTAGTTGCTTCCTGCTCATTATGGCGTTTCAGCAGGATTGACATTAGGCGGGCGGGCGATTCTTTCAGCAGCGCCGGATCGCTCATTTCGCGGAAAGTGAAAGTGAGATTGATGCGCTCCTGGGGCATCTGGAAACGGGTGAAATTGCTTTCATTGTCGGCATCCAGGCGCATCCGCCCGGAAGCGACAATGGCCAGCGCCAGTGTTTCTTCGGTTTTTGCCAGCTTCTTGTGAAGTTTTGGCGGTACATGCAGTACGTCATAGACATTAGGCATAATCGCATTTTAACACGGTATCGCCCCGCTTAGCAAAAAAAGTTGCCGTTTTCTCGCGTTTTGTTGTATTTTCCGGCCTATGCAAATCGCAATTGAGCCCATGGTACCAGATGATTGGCCGCAGGTACGGCGCATTTACCTTGAAGGGATCGCCACCGGCAACGCCACTTTTACAACGGATGTGCCGTCGTGGGAGGAGTGGGATAAAAACCATTTGCAGCAATGCCGTCTGGCGGCACGCGACGGTGAGCATGTTCTCGGATGGGCGGCGCTCAGCGCCGTATCCAGCCGCTGCGTGTATACCGGGGTGGCGGAAGTCAGTATCTATATAGGGAGTGACGCACGCGGCAAAGGCGTGGGAAAAAAATTACTGAGCGCGCTTGCCGGGGAATCGGAGCGTCATCATATATGGACATTGCAGGCAGGTGTATTTCCGGAGAACAGCGCCAGTATTGCTATGCATGCGGCTTGCGGATTCCGGCAAGTAGGCCGCCGGGAAAAGCTCGGCAAGATGCAAGAGGTCTGGCGGGACATTCTGCTGCTGGAACGAAGAAGCAAGATAGCGGGCTGTTAGTATTTTATTGACCTCCGGCAGGAGATAACTTTACATATCACATCATTTTTATTCATGTGGCGCTATGGCAATTTACTGTGTTGCGGTAATACCGGCTTATAACGAAGAAGGAAATATCGCCCGCGTGGTCAGCGACTGGAGCCGCGAGCTTGGGCGGGTGTTCGGCGAATCGTACCGGATTATTGTCATCAATGACGGCTCGCGCGATGGCACGGGCGCAATGCTCGATAATTTAGGGCAAGAAAACCCCAGGTTGCTGGTGCATCATCAGGTGAATCAGGGGCATGGCATTACGGTGATGAATGGTTATAAGCTGGCGGTGGCGATGGATACGGACAGCGTGTTCCAAACCGATTCCGACGATCAGTTTGATGCCGCAGACTTCAGTAAATTATGGAGCAGGCGCACAGAATCCCGATTTATTCTTGGATTTCGTGCCATACGTCATGATTCGCCGTACCGTATCATCCTCTCGAAATTGGCGGCTTTCCTGGTGTTTTTGCTGTTCGGCATCTGCGTGAAAGACAGCAATGTGCCGTACCGTTTAATGGACAGGCGTTTTTTGCAGGATGTGCTGCCATTGGTTCCTGCCAAGGCCTTCGCGCCTAATATCTGCCTGTCGATTATCGCCGCTTATAAAAAACAGCCGCTGTTGCATATTCCGGTGAATCATAGGAAAAGAACGATGGGGCAGTCGATTGTAAGCATTGCCCTGATAAAGGGGTGTATTCGGTCTTTTGTTGATCTGCTGCGTCTGCGTTGTACGATATAGGTAATGGTATGAAGCTTGCAAATAAACTCTATTACATACCCGGCCTGATAGTGGCGCTTTTCGCCGGTTACGCCGTTTTTTACACGACGCTGAACAACGCCTATCAATACGGTTCGACCTTCTACGATTCCGCCGAGTTCGCCACCATTATCTGGCGCAGCGGTCTGAAACTCTATATGGGGCCGGTGTTCGGCGGCTATATCTATACGACGCATGCTTCAACGATCAATTATATCCCAAGCCTTTTCAGCTATCTGTGGACCGGCGACCGCCTGAATTATTATGCGTTGGTTTATGCGCTGGTCTACGCGGCGATGATGATTACGGCATATATTCTCCTGTTGCCTTTGTTGCCCAGATGGTGGGGAGCATGTTTTGCGGCGCTGGGTACGGCGGCGCTTTTTTGCGGCCAGATTATCTTTGACGGTTCGTGGGAAATGCGCAGCGATTTTATGTCGCCGCTCTTCATGATGCTGGCGTTTCGCGCCTGGCAATTGCGGCGCTACCGCATGGCGGCGCTGTGGTTTACCCTTAATAATATGGTGCGCGAGGATCTTGGCATCATGATTCTCGTGCCGGTAATTTTACTGACAGCGATACAATATTATCATCTGCGTTTGAGTAATCCGGCGCTGGCGAAAGAAAAACTCCGTTGGGGGATTGGCATTGCTGTTCTCTGCCTGGTGTGGGAATTGGTGACGATCTATATCCAGAAACATTATTTCCAGCTTTATGACCTACTGCAGGATCAGTATTACGACCGCGACCATCCCTTCGCCCATTTAAGCTGGGAGCTGATCGAAGATCGGCTATTTTATCTTTTGAACCATGCTGCGGGCATATGGCTGCCTTTGTTTATGGTAGGGGTTGCGGCATTGTTATTCTGCGATTGGGAAATGTTGGTCGGCGCACTGGCGTTTATGCCCTATATCACCGGGATGTTTTTTTCCAAAAGCGAAATGTCGGCGCAGTTTGGCAGCTATAAAGCCTTTCTGTTTCCGCTATGCGTCATGTGGCCGGCGATTATCGCCTGTGGCAAGCCGATCCATCTGCAGCGGCATTATGCGCTGATTCAGGCCGTGGTGCTGATATGCGGTCTTGCCTATATAAAACCATGGTTTCCGGACGCGGCGATGCATCGCTGGCTGCCGCAGCCGTTGACCGCTAACGCGCAAGTCTATCGTGATTTCGGTGAAAAACAACTGGCGGAGGAAGGCGCGATGAATGATTCCACCCGCGCTACCCATGCTATTTTAGCCCTCTATCCCTACCAGTTCCAGGAGTCCGGCAAATCCTGGATTCTTGGCGTGCAGCCACAGGATTTCGATAAGGTGGATACGCTCATCTGGTTTGAAAATGACCGCGAGCAATCTTTGGTGGATAAGGTGCTTAAAGCCGGGGAGTTCGATATTAAAGCAATCCCGGATACTAAAATCCGGGTAGCGCACAGGCGGGTAGCTTCGGGGAATTAATGCTTATACGGCAATTCCTCAATCACCGTATGGCGCACGCCATTTTGATCGACATATTTCATTCGTCTAAAAAATGTCCAAGCGGCTATTTCCTGTTGGGAAGCGTATGGTGAGCCGCCGGTGATGGTTGTTTATTGGGGCCGTTGGACGGCAAATGCGAGAGGTCCGCTGGAGTTACGTTGGAAGCGCTATTCCTTATGGCATCAAAAGAAGTGGGTGACGTTGGTGCAGGCGTTGCGCTCGCGCCAGGCGCAGATGAAAACCGCATGTTTGGTGTTGGCGGAGGAGTAAGGGGGCCGGATGTGGTGGTGGTCGTAGAATGGGCGGAAGTTTGTGCTGTGGTTGTACGGCTTGCTGTTGGAGCGGGCACATTCACAGCGACAACCAGATGTTCATGGATGCCTTTATCCTTGAAAAAAGTTTCAATGCCAGCAGTGACTTTTGAAGTGAGCACCGATTTAATAATACCGGGGCTTACAAAACCTGTAGGATCGGCGGCCTTTACTTGTTTTCCAGCTTCAGTATTTCCCGCCAACTCCAATGCCTCATCGGCAAATTTCTTATTGCCCATCATTTCTTTTACTACTTCAGTAGCGACAGTCTTGGCCTGCTTTTCATCAGGAACTCGGTTGTCATGGGTAATAATAGCAGTGGTTTTTTCAATAAATAACTGTCTGGCAGTTTTAATAAAATCACTGTCCTCTGCTACACCAAAACTCTCAGCAAGTGTTTTCCTCGAGTTTTTATCAAATTCTTCGCCCAGTGTTTCTGGTAAGTTTTTTGCCTTAACTACTTCTTTCTTTCCTTCCATCTTGATATCAATTGCCTTACGCGCGTCTTTGTTCGTTTTTTGCAATTCAGCAAAATTCGCGTCCACATATCCCGATAGTTCGGTGGTGATTTTGGTAATGTGATCGTCTTTAAGTTTGAACCAACCCGTGCCTTGTTTCTTGTTGAACTCTTCTAATGATTTTTTGGTTTCTTCTATCAGCTTTGTTTTTAGCGCTTCTTTGTCCTTGGCATCATAATTTTTATCCGCCACCGTCTTGGATATGGTGTCGCTAACAATGGTGGCGATGTTCTTAACATCAATTTCTGTAGCTTGAGAACCAATTCGTGTTTTTGTCCATCCGGTAACGCCTGTAGAGTTGTTCGCTTCCACTATCTCTTTAACCTTGGGTGCAAAATGACTGGCTATTTTGGGATTGATCGCATCTCTCGCTTTTTCAGCAACGTAATTCGCAGCAACATCCTCCGTTTTCAACGCCTTCAACACGTCTAAATCCGTCGTCTCGTCTGTTTTGCCGGCGCCGATGAGGGCGGCTTTGGCTTTCACCGCATTGCCCGCTTGTTCAATCGCCGAGCGGTTCAGCCATTTGCCGATGCCACCTTTGTCCCGATCGGCCAGATCGGTTAATCCGTTTTCGAGATTATTGGCGATATCGTCGCCGGTTTGCACGGCGGCGATTTCTGTCACGCGAGCGAAAAATCCGTTAAAGCCACCTTTAATCCCATTGCCAAAAAACATCTCACCGAGAGCTTGAAAAAATGCCGTAATCAGCGTGAAAATGCTCGTGCCCTTGACGGAAATCGGCCAGTTGGCTTTTTTCACTGACTCGTTGGTTACTTTGGCAACTTCTTCCAGTTGCTCTACGGTCGGCACTATTTCGGTTACTTTACCACCGAGTTGATTTTTCAAGTCAGCGAATGACGGTGTATTAAGAATTAGATCCGCTTGGTCAAGTTTGAAAGGCTTTCCATCAATGGTGACCTGACGTTTATCGCTTATCGCCTCCTCCGCCATGTCGAGATAGTCCTGGTCGTTTTTTCTTGGCATCTTAAGCTTTGAAAAAACAACCTTCAGCTTCTTCGCAACCTCCAGCCGGGCGCTTTTGAAAACCGGGTCGCTTTCGAACCATTGGTGGCGTTTTTGTATCTCTTCTTCCGTTGCCATATCCATCCATCGCAATTCTATAACTGATTGCCTATTCTAACCCAAGATAATGCAAAGGATTGTGAATGTTTTGTGAAAGTAACGCCATAATGTTCCGGCGCCGTTCCGGTATTATCAATAGCAATAATAAAATACGCATATATATCAATATAATAGTTCGTTGCCGCAAGGCGGCTCTACTATTATCGGAATTTTAATAAAGGCACGCACAAAAAGTTAACGTAGGATAAAAGCAGGAACGCTATTGGGTCTTTAATACTGATCGCTACCGCCCTTTCCCTGTATCACGCAAAGGAAACGGAGTATCCGATTGTAGGAAAGAACGCTCCAAAGCCTCGATAATTCTGGGCTGTCCAGCGTTACGGAGCAATATGGTGGTGTCTTTTTCTATATTTTCGGCGAAACGGGAGAGGTTTTGAATAAAATCGGCTAATTTCTCAGATGTTAAATCCGGCGCCATGACTCCGAATCCATTTTCGGCGATCACCTGCGCGTTCATTTGCTGCTCATACAAATCCAGCGGCATGGCATAAACAGGAATGCCCAGATGCATGGCTTCCGAGAGTAGCGTATGTCCGGCGGTGGTGACAATACCATTGCATTCAGCCAATACATGCTCAAAACGTTTGTCGCCATGACGGTAAAAATGGAGATTGCCGTGATCTTCTGGGGTGTTCTGCACATACGGCGGAAGAAAGATGTGGCACTCCGCCGGTGACGATTCCAGCGCCTTGAGCATTTCTTCCAGCGGCTGCTTTAAGGCTTGCTGCGCCGTCAGATAGACTAGCAGGGAAGGCTTGTCCGTCCGAGGATGACGTTTGAGTCCGATGATTTCGTCGCGCAGCACAGGCGGCATGATGTCCACCTTTTCCTCAGCATTGCGGGCGGGTGGTACGCGAAAGAACGTGGTGGCGATGCGCTTATCGGCTTTGGGAAAGAACATCCGCAGGCGCATGACTTCGTCTTTATAACCCTGTCCATTCAGCGTTTCAGGAAATTGCCCGGCCAGGTATTTACTCTGCTGGTCGATGGTGACCAGTGGAGCATTATGGGCATAGGCATATTGGGCGGCTGTGGGTTCGTAGTCGCTGATGACGAGGTCGGGTTTGCCGATGGTGCGCTCGGCATTGGCCATCGCTCTGGCATTGATAGTGGCAAAATCTTGCTGGTTGGCGGGATGCTTTGCCGTTGCCTCGAAATTCAGGCCTTGCGCATTGCCGACATAATACGGAACCGCTACGCGTTCGACCGTGACATTGGAGGGTTTGGCAAAACGGTGGCTCAGCGTGTCATAACTTTCACCGTAAGCGAAAATGACGATACGGTGTCCCGCATCGGCAAAATGCTGGATAAGTGGCCATTGCCGGAATGTATGGCCGTTGCCGATGCCGCAGACGCCCCACAGGATTTTTTTCTGTTCCATCAGAATTGCCCCCGGCCTTTGGATTGATCGAGTGCAGCAATTTTTTCTGGAGACTCATGGCAGATGGTGCTGATGAGGCTGGCAACGCGTTCGCGCGAGCCAGTGATGGCGAAAGTGGGGACGTTTTCCAAGCTGGTGCCTAGCCTGTCGACCAGTTGTTTTTTGACCGCCTGCGATGGCGCTCCGTCAAAAATAACCTTGCCGCCCGCGGCTACGATGTCGGCGCGTTCGGTATCGAGGAAAAAAGGATAAAGCGTATGCAAGGCGCTAAGCGGCGTCAGCTTTTTGCATTTAGTCGTGCCGTCATTCAGATTGAGTAATACGATAGCCTTGATTTTGACGGCAGGCGTGGCGGCATATTGCTCCGGCTTGAGATTGAAGGTATAGCGGCCGCCATTAGTCTCGCCATCTTTGGGTATGTTTGGCCAGCGATTGCGATCTTCTGTGCGGATGGTGAGCGCTTTTGTGCCGCCGATGGCTTGCATATCGCCGTTATTTTCGATAGTGACTAATGTTTTATCACCGGAGAAAATGTGCAAGCCGGAGCCAAGCGCCGATTGCAGCGTGGCGGAAGTTTTGCCGACGCCGGAATGACCGACCAGCAGCACATACCCATCTTCATCGTTGCCTACGCATCCGGCATGCACCGGATACATATTTTTATCGAGCCATGCGGAACGCGCCGCGCCGAAAAAAAGATGGGCGAAATCCGGTGAGATCTGCCCATCCCATTTGTCATGCAGACGGATATGGCCGCCTTGTTGTTGCAGACCGGGTGTATCCGATTCGATATGCTCGATATGAACGCCGACATTTTGCGGAGACGCACTCAGCGGCTGGATACCCGGCAAATGCGCGGCCAGATGCTGGCGCTGTGCGGCATCAAGCGTAAGCGGTGTAGTGCTGGTGAGCAATGCGCCCACGCCGCCTGCGAGTGAGAAAAACTCCCTGGTTTTTTGCGATTCAGATGGTTCATGCTTTTTCATCTCGTAGCGTGCGGCGAAATCCGCCACCGCCTGCGCCACCTGCTCCGCTCCACCCGAGCCGAACTGATCGACTAGTTTAGTAGCAGCGCTATGCTCCAGTTTTTCCAGCTTGGCAATAGCCTGCGCGCAACGATCCTCAAAACGTTGCCTGGCTTGCGGATCGGTTTTGATCTTCTGGACGGCTTCGGTGATATGCTGCGCGATTTTTTGCTGGCTCATCGAATAGTCGATGGGTTTGTCGGAAAATATATCGGCCCAGTCGATGGCGGCATCGATGGTGTCTTTGCGTTGCATGAGTTGCAATTGCAACGCCTGGCTATCGTTGGAGGGTGGCAGAAACAGCGTGGGGATATCGTATCCGGCTACGTCGTAAATATTGCCAAGGCCGGAGGTCATCACCGCGTATTTTACCTTCGGGAATAAATCGATCATCTTATCGCGGTTGAATGTCATCGCGCCCAGATGCGAGAGTTTATCGGCAATCTGCTTGCTGGTGAGGATTTTGATTTTTTCCGTAGGCGGAATGACTTTTTTCAGCGTCTCAATAATCAGCTCGGCATAATCCGTCGCCTGCTCATCCGTCCAGAACGGATTTTTCAATCCGCCTAAATTAATCAGCACATATTTAGGATCGCGCTGTTGGTCGGTTTTGGGGATGATGGGCGAGACGATTTGGGTCTCCCCGAAATGCTCCGATTCTTTGGCGATACGGTCGCGCACGCCGTGGAAATCCTGCGCGAGATAGAGCGTATCCTTATCCTTCACTACCGGCGGGATGGACGGCCAATACCAGGTCAGCGGATCGTAGATGATCGTGGGCTTTCCCATTTTGCGGGCGGTGGCGGCACGCTCGAAATCGAGTGCGGTTAGGAACACGTCATGGTCAGCGACGATGCCTTCAAATTTTTTCTGCCCGTTGGGGCCGGAGATGTCATAGACCGCGTCATAATAGATGCCGTTTGCTTCCAATGTGCGCTGCAAATCAAGGCTGTGGCCGGTTCCGACATAGGCGATATGGTCGAAATGCTCGCGCAAGTAAGGGAAAAAGCTGGCAATGGCCGCCGACGGGCCAAACCCGAACGACTCCGCATTGACTAGCAGCTTAACGGGACTTTTTTTCGTCATAATTTTCCTGTCCGTAGAGCCGTTTTCCGAGTGTGGTAAGTTGCGGGTTCTGGCAAGCGCTAAATTCCACCTTTGATCCGCTTATGTTATAGCATCGTTCTCAATTTGGTGTTAATTATTTATTAAGAATGGCTTTGCTCGGATTGTTTATCGTGTAGTATGGATACGAAAAAAATTGAATAATAACAACCAATACATTAAGTTATAGAAGAAGGGCGTGCATGAAAATAGTGGTAGGTTCCAAAAGTGCAGTCAAGCTGGAGGCGGTTAAAAACGCACTGATTCGTTTGGGCATTCAGGCAGATATTGTGGGTGTCGATACCGATCATGCTGTCAGTGTGGATTCTCCGACCCATGCCGATGTCATTGGCGCTAAAGCCAGCTCAGGTGTTGCAGAGTAACCGATGAATGCTGAAACCGAAACCGGAGCACGCAACCGTGCCGCCCATGCCAAGACGCTGTCCCCTGGCGCCGATATGTATGTGATCATCGAAAACGGCATTTTTGAGGAAAATAAACGTTATATCGATAAAGCCGTTGTGCTTTGCATCACCAGGGACGGGCGCGAAGAAATAGCTATTTCCGAAGGCGTTGAATTTCCCAATGACTGCGTCGAGGAAGCGCGAAGACGGGGATTTAAGAACTGGACAGCTGGCAAAATTATGCAGGAAAGAGGCCTCGTTGCTGATCATGCCGATCCGCATGCCAGCCTTGGCAATAAAAAGCCACGCACGCAAATCCTCACGGAAACGGTCGCCAGCGCATTTGCCAATCTGCTGAAATGGACGGGGACCGGCGCAGGACAGACCTTGCCCCGGCAAGCGCAGGCTGAGCGCGGATAGCGAGTTTGCGACTTCCGATCCGTTGCTTACCCAGTGCTTACCTGAAAAAACAGGCGCTAGCCTGTGCTTTGCCAGTTACCTTATATCTAATTGATAATGAAATAAGAAACTGGAGCGGGCGAAGGGATTCGAACCCTCGACATCAACCTTGGCAAGGTTGCACTCTACCCCTGAGTTACGCCCGCTCGAACAACAAAATGGTGCTTAAGCAATGAAAGAGGAACCGGATGATAGGCATTTTCATCCGCTTTGCAAGTATTTCCTTTGGGCTATTTTTAGCCCTTATTATTCTGGTTTTACGCTGGATAACACGTCTTCCACTTTAACCCCCATTTTTTCCATCATGGCGATCAGCAGGGTGTTCTGGTATTCCAGATGGTGCAGGACGACCTCGATTTCTTGCTCGGCTTTAATATTGACATCCAGGTCGTTCTCCGCCCTGGCATCGGCGTGTTTTCCTTGAATATTCTGCCCGACCATGATTAGCGGCATAAGCAATATCTGGATCAGGTTGGAGATAAACAGCCAGAAAACGAAGCCCATCGGTGGGTCGAATTGCAGGGCGGGTGGCGCTAGCAGGTTCCAGCCCAGCCATAATACCGTCCAGACAAAAATGATGAGAAAAAAACTCATCGTTCCAACGCGATCGGTAATCCATAAGGCAAAACGGTCAACCCGGGTCATCTGTGACTTGATCTCCTTGTTCACGTCGCGGATGGGTTTTCGCCGGCGCTTGAATTCGCTTAATGACATAGGAGGGAATTTCATAATTTATCCTTTTTATTCAAATATTTCATTTGGGTATACACCCCATAGATATTTCTTTTCCATCCAGCCTTTGCGTCCCGTTACCTGAATTCTGCACCAATCAAGCTGGCATTCCATCAGCCGGGCGGTGACCATCGGCTCGATTTTAAGCAATGGCCTGGCTTTCATTTCCGGTTCGGATCGTAATATTTGCGGCTCCTTGGCTTTGACCATGATGGCGCGCTTGCCGTCGAGCATGGTTTTATGCACCCAGCCGGTGGTGCCTTCGACATCGCGGATTTTGCGCCAGAGATCGTATTCTTCGATGACTTCGACCGGCATCCCGGCGCGGCGGTAGACCCATTGGATGGGATAGCGCGTCCCCGGGCCGGTGCGGACATTGATTTCACCGTTTTTGAGGGTGACGAATCGTGGGATCGGCAGGCCGGAGCCATTGGCGGCTAGCAATGGGGCTGGCAGCATACATAAAACAAAAACTATGGCGGTTAGCTGTTTTAGTAACATGGAATATGATTAAACCGCGGGGATTGAGATAGCAATATTAATTGCATACCGGGCATGCCGGGTCTTTAGGCAGCGCGACCTTACGGATAGTCAGGTTTAACGCATCCATTATCAGCAAGCTTCCAGAGAGCGATTCACCAATGAAGAGCAGCTCCTTGATTGCTTCCAGCGCCTGAAAGCTGCCCATGAGCCCGGCCAGCGGGCCGATAATGCCTTCTTGCTCGCAGGTAATTTCGCGCTCTGGCATCTCAGGTACCAGGCAGCGGTAGCAAGGATGTGGTGCACCGAGATAGGCTTTGAAGGTTGAAAGTTGGGCATTAAAGCCGCTGATGGCGGCGGAGATGAGCGGAATTTTGGCGGTAAAACAGGCTTCATTGACGGCAAAGCGGGTAGCAAAATTATCGCTGCCATCAACGACAATATCGAAGCAATTAGTAATTGATTTTGCATTATAAATTGAAAATTTCTGCTGGAATAATTCCACTTTGCAGTCGGGATTTATCTCCTCAATCCGGTCCTGCGCAGCGCTTGCTTTGGCGCGCCCGATATCGGCGGTGTCATAGAGTATCTGCCGCTGCAGGTTGGACAGCTCCACCCGGTCCGGTTCGACGATGCCGATATGCCCCACCCCGGCGGCGGCTAAATAGCCGGCGGCAGCGCTGCCAAGTCCGCCCGCGCCAATCAGCAATACAGAGGAGGCCAGCAATTTGCGCTGCCCGTTCTCGCCGATTTCGGGCAGGACGATATGGCGGGCATAGCGGCGTAAGAATTCAGTTCCCACTGTCTTGATCTATTCTACTGCATCTCAGTAATTCCCATCCAACCAAAGTGAGAAGAACTAAAGACCAGATTGCCCAGCATGGAATAATAACATGCGCACTGTATACTGTGTAAATCCCAATGAATAACCATAAAACCCATGCGTAAAAACTGATAAGACAGTTTATTTTTGTTACTGGAAAAGGATATGAGTCCCATAAGGCCCAACCTTTAGAGTCATCATCAATCTTGTCGCCCCCAAATAGCGGGCCTGTAACTTCATTTTGTAATGATCGAATTTTCCGCTCCCAGTGTACCATCCAGTACTTACTGCCTCGATTTGCTAGGTACCATGCCCATGACAATAGAAAGCCTATGGAACTAATGATAAGTAAGAGAAATATTTGCTTATCTGGCTTATCATCCAATGTTGTGAAAGCAGTGGCATATCCTGCGAAAGCAGCACCTAGAAATGCCCAGAAATACGCCGCTCGCGTCCAATAGCCATTGTCTAATGTATCTCGCATTGCATAGGCGTATTTCAACGCCTCCGAACGCATGGTTGGTTCGGTTTTTTGTAATAGGAAATCTTCTATTCGATCATTAATATACTTGCTAGTCTTCATCACTACTCCGCAAACAAATCCGTTGAGATATAGCGCTCGGCGCTGGAGGCGGCGATGACCACGATGGTTTTACCTTTCATCTCAGGCCTTGCCCCGACTTCCAAAGCGGCGGCGATGGTAGCGCCTGACGAAATACCAACCGGAATGCCCTCGGTTTTGGCGACTTTGCGGGCGGTGGCGAAGGCGGTTTCATTGCCGATGGTAATAATTTCGTCAATCAGATCGCGTTGCAGCACATCGGGGATGAACCCGGCGCCGATGCCGGCGATCTTGTGTGGGCCGGGCTTGCCGCCGGAAAGCACCGGGCTATCTTCCGGCTCTATGGCAATAATTTTGATGCCGGGTTTGCGTGTTTTGAGTACTTGCGCCGTGCCGGTGATGGTGCCGCCAGTGCCGACGCCAGTGATGAATACATCAACCTTGCCTGCCGTATCCGTCCAGATTTCTTCAGCGGTGGTGCGGCGGTGGATTTCCGGGTTGGCGAGATTTTTGAACTGCTGCACCAGCAGCGCTTGCGGATTGCTGGCCAGAATTTCCTCGGCGCGCTCGATGGCGCCGCGCATCCCTTTGGCCGCTGGCGTAAGCTCTAGCTCCGCGCCTAGGAATTTGAGCATTTTTTTGCGTTCCATCGACATGCTCTCCGGCATGGTCAATATCAGCCTGTAACCCTTGGCGGCGCAGACGAAGGCCAGTGCAATACCGGTATTGCCGGAAGTGGCTTCCACCAGGATGGTCTTGGGCGTGATTTTCCCTGAAGCTTCCGCCGCTTCGACCATGGATAGGGCGATACGGTCTTTCACCGACGAGAGCGGGTTGAAAAACTCCGCTTTTACCAGAATATCGGCCACGCATCCGGCCTCTTTAGCGATGCGGTGTAAGCGAATCAGCGGCGTATTGCCGATGGTTTCCAGAATCGTGTCATACACACGGCCACGGCCGGGCTTGTCGAGGGTGGCGGGGGCGAGTTTGGTAGCGGTAGCGGGCATAGTGATTCTCCTTTTTCGGGTTATCGGGTAATCAGGTTATCGGGTAATCAGTGCCGGGTTTTCTTCCCCGATTCTCCGACCACCTGATTTCCCAATCACCGGGTTTTTAAATTGCAAAATCCATCTTTTCTTCTGACTCTTTGCGGATGCGCTTGAGTGAAGCGCGGTCGCAAAGTTCTGCCAGGTTGACCTGTTTCAAATGTTCCATCATCTGTTTATGCGCGGTTCCCCATACGGGCTGGACAATGAGCGCTCCCAGCGGTGTGCCGCCATAACCTTGCATATCCTGATCGTCCTTATCCTCTTTCAGCACCTCGCAAATATCGCCCACCGTAATGCGCCTGCGTTCCCTTGCCAGCAAATACCCACCATGCGGCCCGCGGACACCGCGCAATATCCCGCCGCGCACCAGCCGCTGCATCAATTGCTCCAGATACCTCGGCGGCAAGCCTTGCCGCGCGGCGATATCGCGACCGCTGATCGGTCCCTGCATACCGTTATAGGCTACATAGAGCACGGCTTCGACGGCGTAAAATAGTTTTTTCGACGGGGTTAACACGCTAATTATGCCTCAGTTAGCTTCGCATGCGTACCTGTCGAGCCAAAACCCGATTCGCTTCGCTTCGTATCATCCAGTGACTGCGCTGGTTCAAATACCACACGCGATACCGGAGTGACGATCATCTGGGCGATGCGCATGCCATGGCTGACGGTAAAATTCTCCTGTCCGAGATTAATAAGCAATACTTTAATCTCGCCGCGATAATCGGCATCGATGGTGCCAGGGCTGTTGACCAGCGAGATGCCATGCTTGAATGCCAGGCCGGAACGCGGGCGGATCTGTGCTTCGTAGCCTTCCGGCAGGGCGATGGCGATGCCGGTGGGAATCAGCATGCGCTGCATCGGATGCAGCGTGATATCGGCATCGATAGCTGCCATGAGATCGACCCCGGCGGCATGTGCCGTGGCGTAAGCGGGCAGAGGGAGCGTTGCGCCGTGGGGCAGCGTAAGAATGGGAACAGTGATGGTCATATTGCAATCGGGCTTTCTATAGGGAGAATATTCTTGTGTGAAATAAAATATTTTACTTGATTATATTGTAAATATGGCAATCCTCAAGCGAATAATTGTAACATAATCTTCATTACCGTTTTTGCTCCCTTACTCTACAATAATTCGTGTGGTAACTATTAAAAATAAAACAATAGCAAATGGTTGATAATTTTACCTCTACGCCCGCACCTTCCTTGCCGCCCAAAACCATTATTCATGTTTATGGCGGAACGCAAGGCAGCGGCGAGCAGCGCATGCTGCAGCTTGTGGTCGCGAATGAGCAGGAAAAATACCATCATGTCATTATCGATTTAGGCAGAAACGCGCCGTCGACGCCACTATTTGAACGTATGGCCGAAGCAGGCCAATGCCACTATATTCCACTGTGTTTAGAGCCGGATGCCATTGGTGCGAATAGTGTCATGCTGAGTAAAAAAATCGCTGAATGCCGCCCGGATATCATCAAAGGCTGGGCCTATCCGGGCAATGCTTATGCCTTGCTGGCAGGCCAAAAACTTCAACGGCAAAGGAATGCGCCGGCGATCCTGCTGCGGCTCAGCAATCCTGAAATACTGGATGATGAGCAGGCGTTGGCCGAACAGATGAAAGATAAATGGAAAAAGGCGGCCTATCACGCCATTGCGATATCCGATGAAGTTGCCGCCAATTATATTGGAATGGGCATGCCGCAAGAACGTATCCGCGTTATCTATAACGGCGTCGATTCCGATAAATATAACCCCAGAGAACATGCGCTGCATCGTTTCAAAAGCAGGAATGCTTTGGGAATTTCGGACCATGTGCGTTTAATCGGCCTGGTAGCGCGGTTTGACCCGCAGAAGGGCATAGAAGATTTTTTGGATGCCGCCAGGCTATTGCATGAAACTCCTGGATTCGAAGATGTTCATTTCGTGCTGATCGGCAATGGCCAGGATTCGGGTAATCCGATTTTACAACAATGGATTGCCGATCGTGGGCTGGATTCGGTTATGCATTGCGCCGGAGCGCGGGACACTATGCCGCAGCTCTATCACGCGCTGGATATCAATACGCTTTCCTCACGCAGTGAGGCATTCGGCAATGCCATTATCGAAGCCATGGCGTGCGGCGTTCCGGTTGTGGCGACCGATGTTGGCATGACCAAGGCGATGCTGGGGGATACAGGTGCTATCGTGCAGGCCGGTAATCCGGCAAGTATCGCCGATGGCTGGAAATCACTATTTTCGCGTCCGAAAACAGTGGCGGAACCATTGGCCAAAGAGGGTGTGGAGAGGGTGCGGTCGCAGTTTAATTTTGCCACTACCTTGCAGCGTTATATCGATTATTACGACAGCATCGTCCTCAGCAGACGAAAAGTGGCTATGCAGCCATTTCCTTAAGCTTACAGAGGGCCAGGTCGAGTGAAGCTATTGTTTCCACCAAATGACGGTCACGTAAACGAGAAAAACTGCGGCTACGATAAGAATAATCGGAATATAGGCGCTAAACAAAGCAGGCCAAAAGGCGCCCACAGCAATGCCCAGAAGGAACACGCCCCACTTGAACAGCGCGCCCTGCCACCATTTCAGGGTAAATGTCTTGAATATAGTCATAAAAATCTCCTTATCCCGCAATGTCCTTCAATCGGTATAAAGATTCAAGAGCTTCTTTGGGGGATAAATTATCGGGATTAAGGGCTTTGACCTCGGCAGCCAATCGTTCCAATGCCGGATCGGCGGCAGCAGCAGGCGCATAAGCGAATAGAGGCAGACTTGCCGCGACCGGGCCTTTTTCAGCTTGTTGTCGCTCCAGCTGATGCAATATTTCGGCGGCGCGCTTGGTAACGGCTGGCGGCAATCCGGCTAGTTTGGCGACGTGGATGCCATAGGAGCGATCGGCGGAACCGTTGACTACTTCGTGCAAAAATAGCAGCTCGCCTTTCCATTCTTTGACTTTCATGCTGTGGCAGGACAGGGCGTCGAGATTTTCGGTGAGGGCGGTCAGCTCATGGTAATGGGTGGCAAAAAGGGAGCGGCAGCGGTTGCTGTTATGGAGATGTTCAATCACCGCCCAAGCGATGGACAGGCCGTCGAACGTAGCCGTTCCGCGTCCGATCTCGTCAAGGATAACCAACGATTTTTCGCTGGCCTGGTGCAAAATAGTGGCGGTTTCCACCATTTCCACCATGAAAGTCGAGCGTCCGCGCGCCAGATCGTCGGCTGCGCCCACGCGGGAGAAGAGTTTATCGACGATGCCGATGGAGGCTTTTTCGGCCGGGACGAACGAGCCGATTTGCGCCAAAATGGCGATCAGCGCGTTTTGCCTAAGGAAAGTGCTCTTCCCCGCCATGTTCGGTCCGGTAAGCAGCCACAAACGCTGGATCGTTTCGAGGTTGCAATCATTGCCGATAAAGGGCGTCTGACTGTTTTTAGCCAGACTGGCCTCGACCACCGGATGCCGCCCGCCTTTAATGTCAAAATGTACCGTTTCGTCGATATGCGGGCGTACATAGCGTCTTTTGACCGCCAGTTCGGCCAGGGATGCATAGACATCGATAGCGGCAAGCGCGCGGGCGGTTGCGACTATGCGTGCCTGTGAGCCTTGGATTGCGGCGACCATCTCCTGGAATAATTCCAGTTCAAGCTTCAACGCCCGGTCGGCGGCTTCGCTGATTTTACGCTCCAGTTCGGAGAGTTCGACCGTGGTATAGCGCAAATTGTTGGCAAGCGTCTGGCGGTGGATGAAATCGGTGGTCACTTTGCTTTGATGGGTGACAGTAATTTCAATATAATAGCCGAGCATGTTGTTATAGCGGATCTTCAGAATGCTGATCCCGGTCTGGTCACAATATTTTTGCTGGAGGGCGGCGATGAGGCGTTTGCTTTCGTCGCGCAGACCAATCAATTCATCCAGACCTGCCGAATAGCCGGGCGCAATGAAATTGCCGTCGCGGGCGAAGAGACCGCAGTCCGGCTTGATGGCGGTTTTGAGGTGGGCGATCATCGACTCATGGCCGCCCAATTGCTGGCGTAAAACCGCGAGCCCTTCGGGCAATTCTTCATGCCTTTCCAATGCGACACGCACACGCTGCGCTGCTTCCAGCCCGGCCACAATGGAAAGCACATCGCGCGGTCCGCCCCGGTTCAGGCATAGGCGTGACAAGGCCCGCTCGCTGTCGCCGCATTCTTTTAAATAGGCGCGGATGACGTCGCGTAACTCTCCCGCCGCGAACAGGCATTCGACATTATCCTGCCGCGCCCTGATCAGATCGACATTGGCCGAAGGGGCCGCCAGCCACCCGGCGAGCAACCGTGCCCCGGCGGAAGTGATGGTTTCGTCGATCACCGAAAATAAACTGCCGCGGCGTTGGCCCGATAGCGTCTGCATCAGCTCCAGATTCCGGCTGCTCGCCGCGTCGATGAGCATATGTTCGGAGGTGCGTTGAATGCTCGGCGTATCGAGGCGGGGCAGGGTATTTTTTTGCGTGAGCAGCACATAATCGAGCAGCGCTCCGCAGATTGACACCATCGAGGGCGTCAGATCGCCGAATATATCGAGCGAGGTAACGCCGTAGCTTTCCTTCAGGCGGCGCTCGCTGCGGCGATGATCGAAGACGCTGAGCGGCTGCAGGGTGATCTGGCTTTTCCAGTCTTCGAGAGCAGGTAAAGCCTGCAATCCTTCGGGAATCAGTAATTCACGCGGATTCAGGCGCGCCAGTTCGGCGGTGAGGCTGCTGGGCGTTACGGCGGTGACGCGAAATTCGCCGGTGGAAATATCGAGCCAGGCCAGTGCCAGCTGCCCGGCCATATCGACCAGCCCCGCCAGGTAATTTGACTGCCTGGCATCGAGCAGCGATTCCTCGGTAATCGTCCCCGGTGTCACAATCCGCACGACATCGCGATGCACCACCGCCTTATAGCCGCGCTTTTTCGCCTCCGCCGGGTCTTCCATCTGTTCGCAAATGGCCACCTTGCAGCCGGACTGAATCAATTTCTCCAGATACGCATCATGGCTATGCACCGGCACGCCGCACATCGGCACATCGGCGCCAGCATGCTTGCCGCGCTTGGTAAGCGCAATATCGAGAATCTGCGAAGCGCGCACCGCATCGTCAAAAAACAACTCATAAAAATCACCCATCCGGTAGAAAAGAATATAATCCGCATGCGCCGCCTTGAGCTTGAGATATTGCTGCATGGCGGGGGTGGCATCGGCCCATTCATCCGCTGCCGGGGGTGCTATTATATCGGTCATAGGGTGCATGAAGTGATTCATAGCAGTTAATTAAAACGCGGCAAGCATGAAGCACAGACAAACAGATTTACCTTGCAAACCATTTACCAATTAATTAATTAATTAATTAATATTATTATTTGAAAACCCAAACCAGCTTTGCATTTAGGAGAGTTTATGGAACCATCGATTTTGAACGCCGCTGCTATCGCAACATTGCGTAACAATCTAACGGATGGCATAGAATCAGCATATCGGAAAAATAATCTTGATCCGGCAGATTCTACTACATTTTCCAAATTATCTGTAACCACGCAGTCGGAATTAAAGGTTGCCCAAGCGGTTTTAGAAGCGCTGGCAGGAAAATCACTTATATCGCGAGATGAGTACAGCCTTATCGTAACAGCATCACTCAAAAATGAATTCAAACGTCCCGGAAGTGAGTATCATGCAATGCTACAAACGGGATTATTTCCTGAGGAAGAAATGGCCTGGGAAATGTATGATGTGGATTGGGTGTCTAAATTTAGGCAAGCCGCTAAGGGAAATGACCAGCTCCACGCACTCTAATCAGAAGCGTTATTTTAGATAGATTTCCCTTGCAATCTGCCCCTCTGTGTGGGAAAAAGCCCGTTCGTTGTTTGAAATCATAAACTTATGCTGCGGTGCAGCAATCTCCCGCACTTGTTGCGGGGTCCGGTGTGCAATATAACCGGACCCCGCCATTCGGCGGGGATAGGAGAACACAGTGACCACCGAAAAAGAGCCCATCACCGATCAGGAAGCTCTCGATTACCATTCGCAGGGTAAACCGGGAAAAGTATCCATCCTGCCGACCAAGCCGCTGATGACGCAGCGCGATTTGTCGCTCGGATATTCTCCCGGTGTTGCGGTTCCATGTCTGGCTATTCAAAAAGACCCGGCGCTGGCCTATGAATATACGGCCAAGGGCAATTTCGTGGCGGTTATTTCCAATGGCACGGCGGTACTCGGATTAGGCAATCTCGGCGCGCTCGCTTCCAAGCCGGTAATGGAAGGTAAGGCGATTCTGTTCAAACGCTTTGCCGATATCGATGCGGTGGATATCGAAGTGGATACGACCGATGTTGATGAATTCGTCAATTGTGTGCGCCTGCTTGGCCCAAGCTGGGGCGGCATCAATTTAGAAGATATCGCCGCGCCTGAATGTTTTATCATTGAGCAACGCCTGCGCGAAACGATGGACATCCCCGTATTCCATGACGATCAGCACGGCACCGCCATCATCTGCGCCGCCGGCCTCATTAACGCTGCGCATCTGACGGGGCGTCAGTTTAAAGACATGAAAGTCGTCGTTCTCGGCGCCGGTTCCGCAGGCATCGCTTGCTTAGAACTCATCAAGCGCATGGGCATCAAGCACGAAAACGCGTATCTCGTCGACAAGACGGGTGTGATCTATGAAGGCCGCACCGAAGGCATGAACCAATGGAAATCCGCCCACGCGGTCAAAACCGATAAGCGCACATTGGCCGATGCTATGCAGGGGGCCGATTTATTTTTAGGTCTCGCCTCCAAAGATGCTGTCACCAAAGAAATGGTCGCGTCGATGGCCAAGAACCCGATTATTTTCGCCATGGCCAATCCCGATCCGGAAATCAAACCGGAGGATGCCCGCGCCGTCCGCCCCGATGCGATTATCGCCACGGGACGTTCGGATTATCCCAATCAGGTCAACAACGTGATGGGCTTTCCGTATATTTTCCGCGGCGCGCTCGATTGCCGCGCTTCGCAGATCAACGAAGAAATGAAAGTCGCCGCCGCCGAAGCGATTGCGGCGCTCGCACGTGAAGAAGTGCCCGAAGAAGTCAGCGCCGCTTATTCCGGGCGCAAAATGGAATACGGCCCGGAATATATCATTCCCGCGCCTTTCGATCCGCGTTTGATGACCACCGTTCCCGTTGCCGTCGCCCGTGCCGCCATGCGCACCGGTGTCGCCCGCAAACCGATCATTGATATCGCTGCCTACAAAAAAGAACTGGAAGTCCGCCGCGATCCGACCGCCAACTCGATGCAGCATATTTTCGACAAGGTACGCGACAATCCACGCGCGATGA
>Ga0206992_1015_pt1 | contig 39378 bp, 33 predicted proteins | sample Alteio_BWMinCont_6_FD_153267 | JGI IMG/M metagenome (GOLD analysis project Ga0206992, IMG submission 153267) | Enriched cells from forest soil in Barre Woods Harvard Forest LTER site, Petersham, Massachusetts, United States -... | ecosystem: Environmental > Terrestrial > Soil > Temperate forest >... | reverse complement strand
AGACAGGCTAGGTCCGGGCAAAAAAAATTGACGATTCCTCTTCTTCCTTTCCGGCCGCCTCCCGCCAGGGGGCGAAGCCAGCCGGCCGAGCCCACGCGGCGGGCTCGGTTTAGGAGCTCCCGGTGTGCGGCAAGCCAGCGGGCGCACGAGTGTCGGAATCGAGAGATTGATGAGAAGGGGAGGCAAAAATCTGACCTGTGGCACCCATCGGCGGCAGAATTGCGATGTTGGGTGGATTCCTGGCCGTCCGCTCGGGATCTGCAAAAGCAAAAACTGACGGTCGCCTTACGGCATTAACGGGCCGAAAGCGGTCTGACGGCATTTAAGTGCTGGCTTCGGCGAATCGGACGTTTGTGTCGGGCAGCAGCGTGGCCGTTACGGACCCAACTGCGTCACTTGTTTGCCGCTCAGACGATCCCGAACGCGGACGCCCAGCGAGAGCTTTAGTAGCGGCTAACATCATTTGAAGATCATTCGAGACACGAGGTCGCTGCTCCCGATGATCTCGGAGGTAGATCGCTGGCCAGTTTATCGCTATTTTTGGACCCTTAGACCAATTCAAGGCGGCAAACGGTGATCCACGTCGGGCTAATCGGCTACGGCTACGCCGGACGCATTTTCCATCTCCCGTTGATCCGAGCCACTCCAGGTTTCTTAGTTACAACGATTGCGTCTTCGCGCGCCGATGAATTGAAGACAAATTACCCGGGTATCTCGGTCGTCGCCGATCCGAGCGACCTGGTGAGGAGCGACGCGGTCGATCTTGTCGTCGTAGCTTCGCCCAATGACAGTCATGCACACTGGGCTCTCGCCGCATTGGACGCCGGCAAACATGTGGTGGTGGAGAAGCCTTTCGCACTGAGCCTCGCTGAGGCACGGACGCTGACGGCGCGAGCGGACCACGCCGACCGGATGTTGGCCGTCTTCCACAACCGGCGCTGGGACAGCGATTTCCTGTCGGTCCGGGCTGCGATCGAGGCCGGCCGGGTCGGCCGGGTCGCGCACTTCGAGACGCATTTCGATCGCTTCCGGCCCCAGGTACGTCAGCGGTGGCGCGAGCAAGCCGTGGCAGGAGCGGGCATATGGTACGATCTTGCCCCACACTTAGTCGACCAAGTACTCCAACTCTTCGGCCTTCCCGATGCCGTGGAGGCAAATCTTGCAATGCTGCGGCACAGCGCCTCTGTAGATGACTGGGCGCACGCCCTTCTCCATTATCCCGGACACCGCGTAGTGATTCATGCCTCCATGCTTGTCGCGGGCGGCTCACCCCGGTTCATCGTCCACGGTGACAATGGTAGTTTGGTCAAACGACTGCCGGACCAGCAAGAGGCGCAGCTCCTCGCCGGCATCGTGCCAGACAGTGCTGAATGGGGCCATGATCCCGATGACCTCTACGTCTGGAGCCCGGAAGGGCTCCAACAACGAGTCGCAACGATCCCAGGGGATCAGCGCGGCTTTTATCGTGCAGTGGGCGCTGCCATTCGGCGTGAATCACCGAACCCCGTACCAGGACATCAGTCCTTGGCTGTAATGGCTGTGATCGAGGCAGGCCTGCTCGCATCCGCTACGGGACACTCTATGCCTCTAGGGCTCAGTGACGAGGAGCGCGCAGCGTGGGGCTGACGGTAGGGCACCGCTGCCGCGCCGCCGGATACTTCAAGCGCCTCTTGCGTGCTGCCCGCGCCGTGTTCTCGTGATCGAAGCCTCTAGCATGGCACTGAGATGGCGGGGCGCATCGATGCGCTCTCGCGCCCATCCCATTCGGCGCTGACTCTCTGCCATCGATCCATCGAGGTCTCAAAGCGGTTAGGCCGCTTCCGCCCATGCCGGCCAATGATGATTTGAAGTGGGGTGCCCGTTTTCGAAAAACGGCCAACTCCAGCCGAGTGACGTAGATGCGCGCAATCCCGCCGCCGCGGTGGCTCGGCGAATGTTCGTTTCGGAGATCGGCCGGTCGTCTGCCCTTTGGCCGACAAGGGGCGATTACGGCCCGCCGGATTTCATGCGGCGAGGTGACAAAGCCGATCGACAGACTTCGCCCATAACAGGCAACTGAGTTTCACGCCTAGCGGGTCCGCAGCGGTATGAACAACCCGCCAGCGCCGGTAGGCGCCGCTCGCGCGGGTGAACTCGTAAGGTCGAAGAGCAGACGCCGCTCGGCAGCCTGTGAAGCTTCAGACGGTCCGAGCGGACTGAGCCCACCTAACTTGGACAGGTATGCCTTTGTCTCTAGCGGGAGCGGCGACGCGCCCTGCAGGAAAGAGTCGACACGGGAGGGGCCGGCGCTATAGGCGGCGAACAGATCAGGGTAGCCGTATTCGAGATAAAGCTCCCGAAGGAGTGCCGCGCCAGCGAATATATTATCACGCGGGTCATATGGATCGCCACCGAGCCCGTAGCGCTCACGCAGATAAGCCCAGGTTCGCGGCATGATCTGCATCAGGCCCATGGCGCCTGCCGGCGACGTGATCGGCCGGCCCCTCAGAAATCGTTCTCCGCCGCTCTCGACGCGCATCACATTCCGTATCCAGGATTCAGGCAGACCGAACGCCCGGGACGCTTCGCCGATCAGCGCGTCCCAGCGGTTCGGCGGCGACGGTTGCCCGTGGGCGGACTCACAGAAACAGCCGAGCGTCAAAGCCAACGCGGCCGGCGCGAGCAAACGCCTCAACGCAGCCATAGCGGAGCCAGACGGCCGATTACGGCATCCAGGTGAACTGGCCCAAAATAGCGGCTGTCGAATGAATCGGGCTTGTCCGCCATGAGCAGGAAGACTTCGTCAGCGGCAAGAACACGGCAGCCCGCCCAGGACGGAAGCGCCCTCCCCTGGCCGTCGTACGATTTCCGCTCCGCGACGGACGCGCCGTCTATCGTAATGACTCCGCCAGTTGCGCAGACCTGATTTCCCGAGCCCGCCGCGACGCGCTTCACCAGGGGAACAGTTGCGGGAACGTAGTGACGGCGGTCGGCGAGTTCACGCACCGTATCCGGGGTTTGGGCCAGCACGAGGTCGCCGATCGCGAGCGGCATTGCCGGCAGGACGCGATAGAACCCGATCGGCGCGCTGGCACTGGCATTATAGACCAGGAGCGGGCCATGCAGCCTGGGTGCCAGCAGCGCTAAGGCAAGCGCTCCCGTCGCCAGGACAAGCGGCCTTGCCGCGCGCGCAACGCCGGCGGTTGTGCTCACTGTCCCTTGCCCTCGGACTTGCTCCCCGGCTCGGACTGAGATTGCCGGTCGGCGCTGCCGTTCGCCTCAGACCAGGCGTCTAAGTCGGCAATATGGTAGCGCACGTACCGACCGTGCTTTCGGTAAGGCGGTCCCCGGCGCTCACGGCGCATCTTCTCCAAAGTCTGCGTCGCCAAGCCGATGTAGTGGGCCGCCTGGTCGGTGGTTAGAAATGGGCTTCCGCGCTTCGCGTCAGCGGCGCGATCGATCGCGTCACCCATCACGACCTCCCCGAAGACACCAACCGGGAACGTGGCATCCAAAGTCACGGCCTCGCAGCGAACAACTTCGCCCGATTGAGTCGATGGAGTTGCGGCGGCGTCCTATCTCTGCGATTCTACCGGCCTGAGCGCAAATTCGCTCAGGGAGCTTAGTAACTCCACGCACGTGCGGCCTTCGGCCGGACGACAGTACTATGTCCAGGGTCTTCGGGCCTAAAGGTGCTGTGCGCTCGCGTGCGTGCGTTACTAACGTCCGGCTTTGGGCAGGCCGGACGGCAAGAAGCGCCGCATGGCAGAAAAAGGTCACTGCCATCGAACGGCGGTTCGTGCGTTCTGCGCTCGGATGGAGCAGAGGCGCCGATGGGGAATGACGAGTCCGACCGCTTAGCATGCGACGATGCCTTGCCGGCACGTTCGCACGAGAACACCGTTTTCAGCGCCCCAGCTAAAGGCCTGACAAGTTCGGCTATCGCCTATCCACCGATTGCCGAGCGTGCGGAATGGTCGGAGGTCATTACCTTCTACGACCGGCAGCATATCGTCACCTATGCTCGCCTTCTGACCGCGGAGCGGGACAACGTCGATTGGCGGGACGGAGTGCGCGAAATACTGCGCCAAGACCCGGATCGGGAGCCGAAACAGGCACGCATTTGCTGGGAATCGCATCTCGAGCGCGCGCGCTGGATTTCGACCGAGGGTTTTCGCCTCGCAGTGGAGCGGGCGAACGCCCACTGAGATGGCTTGCCGCCCCGCGCGAACGCTCGCCGTCTGTCGTGTCGGAAACGACATCATGAGTCCGAAGACTCCGAGCGTGCCATAAATACAGCCAGCTGCTCCTGCTGATCGGGCCGCAAAGCATCGGTCGCCGGCAGGTAGTCCGGGACGGGCCCGTTCAGGAGAATCGCGGGCGATTGCCCTTCATAGTTGCCGAGGTTGGGACGGTGCTGGCTGTAACCTATGAGCGCGGCCAGTTCCGGTGTGAAACTGCGCGCAATGTCCGGTGGATAGCACAGCCACTGATTTTCAAACGGCTTCAACCACCCAAGGCAATAGCTCAAGATCAGTCCGCGGCGTGCCGAGCGAGCATAGTTGGCGCCGGCGGAATGCAATGTCGAACCCAGGAAAATCAGCGCGGAGCCTGGCGCCATCTCGGCGACGATGGGCTTTTCACCGGGCGGTAAATCGAGGGTGCCCGGATAATGGCTGCAAGGCCAGATTCGTGTCGCGCCGTTTTCCGCCGTGAACTCGGTCAACGGCCAAATGACGTTGATGAGATATTCGAGACGCCCTTTTTCGCCCTGCCACATGTCCTGGTCCCGATGGGGAAATTGTGCCGGCGCGCCCGGATGTATCTCGATGGCCTGCGTCAGATTGAGGTTGAACCGGTCGCACCATGGGCCGAGCAACTTCTGCGTTATCCCGAGGATCAGTGGATGCTGCACGAGATCCGGAACGGCCGCCGACCGCTTCAACAGGCTACCGAACCGCTTCGTCCGCGGTCCATAAAAGCCACCCTCGCAGAAGGGGGTCGCTGCAAAGCGCGCGTCGAGATCGTCATTGATCTGAGCGACGCACTCCAGAGAGGTTGCATCGGGAATGACGCAGTAGCCGGTCGTCTTAAGGCTTTCGGTCCAACTGTCGATAGCATCGGTCAGGGCGCTCGGGCGGTGCATCGCCGAAGTCGTGGCCGACGATCGTTGAAAATCCTGAAGTCGCGCCTCGAAAGCCGGACTCGTGCCGGCGACGTAGACACCCATATTGGCCAGGCCGGCAGGCGTGTCGTTATCGAGATCGATACGGAACGCGCCGGTTAGCGCACCATCGATGGACTTTGGAGAACCCAGCGTTTCGCAACGCCACCCCATCCTCAGGATTTGGGCCAGCCAGCTTATACGGGCGACACCCGTGAGGGTGTTGATCCTGTTTGTGAGAGCATAGTCAGTCATAGCTGAAATCAGCCGATCGCGGACATGACGCCGTTCGGCCGCGCGCAGCCGGGGCGAAAGGCAGAGCCTTGTCACCTCCAGCGTATCGGACCCCGATGGGACCGGCCGGTCGGCGAGCTGCGGGAATATGCTGCCGAGGATGTGCGGACGGTCGGTCCGGAGAAGCCGCATGGAGCCGAGGTGGCTGCCGTCAGTATGGTTCGCAAGCAGGTAGACCGCATCGTCGTCATCGAACTGGTCGATCTCATACCGGCCGTGGGTGAGCGCCAGGTCCCATTTGAGCAGGTCGACGAAGACGAGTTTGCGGTCCTCGAACATCGCCAAGAGCTCGCTTCGGAACTGGTCTTTGTTGGCCGCAGTAATAATCTGAATCATTGGTCTCTCTCCGGTTGAAATCGGAGGAGAGACAATCAAAGCAATGCGTTACTGCCTATTCCCATAACTTGGGGAATTGACCTTCGAGCGCTTCGATAAAACTGATCTGGCCGTCATAGAGGGCGCGAATTGCCAAAGGCAGCCGCCGTTGAACTTCAAACTTTTGTCGGGCCATTTCGAGATGCTGAATGACCGTGTCGTGACTGCGCTCAAGGATTCGACTTATTTCCCAGTCCGACTTTCCCTGCATTGCGAGAACCAGGCACTCGCGCTGCCGCGGCGTCAGCTGGGGGAGTGGGAATGAAGGCTGTCCGCGCGCCGGCCGGAGCCGGCGGGCGGTCTCGAATGCAAAACCACCCACGAGCTCCGCGAGCAGTGGGCTTTCATGCGGAATCTGAGCGTCCCCGTCCATGGCAAAGGAGCAAGATCCGCTGCACTCGCCGGGAATGTTCACAGGCACCGTATAGCCGTTGCGCAGGCCGTGACTTGCTGCCGATTCCAGGATCGACCATTGCCGGCGGGTCATGCGGATTCGTTTCGGAACTTCCGTCCAGCTGAAACCCACGCTCGACAGGAGACAAGCGCGGTGGATCGGGTCATCAGCGAAGAGGCGATGTTCTAGGAAATAACCGACCCATTCGGCCGGATAGTTTTCGATCCGCATCGTCGCGGGCGATGCGCGTTTGAGATCAACGTGATGCACCAACGCATAATAGGAGAATCCCAGCGCAAGGGTCGTCTCCTTGAGCAGTGACGCGAGTTCATCATGAGACTGCACTATCTTGGCGCGCTCCACGAAATTCAGCGCGAGTTCGAACCCTGGCATGTTGAAAGTTCAGCGAACTGCACACGGCACGCATGTGGAGGAGATATGGCATCTAGCGTTCCCGCCGAGCATGCTCGAGCCTCGGACGCGACGGTTCGGTTGGTTCAATGGTCTTGCTTGGCGTGTGATCAATTGGAACTCGTCTGAAGGTGCGAAATCTGCCGACAGTGCTGTTTGGTAGTGAAGAGCCCCCCGGTCGGCTCTGTTGGAGCGGCGACCGGAAGTAGTTGGGAGGATCCGCCGAAAGGGCGGTGTGTCCGGCACAATGAGCGCGGACCTCGGTTGGCGGACATGACCCGCACAAATTCTGTTTCAGTGGCGACGGTTCGCGTGAAGATGGGCGATCGTTGCCTCAGCCAATGAGCCACTGACTGTGTAACCGTTCGTGTTGGGATGCACGCTATCGTTCCCTGCCGCAGCACCGGGCGTCATCGTTAGGAAAATCGCGACGAGCCGAACAGCGCATGGGCAGACATTTTAAACCCAAAACAGACAAAATCCGCCAAGCGCGACTTCTTCTATTCCAGGTAAGAAGCTCCGCCTGCCACGGCACTAGAGGGCCGCTCTCCGGACCAGTCCGGACCAATTGCAAATTGATCCGCTTGCGCGCTGCTTACGAGTAACCGTTCTCGGAACGCCCTCGGGGTGACACCGGTTGCGCGCCGAAACGCAGTCGCGAAGTGGCAAGTATCGGAAAAACCAGCCACGGCAGCCACTTCTTTTAGAGCAAGGGCCGTATCAGCGAGCTGTCTCTTGGTTTTTGATACCCAGATGTCCCTTGCATAGTCGCAGATAGTCCTGCCCGTGGTCTGTTTGAACAATCTGTGGAGATGGCGCTCCCCGATCCCGCAAATCGCGGCCAAATCAGCCACCTTTGGCATGTAGCCATCATAGTACTCGAAATGACTGGAAATGCGACGCATCTGCCAGTCCGCCAAGACTTGCCCCGGCGCGGCGGTCTCCGAAGAGACTCGCGCAAGATATCGCGCCATATGGATTGCGGCTTCTGTGACTATGCTCTCGGCGAGTCTTTCGCTGCCCAATCCAGGAGCCTGAACTTCGCCCGCCAGGTTGAGCAAGCATTGCACCAGCTGCGGATATTGAATGTTGACGCACGCTGAAAGCATTCTTGACTGCCATTGCGGACGAAATCCCGTAATCGTTTCAAACCAATCTGGGTCTGATTCGACGATCAAGACACGCAATGAACCGGAAGGAAGAAAGGCATCGAAACTGGTTCCCGCTCCCGCGAAAGCGAGACGCCCAGGATGTCGAGCGTCACCCATATATTGATTGGCGCGGATCGACAATCTGCTCCCGGATAGCGGTACCGTGAGCCCCAGCGCCATGAAGTGGGCATCTGGGCGAACCTCGTTGGCAAGTGGCGTCGTCCAGTCCAAACTCCATAGGCGCACGACGACTTGGGCTAGCAATAGCTCCGCCTCAAGTACCGCTTCATTTCCCCTAACAATTTCAGTTTGAGAGATCATCTCAGTCCGCTTGATTGTACCCACCAATACTACATTTGGGCTTGTTCCAATTCAGCAATTTTGGCCTTTCGTGCAGACGTTCCAGCGTTTTTTCGTGGGTGAAAACGCTTGTCGTGCAGAAAGTCGTAGAACGCTTTCGCGACGATGTTGATCGCCGCATCCGCGATTTCCCCACCCCTGCGTTTCTCGGCAGCGGCCCAGACGATTTCAAGCAACAACAGATTCGCACGAGCCCTTGCCTCAAGCGCACCAGCGCCTCCCTGTATCGCTGTCGAAAATGACTGCGCACGGCGACTAAGGGACCTCATCAGGGCATCCAAAGTCGCGGTTATGAAGCTGGGAGTTTCGGGCGAGTGAGCCTCGACCTCGCTGACCACAGCGAGCACCGCCTTTTCCCGTTCGAGAAATTCAGCGAGCTCGACCAGCCATGTCCGCACATCCTTCAGGGTCGGCGCCGGGCCCGGCAGGCGTTCCATGTACGCGACCGCTCGTTGCGTATAGGCTTCGATCAACTCTGCTAAGAGCTGCTCTTTGTCCGCAAAGTGTAGATAAAAGGTTTGCCGGCTTGCACCAATCGCGGAAACAATTTGTTCCACGGTCGCCCCATAGTAGCCCTCACGGTAAAAGATCTCTCGGGCCGCATCGAGGATACGCTCGCGTGTAAGAGCCTTTTGTGACTCTCTTAAATTCAATTTCGCCGTAATTTCCATTGCCTTCGCAGTCAGCGGTTCGTCGCAAGCTTCAGTTCTGAATGCATTTCGGACCGAGGTGTATTGGGCGGCCATCGGTACTCCCCAACATCACAACGACTTACCGAAGCCGACCGGAGGCCGGCTACGACACCCACTTGGAACGACCTAGCTCCGATAGCGGATCACGACCTCGGTGGCGCTCCGGCAAGCGAATCCGCTGGGCGCAACTCTTCGTCGCTTTAGATGACGCTAATACCACTCACTTTACATATTGTCAATTGAAAGCAAGCTTTGACTGATTTTGTCGGGATCGCGTCGGGAATGTCCTTACCTGCGCTGTTCGCCTCGGCTTTGCCGTCGTAGCTGAGACTTGAACTTGATTGAATGAAGCCGCGTCGCACCGCACCGCCGTTGGGCTGAACCATTTCAAACCCTGGCATTCGTCGGCGGCAATTGGGGATTACCATGAAGACAATCTTCTTCCACATGCAGGGCTATCGCGACCTGCCCGACGACTTCGCCGACAAATACGAGAGCGTCTGGATCACACCACCCAACGATGAGCTTTGCGATTCCAATAAAGTCGCCAAGTATCTTCGCTGGAACATCGAGGAGCTGGAACTTGCGGACAAGCTGGGCTTCGACGGTCTGGGGCTGAACGAACATCACCAGAACGGTTACGGCTTTCCGGTGTCGCCCAATCTGATCGCGTCAATACTGGCGCGTCGGGAATCCGACGCTGCGATCGTCGTGCTCGGCAATACACTGCCGCTCTACAATCCGCCGATCCGCGTGGCCGAGGAGTTCGCGCTCCTCGATTGCCTGAGCGGCGGCCGGCTCGTTGCCGGATTTCCTGTCGGGTCTCCGATGGATACGGTGGGCTGTTACGGTTTAGTGCCGACCGAAGTGCGCCCCCGCTATTTCGAGGCGCATGATCTTATTACGCAGGCCTGGACGCGCCCGGGGCCCTTTCCTTTCAACGGTCGCTTCACCAAGCTGCGCTATGTCAACCCATGGCCCAAGCCGATCCAGAAGCCGCATCCGCCGGTTTGGCTGGCCGGCGGCGGCTCAGTGGAAACTTGGAAGTTCGCGACCGATAACAACTACACTTATAGCTATCTGAGCTTCCAAGGCTACAAGGCCGCCAAGAATCTTATGCAGGGTTATTGGGACCAGGTCGAGAAGGCCGGCCTGGATCACAATCCCTATCGCGCGGGCTTCGCGCAGGCAGTCGTTGTTGGCGAAACCGATGCCGACGCCGAGAAGCTTTATTTAAAGCATATTCAGAATTTCTATGCGAAGTCGTTGCACATTCCGATGCACTTCGGCGCCGTTCCGGGCCTTATGAGCCGGAAGAGTGTGGAATACAATCTCTCAAAGGGTGCTGGTGGCGGTGCTTTCGGTAAGACCGGGAGTGAGAACCCTTACACGACGACGTGGCAGCAATTTACCGAACAAAGGCGACAAGTCATCGGCGGAAGCCCTGACACCGTTGTCGCTCAGATCGAGGAGGCGGTGCGGTCACTCCACGTCGGCCATCTCATGGTGATCCTGCAGCTTCAGTCCATGGATCGGGAATTGACCGAATACAATACGCGCCTATTCGCGGAGAAAGTCCTGCCGCGCATCCGACACCTCTGGGACAGGGAAGGCTATGTCGACCATTGGTGGCCGCAAGGCGCCACCCGCAATGCTCGTACCGCCAGCCCCGCTTTGGAGACCGCGCAATGAATGCCCCTCTCAAGACGCCCGTCGAGATCGATCCGCGCTTCCTGCCCAACCAGGCAATGATCAAGGGCGACGGTAAGCCCGTAGTGTTTCTGCACGGCGCCTTCGGCCAGGAATGGAGCCCTCCCCTCGACACGCTGGCGGAGCGCAGGCGTGTAATCGCGCCTTCGAATGTCGGCGCCTTCGATCTCGACGAACTCGTCCACATGGACGGCCTGCTCGACCTGCTCGTCTATTATGACGATCTGTTCAATGGCCTCGGCCTTGAGCGCTTCGATCTCGTCGGCCACTCATTCGGCGGCATGGTCGCCGCCGAATATGCTGCGATGTTCAATCGCCGCGTTGAGCGCCTCGTGCTGATCGATTCCCTCGGCCTCTGGCGCGACGACCAGCCTGTGGCGGATTACAACTACATTCCGGCCGAGCGGCAGCCCGCGCTCATCTATCACGACCTGCAGAACCCGGGCGTGCGGGCGCTGATGGCCAGCCAGCCCACGGACACGGCTGAGATCATCGGCATCGCGCTCGATCGCATGACCGCGCTTGGCTCGACCAATCATTTTCTCTGGCCGATTCCCGATCGCGGGCTGCATAAGCGGCTGCGGCGGATCGATGCGCCGACCTTGATCGTTTGGGGAGCTCAGGACCGAATCGTTCCGGCAGACTATGCCCAGGATTTCGCCTCGCAGATCGCCGGCTCCAAAGTGGTGGTGATCGACGGCGCCGGACATGCGCCGCAGATCGAGCAGCCCGAGAAAGTATCAGCGGCGCTTGTGGATTTCCTTTCCTGATTGCCCCTGCTCGCTCACCGTTAGATGCCATGCTGAGCTTTTCGCCCCAAGAGATCGAGCGGTCGATCGCCTTCTACCGAGACAAGCTCGCACGGCAGCCGCGCGTGGACTTCAACAAACGATGGGTCGTGCAGCTGGCGCGCCCACTGTTCTACCTCGCCTATCTGGATCGGCGTGCGCTGAAGAAGCACCGCCTCAAGGCCGAACGACGGACCTTGCATGTGGGCGAGCGGCCGATAAGGGTCCGTATCATTCGATCTCCCGACCCGCCACGCGGTGTCATCGTCGACATCCATGGCGGCGGGTGGACGATGGCAAGAGCTGTCAACAATGACACGCTCAACGCTGAATTCGCTGCAGCCGGATATGTCGTTCTCAGCATCGATTATCACTATGCGCCCGAGCATCCGTTTGAAACCCTGATCGAAGAATGCACAACGGCGCTGAGATGGGCTCTCCGGAATTGCGAGACCGAATTCGGTACCTCAAACGTCTTTCTGAACGGCGATTCTGCCGGCGCCCATTTGTCGCTGTGTGCCGCCCAACGACTGAAGGACGAGCCCCATTACGGTCGATTGAAGGCCATGGTGCTTCGCTACGGATGTTACGACCTCTCAGCCACACCGTCGGTTCGCGAAGCGTCGTCCGACGTGCTTGTGTTTTATGGTCCAAGCCTGCGGCAATTCTTTGAACGAATTACAGGCCGCAGCGATGAAACGGCGCGACGCGATCCAAAGATCTCGCCTCTCTATGGAGACTTCGAATCCTTGCCCCCAGCCTTGCTCGTGGTTGGCACGGCCGACCCATTGATCGATGACAGCAGGCTGGTATCGCACGCGATGCGAAAGGCCGGAACTGACCACGAATTCATTCTGGTTCCGGAAGCACCGCACAGCTTTGATCGTTTCCCGACACCCGTTGCCGAGAAGTTCAACGCCTATGCGCGGGCTTGGATCGCGCAACATTTACCCTCAGCCCGGAGGACCGAGCATTGAGGGCGGTGGCGGGTAGCAGCATCCGGACTGAAGCCGCGCGGGCGCATGCGATCAGCGCGACGTTCGACGTGATCGAGCCGCCGCCGATCGCAAACCCAAGGCAATGAACGAGAAGCGAGAACCCGGGTGGACGAGTTTGACTACATCATCATCGGAGCCGGATCGGCCGGGTCCGTTGTCGCCAATCGCCTCAGCGAGGATCCGCGCAACCGCGTCCTCCTACTCGAGGCCGGAGGCCGGAACAATTCCATGCTCATCCGCATGCCCGGCGGTGTCGGCGAGCTGATCAAAGGCAAGAGCGCATTCAATTGGGGCTTCCGGACAGAACCCGAGACAGCGCTCAATAATCGCGAACTGTGCTGGCCGCGCGGCCGCGGTCTTGGGGGCTCTTCTTCCATCAACGGAATGCTCTATGTGCGGGGCCATCCGCTAGACTATGACGGCTGGGCCCAAATGGGTCTGGCAAGCTGGTCTTATAAGGATGTCCTGCCTTATTTCCGGCGAAGCGAAGACTTCGAAGGACCCGAAGACGCATGGCATGCCAAGGGGGGGCCTCTTTACGTCGCGGAGACGGGACGCAGTGGGCACCCATTCTGGAGCGCACTCATTGAGGCGGCACAGCAAGCGCAGATCCCGATCTCCAAAGACTTCAACGGGGCTGATCAGGAAGGCTTCGGCCATTTCCAGCTCAACATCAAGGACGGCGAGCGCCACGGAACGCTGGCCGGCTTTCTTCGCCCAGCCCTCAAGCGTCGTAATCTTGCTGTGCGCACGGAGGCACATGTCACGCGTATCCTCGTCGAGGACGGCGTAGCGACCGGGGTTGAGTATGCGCATGGCATGGATGGGGCACGCGAGCGGGTCCTCGCGCGTAAAGAGGTCGTCTTGAGCGCGGGCGCACTGCAATCGCCGCAGATTCTGATGCTGTCCGGAATCGGTCCTGGTCAGGAGCTCTCCAATCACGGAATTCCCATCATCAGCGAAATGGCAGGCGTGGGCGGAAATTTCCATGATCATATCGATGTCGCCCTCGCCTGGACCTGCCCGCGGCCCATCACCGCCCATGGTCTTACCCATGGTTACCGGGGGCTGATAGTCGGCCTGCAATATCTGCTGTTAAAGCGCGGAATCGGCCGTAACTGCTTCCTCGAGACCGGCGCCTTCTTGAGATCCGATCCTGCCGAAACTCATCCAGACATCCAGTTGCATGGGATATTGTGCGTGATGGATGAGGAAAAGACGCTCGCAAAGTTCGATGGCGTTTCCCTCGATGTCGTCCCCTTGCGCCCAAAAAGCCGGGGGCGGGTTGGTTTGCGATCCGCTTCCCCCTTCGAGCAGCCATCACTCAGGCCCAATTTCTTGAGCGATCCGCATGATTTTTCGGTAATCCGCGCCGGTATCCGCAAGGCGCGGATCATCGCCGCACAGCCAGCGATCAAGCCCTTTATCGTGGACGAGCTCGCTCCAGGAGCCGACGTCAATTCAGACAGCGAGCTCGACGCCTTCATCCGCGAGACGGCTCAGACCGTCCATCATAGCGTGGGCACCTGCCGTATGGGCGGCTCGCGCGATGATGGGTCGGTCGTGGATGAACAATTGCGTGTTTGGGGCATCGATCGTCTCCGCATTGTCGACGCCTCGATTATGCCAACGATCGTCAGCGGCAACACCAACGCCGCAACCATCATGATCGGCGAGAAGGCGAGCGACATGATCTTGGGTCGGCAGGCGCCTGAAACGACTGCGATATGATTCAACCGGCACAGGAACGAGTGCAGCTCAGTCACGTCGTTGGCGCCAATGCTCCGCCCCTGCGGGAGCAAACCATTGGTGCCGCCCTCCGTGATGCGGCGCAGCGCTGGCCGGAGCGAGACGCGCTCGTCTCCGTCGCCGAAGGGGTGCGCCTTAATTTTGCGGAGCTCAGCGCGCGCGCCACGAATATCGCGGCCGGATTGCTCAGCCTCGGTCTCAAGCCCGGCGACCGCATCGGGGTCTGGTCCCCGAACAATGTCGGGTGGGCGCTGACGCAGTTCGCTGCCGCCGAAGCCGGCTTGATCCTTGTTACGATCAATCCAGCATACCGGCTCTCCGAGCTCGAGCATGCTCTGACGACAGTTCAAGTGGCCGCAGTGGTTTGCACAGAGAGCTTCAAGACCAGCAACTACATTACCATGCTGGAGCAGCTGGCGCCCGAAATCGCCGCATCTCAAATAGGCGAACTCGACAGCGCGCGGTTGCCGAATTTGAGGCTCGCGGTGAAGCTCGGCGGTCCCCCGCGCAGCGGCTGGATCGATTTATCCGCGGTCGAGGCGCGTGCAAGCGACGCGTTAAGAGCAGACATCGACCGCATCGGCGTGACCATCTCGGCGACGGATCCCGTCAATGTGCAATTCACGAGCGGCACAACCGGGCTACCGAAAGGCGCCACGCTGTCCCATCGGAACATCCTCAACAATGGCACCATGGTCGGGCGCGCGTTAGGTCTGAAAACGGGCGACCGCCTGTGCATCCCGGTACCACTTTATCATTGCTTCGGCATGGTGATGGGCAACCTCGCCTGCCTGACCCATGGTGCGACCATGGTTTATCCGGCGGCTGGCTTCGACCCGGCCGCGGTTCTGGCAACCATTGAGCGTGAGCACTGCACGCATCTCTACGGGGTGCCCACCATGTTCATCGCGATGCTGGCTCATGACGACTTCGCCGGGACGGATTTTCGCAGCCTCCGGGGCGGGTGCATGGCGGGAGCTCCCTGCCCGATCGAGGTCATGCAACAGGTGATCGAGCGCATGAATATGAGCGAAGTCACGATTGCCTACGGTATGACTGAGACCAGTCCCGTCAGCTTTCAGACCAGCCGCGACGATCCTGTCAAGCAGCGGATCGCGACTGTCGGACGGGTGCAAGCGCATCTTGAGTGCAAGGTCGTGGGGCCCGACGGCGCCACATTGCCAATCGGCGAGACGGGCGAACTCTGCACGAAGGGCTACGCCGTCATGATGGGTTACTGGGGTGATGACACACGCACCGCGGAAGCGATCGACGCCGATGGCTTCATGCATACGGGTGACCTCGCGACGATCGATGCTGAAGGCTATTGCCGCATCGTCGGCCGCATCAAGGACATGATTATACGCGGCGGTGAGAACATCTATCCCCGCGAAATCGAGGAATTCCTCTACCAGCATCCGGAGATTGAAGACGTTGCCGTTGTCGGTGTGCCCGACGAACATTTCGGCGAAGAGGTCTGTGCTTGGATTCGCTGCAAGGCCGGCTCGAGCCTTACCTCGGCGATGGTTGCCGACTGCTGCCGCGATCAGATCTCACACTACAAGATCCCCCGCTATATCCGCATCGTGAATGAATTCCCCACAACAGTGACGGGGAAGATTCAAAAATTCCGTATCCGAGAGATCATGACGGCTGAGTTGGCCGCCACCCGCTGAGCGCTTCCCCTGCAGGAAACCATCATGTCCGACAGACATCTCGCGTCCCCGATCAACATCAAGCACCCGGACCGGTTCTTCATCGGCGGCGAATGGGTTGCCCCGTCGAGCACGAGGCGCTTCGATGTCATCTCGCCTTCGACCGAGGAACTCGTGATAAGCGTGGCCGAGGCGCAGGCCAACGATGCCGACCGTGCCGTCGCGGCGGCGCGCCAAGCTTTCGACAAGGGCCCGTGGCCGCGCATGTCGCCGAAGGAGCGTGCGCCCTATCTGCATGCGCTCGCCGCGGCGCTGACCGCGCGCAACGACGAGCTCGCCCATATCTGGACTATCCAGATGGGCATCCTGAACAGCGTCGCCAAGTTCGGCACGCCGGGCGTGGCGGGCTTCTTCCATTACTACGCCTCGCTGGCCGACAGCTTTCCGTTCATTGAGCGGCATGAACCGTCTTCCGGCGGCGGCGTTGGCCTGCTGGTGCGCGAGCCGGTCGGCGTCGTTCTCGCGATCGTGCCGTGGAATGCGCCGCTGATGTTGGCGGCGCTGAAGCTGGCCCCCGCCTTGCTCGCTGGTTGCACAGTTATCCTGAAGGCATCACCGGAGGCGCCGCTTGATGCCTATGTGATCGCCGAAGCCGCCGAAGCCGCAGGCCTGCCGCCCGGCGTGCTCAATTTCGTCACCGCCGACCGCGAGGTGTCGGAACGAATGGTGCGCAATCCCGCCGTCGACAAGGTCAGCTTCACTGGCTCGAGCGCCGCCGGCAAGAAGATCGCCTCCATCTGCGGCGAGCGGATTGCGCGCTGCACGTTGGAGCTCGGCGGCAAATCGGCCGCGGTGGTGCTGGACGATGCCGATGCCGCACATCTCGCGGAACACTTGGCCCAGTCGACCGCATTGATGTCGGGCCAGGTCTGTGCGGCGCTCACCCGCATCGTTGTGCCGCGCAACCGCCACGACGAGATTGTCGATGCCCTCGCCTCCGCTTTCTCCGCCCTGAAGGTTGGCGACCCATTCGACCAGGCAACGCAGATCGGTCCGCTGGCGATGAGCCGGCAGCGCGACCGCGTCGAGGGTTATATCGCCACCGGTCGCGCCGAGGGCGCGACGGTGGCCGCCGGCGGTGGCAGGCCGTCAAACCTCAATCGTGGCTATTTCATCCAGCCTACAGTGTTTGCCAACGTCGATAACCGCATGGTGATCGCCCGGGAAGAGATTTTCGGCCCGGTCATCAGCGTCATCCCGGCCGACAGCGAGGAACAGGCGATCGATATCGCCAATGACAGCGTTTTCGGCCTGAACAGCACAGTCTTCACAGCCGATTCCGACCGCGCCTACAAGATCGCGCGTCGCCTGCGCGCCGGCACGGTGGGGCACAACGCCTACCGCACCGATTTCATGATATCGTTTGGGGGATTTAAGCAGTCCGGGCTCGGCCGCGAGGGCGGACGTGAGGGATTGCTGCCCTATCTGGAAGCGAAGTCCGTGCTACTGGATCGGGAGCCAAACATTTAGTTTGCCCTGCCCTACTGGCTGTCTCGCCAAGCTACGAGCAGAGTGGCGCCAGGATGTCGGTATGGATGCCTGGGCACCCCAAATCGTCGAACGTGATCCGGACCTCTTGTCCGATCGTGAGTCCGCCGATGTCCCCGCCGATCCACCGGGTAACGAGCCGCACCCCCGGCGCACCATCGAACTCAAGGATGACAGGTACGTAGGGGACGATGGGCTTCAGCGGTGCGTGGAGCGCGCGCCGCACGACCGCCCAGGAAAAGAGGCGCGCCACGCCGCCGATCTCGGTCCAGGTGAAGTCAGCGCCACCACATTCTGGGCAGTTTGGCCGAGGATACCAGCAGAAGGCGCCGCAAGCAGTGCAGCGTGGAAACACCAGCTTCCGTGATGCAGCCGCATCCCAAAAAGGCTTCAAGGATTCATGAGCGAAATTCGGCAACGGAAAATCCATCATAGCTCAGCCTCCCTTCCCGAGGACGAGGGTCGAGCAGGTGCCGCCCGTGAAGCCGCCATAAACGGCGATCTGCGCATCGGCCACCTGATTGGCGGCCTCTCCGCGTAGTTGCCGCACCAGCTCCACCACATGCGAGATTCCGAGTACATAGGAGTGCGACAGCAGCCCGCCATGAGTGTTGAACGGAAGACCACCGCGCGCGCGACCGCGTCGGAAATCGAGCCGGTCGCCTTCGACAAACACGCCGCCGCTCCCTTTCTCACAAAACCCCATATCCTCGATCTGCATCAAGGCGACGATCGTGAACGGGTCATAGACCGCCAGCACATCGACGTCGGCAGCGCCGATACCGGCCATACGGTAGGCGGCCGGCGCGCAGAACGCCTGCGGAGTCGAAGTGATGGCGCGATGCTGGGCGAAAAAGGTGTCAGCCTCATCGAAGCTTTCGGCGACGCCGCGGACGATCACCGGCGGCTTGGCGCAATCCCGGGCGCGATCGGCCGCCGTCATCACATAAGCTGCGGCCCCGTCCGAGATCAGGCAGCAATCCTCGACCCGAAAGGGATCGATGAAAGGCGGCCGGGCGAGGTAATCCTCGAGCGTCAGCAGCTTTTCGCGCATCACCGCGCCGGGATGAGTGTTGGCATGGCGTCGGCTGGATATTGCGATGGCGCCGAGCTGTGCCTCAGTCGTACCGAATTCATGCATGTGCCGACGAGCGATGGCGGCGAAATAGACAGGCTGGGGATAGAAGCCGAAAGGAACCTCGAAACTTCCCTTCATCAGGTCCTCGCGATGGTATTCGCCCGGGCCCCCGCCGGTATTGGCCTTGGTCTGCGATGCCCAATCGACGGTGAAGGCATTGACGATCACCGAGGCTTTCTTCTCACGGATGGCCAGTGCCGCCTCATAGGGCGCGGTTCCGGCCCAGGTCATCGCACCGCCCTCGGCCGAAACCCAGAGCGCACGATCGGTGCCGAAATAGCGGCGAAAATCCGCATCCGTGAACTGATCCTTCATGCCGCCGCGGAACATGACACCATCGACCTGATCGGGCCTGAGACCGGCATCGTCGAGCGCCGCAGCGATCGCCTCGGCCGCCATGGCGATCGGGTCGCGCCCGGAATTGGCGGTGTGCGCGGTCTCGCCGACGCCGACGATCGCCACCTCGCCCGCGATATCTTCGTAAGGGACGAGGCCGCCCCAATTTCGACTGGTCATGTTCCGCTTCAATCGTCGCGCGACAGTCTTTTCACGGACTGACTGATATGTCAGTTTATGCGGCCGCCAACGATGCGGTCAATGCGCGAAACAGTGCGAAAACATGAATGGAGCTGGTGACATGGGCGCATGGGATATGAGCGATCCGGCTGAGCGCAATCTGGGGTTGATCCTGAGACGGCGCGCCGAGCTAATGCCGGAGCGGATTTTCCTAATGGAGGGTGCCCGCACCATCTCGTTCGGCGAGGCCAACGAGATGGTCAATCGCTATGCCGCAGGACTCGCTGCGCTCGGGCTTGGCCGCGGCGACCGGATCGCGATCTTCATGTACCGGGGAATCGAATTCATCTTCCTGGTCCTGGCCGCCAACAAGCTGGGCGCCGTCTGGGTGCCAGTGAACACCGACTATAAGGGCGAATGGCTGGAGGAAACGGTCAACGAGAGCCGGGCACGTATCCTGGCCACTGACGACGATTTGTTGCCCCGAGTGCTGGACGTGCGCACGCGGCTGACATGCGAGCGGGTGCTGGTCGCCCATGACGGGGCCCGGCCGGCGGGCGGCATCGACAGCGTCTCCGAATTCGCTGTCCTGCCGGCGCCCGAGCCCGACATGAGCGGGATCGCCTATGGCGATACGGCCGCGATCCTGTGGACTTCAGGCACAACCGGCAAGCCTAAGGGCGTGATGCAGAGCCATAATGCCTGGATCCGGTCCGGAGAGGCGGGCAACCGCAACTTCGCGACGACGGCGGACGACGTCGCCTATAACTGCCTGCCGCTCTACAACTCTGCCGCCTGGTCGGCGAGCATCTTCCGGGCGCTGATCGGCGGCATCCCCTGTGCGCTGGACCGCCGTTTCTCGGTCGGCGAGTTCTGGAACCGGATCCGCCATTATGGTGTCACCCAGACCATGTCTCTGGGCGCCATGCACATCTTTCTGTGGCAGGCGCCAGAACGGCCGGACGACGCCGACAATCCGCTGCGCATTGCCGTGATGGTGCCGATGCCGAGCCACCTGATCGACCCGTTCTGTAAGCGGTTCGGCATCGAAGCGATCGTCCAGGGCTTCGGCCAGAGCGAGATATTGGGCTTTCTTACAAAAATCGATCGACCGGGCCAGGCCGCGAAGGCGAATGCGTTGGGTCGGATCGAAGGCGACATGGAAACTCGTTTGCTGGACGACGATGGGCTGGAAGTGCCGGTGGGCGAACCCGGTGAGTTCTGCGTCCGCCCGCGCGGGCCGCATCTCATCTTCAATGGCTATTTCGACCGGCCCGACGCGACAGCGGAGTGCTTCTGCGGCGACTGGTACCGAACGGGCGATCTCGGCCGCGCCGACGCGGATGGCGACTATTTCTTCGTCGACCGCAAGAAGGATTCCATCCGCTACAAGGGCCGCAACGTCTCCTCCTTCCAGGTCGAGATGGTCGCGGTAAAGCACCCGGCAATCGCCGCGGCGGCCGCCTTCGGCGTGCCGTCCGACGAACTGGAGAGCGAGAATGAGATCAAGCTCGACATTGTGCTGAAACCGGGGGCGGCCGTTGCGCCGGAGGAGGTGGCGCGCTTCATCAACGACAACGCGCCCTATTTCCTGGTGCCGCGCTATATCGAGATTCTAGACGCCCTGCCGTATACCCCGACCAACAAGATCGAGAAGTACAAGCTGCGCGCCCGAGGCGCGACGCCGGAGACCTGGGACCGGGTCGCCGCCGGCTTCAAGCTGGCGCGTTGACCCGCATCAGGGCGGCCCGCAATATGACGGTATGGACGATGTCATAAGAAAAAAGCCTGCGAAGAAGGCAATCCTCGACGCCGCAGTGACCCTGTTCGCCCGGCTGGGTTTCGAGGGCGCCAGCTTCAGCGAGATCACGGAGCTCTGCGGTGCCAAGCGGTCGCTGATCCTCTATCACTACGGCAGCAAGGAGGAACTGTGGCGGCTCGCCGTCGAAAGCGTCTCACGGCGCTTCGACGAAGAGATGAAGGCCCGGCTCGTCATCGACGAGGATGCAACGGACGAGGCCAAGATGCGGGCCAGCATGACGGCCTTCATCGACACGCTGGTCGCGGTGCCGGAGTTCGGCCAGATCCTGCTGCGCGAGGGCACCACGCCGGGGCCCCGGCTGGATTGGATCGGGCGTCACTTCGCGCCGCCTGTAACGCAGACGATCCACTTCAACGACACAGCGCTGGAACACAGGATGAGGCGGACGATCCTCCGCGACGTCTATACAGCGACCTTCCTCGCGATCGTGGCGTTGGGCCCGCTACTGGAGGTCTCGCTCGCGGCGGCGCTGCGCCAGGGCGCCGGGGTCTATCCGCTGACCAGGGCCAAGCGCGACGAGGTCATCGACATGATGATCAAGCTGGCGCTGGGTTAGCGGCGGCCAGGAATGGCAGGATCGCCTGATTGAAGGCGTCGTTGCTGTCGCCGGCGACCATGTGCCCCGCGCCATGCAGCTCCGCCACCTCGGCGTGCGGCACCAGTTCGCGGAAATGGCGGATCGCCTCGTCGTCCACCACCTCGCTCATGGACCCACGCACCAGCAGGGTCGGCACCGAGATATTACGGGCGGCATCGTCGAAGCGGCGCTGGACGTCGGGGTCCCATTTGCGTGGGGTCATGAAGGCCGGATCCCAATGCCAACGATATCGGCTGGTGGACGGGTCGAAACGCAGGTTGCGGCGCAGTCCATCGGTGCTGCGGGGACGTCGGCGCTGCGGCAGATAGGCCTCGACCGCGTCGGCTGCCTCCTCCAGGGTGGAAAAGCCTTCGGGATTGGCCTGCATGAAGGCCTGGATCTTGGCGGTGCCGCCCGGATTCATCTTGGGCGCGATATCGACCATCACGAGGGCGCTCGCGACCGGCCCGGCGGCCTCGCCGATCGCCATCATGGCGGTGAGGCCGCCCAGAGAGGCGCCGACTAGCGCCGGCCGGCCGCTAAGCTCGCCCAGCACCGCGCTGAGGTCGCCGACGAAACCTTCCAGGTCATAGACCCCACCCGGCGCCCAGTCGCTTTCGCCGTGGCCGCGCGCATCGAGGCTGATGACGCGATAGCCGGATGTGGCCAGGACCTCGGCCGTGCCGCCCCAGGATTGCCGCGTCTGGCCACCGCCATGCAGCAGCACGACAGCCGGACCATCGACAGTGCCGCCGATTTCGGCGGCAATCCGGACCCCGCCCGCACCCTCAAAAAAGCAGGGCTCCATTATGCTGTCAGGTCGCCTCTACATAGAATTGCTTGGCCCAGCGCCGGAACGGCGCGATCGGGCCGTCACCGTCGCACAGGAACGGCCGTTCACGATAGATCTTGTTCTCCCAGATCACGATATCGTCGGTCAGCTGCCGGTTGACCTCGGCATAGAAGGCCTGGCCGATGCGGTCGACCCTGGGATCGTTTTCCGGGTTCTTGTAATAGACTTGGAACACCTGCTCTGTCAGCTCGCTCTCGATCGGGCAGTTCACCGTGATCATGCAGATCTCGATCAGGGTCTTGTAGAGCACCACGGCAACACCATAGCCACTGGTGTAGGTGTCCAGCGTGCCTTCGACCGGCCCGCGCGAGCTCGGGAACACCTGCTTGCTCTGCATCGACATGATCGGACCTTCAAAGCTCAGCCCCTCATAGTGGGCGGCGCCGGGATGATTGTGGATGGTCTGAAAATGGGCGGAGTCGACGGTGTTCTCCGCCATTTCCTGCAGACAGGTCTTGATCAGGTGCGTCTTGCTGAGCGGCCCCTTGAAGCCCCCGGCATCGAGCTGCGGTACCGCCGGTATCTCGAACAAAGGTGCGATCTTGTTCGGGTGGTACCAGGCCATGAGGTTCCCGTAATGGATCTTGGTCGGGAAGGTGTAGAGGCACGCCCGCTCGTTCAGCTTATTGGCATAGGGCACCGAGTGGACCGAGCCGTCCCCGTTGAACTGCCATTTGTGGAATGGGCACTGCACCGTATTGCCGACCACCTTGCCGCCGACGCCGATATGGGCGCCCAAATGGGGGCAGTAGGCGTCCTGCAGATGAAGCGCCCCATCCTCGCCACGCCAAGCGATCAAGTCCTGGGCGAAGCGGCGGACCGTGCGGATTTCACCCGCGGCGAGTTCATCGGCCCCCATGATGTAGAACCAGCCATAGGGTATCGGAAAATCATAGCGGCCCATCGGCCTTCCCCTTCTTCGCGGCAAAATCCAGATAGCACAGAAAACTGACATATCCGTCAGTTTTGTTCTAGGGCAAATTTAGAAGAGCAGTCAACATCGGACACTCAGTTGATTGCTGCGTCCGGATAGTACCGGTCTAAATCGGCGAGCGGTCGTGACCCACACTGCCGCGACATAAGAAATCCTTAGCGCGCCGAACTGCGCAGAAATGCACCTTGGCTCTCGCCGTGTCGCCATCGACGTCGATTCAAAAATTCAGGACACTGTGGTGGGCCCAGCCTTCGGCCACCAGACAGGCTTCAAACATGGCGGATGTCGTGCAGACGGCGACCAGCATGCTGCTGAACAATTTAAGCAGCAGCGGCTTTCCCGCCATCAGTTGATCGGCGCGCGGTCTTTGACACTCGGGTGATAAGGAGCACCTTTTTTTAGCAAGGCTTGCCACTGCGGAGTGTTCCAGACGTCGCTCCAGTTGATCAACGGGTAGACATCATTTTCTTTGGCGTCCTTCCTGAATAGTGCTTGGAGCTCGGCAAGTTTATCGGGGTGCTGGGAGGCCAGATCGTTAAGCTCGGTATAGTCGACATTCATGTCGTACAGCTGCCACACTTCTTTGCCGGCATAATTTGGAATTGTCTGCAGTCTTGGGAACGCCCAAGTCGTGTCTAATCCGTCGGGGCGATATTGAAAGCTGGCCTTCCAGCCATCTTTCACGATTGCGCCCGCACCGAAGAGAAAATAGTACTGCTCTGGGTGATGCGTAGGCGCCTTGGCGTCGGCGAAAGCATAGGTCAAGCTCGCACCTTGGAGCGGATCCTGCGGGATGCCACGCTCAACCGACGGCGCCTTTACGCCTGCAATCTCGAGCGCGGTTGGCAACATATCCGTCACAAAGCCATACTGCTCGCGGAAGCCTTGGCCGACATGTCTTGGCCAGTAGACAATCAAGGGATTACGAGTGGCGCCTTCCGCCTGAACATCGGACTTCCACTCGCGGAACGGCGTGTCCATGGCTTGCGCCCAGCCGATGGGATAGTTGCTCAGGGCCTCACGCGTGCCGATCTTATCAAAACTAGAGTCGAGTTCGTCCAACTGACCGGCATTATCCCTGTCTGGCAGCTTGAGGTCGCCATCTAGGGTGCCGTTCGGACCTCCCTCTCGGCTCGCGCCATTGTCGCCAATCATGACGAAGATGGCGGTGTTGTCGGCCAACCCTTTGGCCTCGATATAGCCGATCAGACGGCCGATCTCGTGGTCCGTATATTCAAGATACCCAGCATAAGCCTCCATGAACCGGTTGTAGATTTTCTTCTGGTCCGCGCTCAGGCTGTTCCAGGCGGGTACGCGCGGCTCGCGCGCGGGCAGCTTCGCATCGGCCGGGACAATACCCATCTTTTTCTGGTGCTCGAGCACCTCCTGGCGAAATACATCCCACCCCTCATCAAACTTTCCGCGATATTTGTCGATCCACTCCTGATCAACCTGGTGCGGCGCATGCGTAGCGCCGGTCGCGAGATATAGGAAAAAGGGCTTGTCTGGGTTGAGATTTTCCTGCCTGTCGATATAGGCAATCGACTTGTCGATGAGCTGCGCGTTCAGATGCCTGCCATCTGGCTTCACATGCATATTGTCCTCGACGAGCTCTGGATCATACTGGTTCGTCGCGCCCCCGAGGAACCCGAAGAAATGTTGGAAACCTTTTCCCGAGGGCCAACGATCGAAGGGACCGAGATCGGTCCCTTCCTCATCCGGCGTCAGGTGCCACTTACCAAGGGCATAGGTACTGTAGCCGGCATCGCGCAGATATTCGGCGACAGTTCCATCTTTGGGCTGCATGAAGCCCGAATATCCAGGAAAGCCAAACGACAGGCCACGGTGCGGGAAAATGCCCATGCCGGTCTTGTGGGGGTTGCGGCCGGTGAGAAGCGCCGCCCGCGTCGGTGCGCAAACACCAGGATCATGGAAATTTGTGAAACGCAGTCCGTTGTTGGCAAGTCGGTCGAAGGTCGGCGTGTTGATGAGACCACCAAACGCACTGGATGCGCCGAAACCTGCGTCGTCCAATAGAATCCAGAGAATGTTCGGCTTGCCCTTTGCCACCGGCGGCGTGGGACGTGGCGCCTCACGCGATTGTGCATAGGTTTCTCCCACGACGGCTCCTGCCGCTGGATCTTGCGCAGCGGTGCGCCCCGCCGGACCCAATATCAACGCCGTTCCGGCAAGAAGCAGGCTCCATCGGAGCGTGGCATGGCGAGAGGTGGTCGCAACCGTTCTAAGAGACATCGAATATCCTCCAAGGTCGAACAGATCATCGTATCCCGCTGCGGCGCTTTCAGGAGCACCGCGCTCGGTCAGCACGGATCAGTGTGCGACTTCTCGTTGGCTATACGACGAACCAGTCAATGTATTTGGGAGCGCAATTTTGTTACGAGCCGTCTCGGTTCCGCGTGGGCATGAGCCGGCATGGACAATGCTCTCAGATCTTTGCTGTCGGGATGTTAGCCATCAGGCCGCCATCGGCCAAATAGGCCGCGCCGGTGAGGAAACTGGCGCGGGCACTGGCCAGAAAGACGGCGAGCTCGGCGATATGTTGCGGCTCGCCGACACCGCTAAATTCCGGCTGGACAAGGGTCTCCGGCGGCACCGGAGCCCGAGCGTCCTGGAAGCCGTTCATTGGTGTGCGCACTACCCCTGGGCAGATCGCGTTGATGCGGATGCCACGCTTCGCGAACGCCTCAGCCGTGCCGCGAACGAGCCCCAGGACGCCGTGTTTCGAGGCGGTGTAGACCGCGTTGAATTGATTGGCCGCGAGTGCCGCGGTGGACGCGTTGACCACAATCGCGCTGCCCGGCTTCATCGCACGCCCGGCCGCTTGAATGCCGAAGAAGCAGCCGCGCAGGTTAATCCCCATGATGCGGTCGTAGGTCGCCGCTTCGGTCTCGAAAAAATCGAGGATCGGGCCGTGATAGCCAGCATTGAGGAACGCAGCATCGACTGCACCGAACCGGGTGATGGTCTCGGCCACCATACGGTCGTTATCAGCCTGGAATGTGATATCCGCTCGGCACGCGAAGGCTTCGCCGCCGGCCTCGCGGATTGATCCGGCGACCGTCTCAGCCGCGTCCAAGTTGAGGTCGACAATCGCGACCCGGGCGCCTTCCTCGGCAAAGCGCTGGGCGGCAGATTTGCCCATGCCCTGCCCCGCGCCAGTCACCAGAACCGTCTTGCCGGCGAACATCCCAAGCATGGCACCCCCAGAGCTATTGGCATCTCTTCGTACGGTGGAACTATGCCAGTATTTCAGTGATAGGCCGCGAAGTCGGCATGCCGTCGCCACCCCAGCTATCCACTTTCAGCCCCATGATCTGTTGAAGCGTCAGGCCGACGCGTGTGACCGGCTCGCTGTTACCGTTCAAGTGAAGACCGGTGCGCACCCGCCCCCCCGCCTTGCCGGCCAGCATAATCGGAATGCCGAAAACGCTATGCGATTTCGCGAATGATGTGTCGGAATGGGCAAATACCAAGCTGTTGTCCAACAGGGTGCCGTCGCCTTCGCGGACAGACGCCAAAATGCGGACGAAATCGGCCCACGCCTCCATGCTCCGCTCGACAAACCAGGTGGCCTGCACCTGATAGCCGAGTTCCGCGTTGATTGGCTCCTCGTGCGTATAGATGTGATGCGTAACGGCGCTTCCCGCCAACCGTACCTCAGACGCCGAGTTCGAGTAGATCATATTAAAGACCTTGGTCTGATTGCAGGCCAACGCCATCGCAAGTAGTTTCGTCAGGAGTTGATGGTTCTTTATGACCTGGTCGATCTCATACCCCACCGTTACTTCGGACGGTTTCGGCGGGATCGAACACGCCTCGGCCGGCGGTGGCCTCTCAAGTTCCATCTGCAGTTGTCCTTCAAGCTGCCGAAGCGACGTGAAATATTCATCCAGGCGAGCCCGGTCCGCGCTGCCCAACGACTTCGCCAGGTCGTCACGGTCCTCCTTGACGGCGGACAGTACGCTCTTCCGAAGCATCACCTCCGGGCTCGGCCGGAAATCGGCGGAATTGGGGTCCTGAAATTCCGGTCCGAATACGCGCGTATAAAATGCTACCGGCGAAACTTCGCTCGGGTTGATGATCCCGCGTCCACGCCGGCTGTAGCTGTCTTTCACATTGCCCGTCGCCGACAATTCCAGGGAGCGAAACCGGCTGTCCTTGCCGATCGCATCGGAAATCAGAACGTCGATCGTCGGGAGATCGGTCTCGTTGTACGCCAGCGGGCATTCGCCGGCGAGCGCCCCGAAAAGCCCCGTCTGATGCGGAATATTCGTCTTTGCACCGATTTTTACATCGAACCCGCTCAACACATTGATCTGATCTTTAAAGGGCTCGATGTATTTGAGCTCGACCGGCAAATCGTAATCCTTGCCGATCTTGGTCGGGATCCATCGTTCGGGCGTGATCCCCAACCCCCAGAACCAGGTGCCGAACCGGACGGGCAATGGGGCGCCCGTTGACGCTAGGGCAGTGCCGTTTTCATTCAGGAAGCAGTCGAGAAAAGGAAGTGCAACCGTCACCGCCGCGCCTTGCACCGCTCCGCGGAGAACTGATCTGCGGTCATGTTTGATACTCATTGATGGCTTCCTTTCAAGGCTTGGGGCCCACGTCAGGCGCAATGGAAAACAGTGCCTCGCTGGTGGCGACCGCACGCAGGAGTTCAGGCAAGCGATAGCCGTTCGCGACGAACCGTTCGTTCAGCCAGCGCACCCACTCGGTTTCGTCCCGGTTAGCCGCGCGCCCGGCCGCGTAACGGTAAACGCTGTCGACGAGGCAGGTCGACACCGCAGGATTGTCGTGTAACGCGGTTCCAAGTCCCGCGGCATCCTTGAACGCCACGCCGTCTAGCTCGCCCGACGCGTCGATATCGACACCGTTCTCTTGAGTGCGCAGCTGACCAAGCCCGTCGAAATTCTCAAGTGCCAGCCCGATGGGATCCATAATCTTGTGACATCCCGCACAAATCGCGTCCGTCCGATGGGCGGTGACCCGCGCCCGCGCGGTTTTGTATTGCGGATTGCTCGTGTCCTGCACGACGGTAAAATTCACATTCGCCGGCGGCGCCGGCACGTGCTGACACAGCAGCAGCTCTCGAACCGCCTTGCCGCGCAGTGTCGGAGAACTCCGGCCGGGGTGCGCGTGAAGCGCAACGAAACTCACCTGCGACAGCAAGCCCTCCCGTGGATCGTCATGGGAAAACTCGAACGGTTCCCAGCCTTTCGCACTTGTAACTGGCACGTCATAGACCATGCCGAGCGTTCGGGTCATGAAGGTGTGCCGCGTCGTAAATAAATCGCGATAATCGCCGTGCCGTTCGATCAGCAGGTCCGTAATCGTCCGCAGCGTTTGTTCCTTTGCATCGTCCGCGACCCTTTGCGTGAATTTCGGATAGATGATCGGGTCCTTGACGAACGTGTCGAAGGCGTCGAACTCCAGAAAATCCGAAAAAAAGGCGCGCACGCCGGCTTCCATGCGCGAGGAGGCCAGCATCCTGTCGACTTGGCGCGCCAAGCCCCGCTTGCTGTGCAATTCGCCGTTCGCAGCGGCTGTCAGGAGTTCATCGTCCGGTGTTGTATTCCACAAAAAGAAACTCAGGCGCGTGGCGATCGAAAAGGCATCGAGGCGGCGTGTCTGGGAGCCGGAAACAGGCTCCACCGTTTCCTGGCGGAAAAGGAATTTCGGCGACGTCAGCATACCGGCCAAAGCAAATTTAAGTCCGGTGTAAAAGCTGTGGGACGCCGTGGCAGCGTCGCCCGCGGCTCCGACCCAGTTCTGCAACTCGCTTGGCGCTAGAGGATGACGGAACAACAACCGCCCGAATTTTCCGATGAATTGCGTGGCGCAAACCGGATCGGCCTTGTCCGGGCTCGACGGTTGGCATGCCACCGTCGCTTGACGATGTTTTTCGTCCACGACCTGTTCCGCGATCGCCCGCGCCCTGCCCTCATATTGCTCGAAGCCGGAGGGCGTGATCGTTCCTGCGGCGGATCCGATCGCCAGCAGCCCGCTCGCCCTGACCTCTGGCTCAAAAGAGCCTAAAACCCTTATGTCGGCGCCAAAAATGTCGGCAATGCTCTGACGATACTGCCCCTCGGTAAGCCGGTTCGTGACGATCGGACCGCCTTTGGTGCGCGGTGCGTCCGACGCGCCGCAACTGGCAAGCGCCAACCCCGTCGCCGCGACCAGAAGCGTGTGCGTCCACCTACTACGAAGCATACCACTGCTCGCCTCGGCAGGGCCATTGGCGCTCACCTCTGAACCAGGGGGTCGGCTTGCGCGGTCGTCTTTTTTTCGTCTTTGGGGTGGATCACGAACGCATGAATTGCGTCGATGCGGAACGCCGACGAAATTGCGGTGCAACGTCCGGTCTTTGGATCGGGGTAACCATCGGCGAAGCGATTGAGGGCATTATAGACTCCGGCGCAACGCAATCCGTATTCTTCCGGAACGGCGATGCCCATCCGCCGCACATGTCCGTCGTAAAACGTATCAACATCATAATATCCAGCCAGCAAACCCGACGCGGTGCCGTCCGGTCGAAGCGTCATGCGCAGTCGCGCACCTCGCAAGTAATATTCCGAGTGACTGACCCCCAGTATGAATTGTAAATGAAGGTCGATCGGATCGGTGGTCAGAACCCCGTCGACGATCTTACCGTGCGCGAGATTGTGGAAATGGGGGTTGTCATGCACCTGCAGGCTGGCGCCCGGCAGCGGCCTGCCTGTCGCGTCAAAGGGCGCCGGATCCGAGCTCGAGTAAATCCCCACCTGCACGTCATTGTCGTTACGAGCGTTTTTGACGCCCGTAACTTCGATCAATACAGTGTGTTCACCACTGCGATATCCGGTTCTGTAGTTATCTTCGGCATCCCCGTTCGCCTCGAAGTGGCCGGTTTTGCGAAAACCGACAATACAGCCGATAACGCGGAAAAGCTGGTTGTCGACGCCAGGTTCACCTGTAGGGCTTTCGAACTTCTGATGAGGGCATGTGTTGGGCCTGGCGGCGTTGGCCGAGGTCGACCCATCGAGATTAAGCCCAAAGGCAATTGACCCTCCGACCGTCCGAAGGCCAGGATCCGCGACTTCGTCAGGCTTTAGGCATTCCGCCTTAAACATCTTCGTGGCGGCGTTATGAAGCGTACTTGTCGCCTCCCGGCCAATACTCTTCAAATGATCCCGATCCGCCTCGGGCAAGCTTTGCAAAGCATATTCCCGCTGTGTCACGGCCACGCCATCAGGGCATACCTGCTCGACTGGCCCCTCGTAGTTCGCGAAGTAAATATCGGAGACAACAAAGCCCAGCGTCTTTCCGGCGGAATCGGCCTGTGCTGAAATTCCAGTCATGGAGAGAAAAATAGCCGATGCTATCAGTAACCTCAGATTATAGAGTCGCGGCTGGCATCTTGACCTGAGGTAATAACCGCGGATGCTGCCGCAACTCATCGTTTCCCGCTGCCCGAAAGTCATGTGATACTCCTCGGTGCTCGAATCGCTCGTTGCCCCAGGCAGGGGGCTAGGCCCCCGCCCCGCCGTCATAGACAATTTGGACGCGGCGGTTCTGCGGCTCCTTGACGCCATCGGCGGTCGGGACCAGCAGGTCACGCTTGCCCTTGGCGACGATCTCGATCTCCGACGACGCGATGCCGTCCTTCTCCAGCTGGGCCGCGACCGATTCCGCACGGCGGCGGCTGAGGCGCATGTTGTAGGCGTCGGAACCCACGGTATCCGTGTGACCGGTCACCGTCAGTTGGGTCACATGCGCCGGACCGGCATTGGCCGCCGCCTGGTTCACGATCGACACCGCCTGCGATGTCAGGTCCGACTTGTTGAAGTCGAAGAACACCAGATAGCTGTGCGGGACCGATGGCGCCGGAGCGACCACCGGTGGCGGCGTATAGGCCGCCGGCGTCGCCTCAGGCTCGGCCGAGCCGCCAAAGTGGTATTTCAGCTCGAAGCCCCACGTCCGCGGCGGCGCATACATATTGCTGTTGAAACCGACCGAAAAATAGAGCGGGAACAAGGCGGTGACATAGGTCGAATCCAGCGCATTATCCATGAAGAAGCCCAGATCCACCGGATAACCGTAAATGTCCGCCCAATCCATCCGGACATTCAGCGTTCCGTATGACGGAATAATCGATCCCGGCTCCTGGTCCGCCGAATCATATTGTTGTCCCTGCCAGGAGTAGCTCGCCGTCGCGGACACCTTGCCGATGCTGGCGTCGACAGGCAGCTGATAGGTGCCCGAGACGCTGAACTTGTTCTTCGGCATTTGCGTGAGCGGCCGGTTGCTGGCGTCGATCGGGGGCCCGAACCCGTTCGGGTTCGGAAGCAGGAACGTATCGAAATTCGCGTGGATATATTGATAGCTTCCTGTGATCTCCAGCCCTTCGAAGGGGATCAGCGTCCCTTCGAAAGCGAGGCCTTCGAAGGTCGCCGTCGCCGCGTTCGTCTTAGCCTCGACGGTCCGCGTCGGATTTTGCAGGGTGATCGCGACGCCCTCCTGGATATTGGAGAATGAGCCGTGCCACGCCGCCACATTCGTGCGCGCCTTCACTCCTGCCAGGGTCCAGTCGCTTTTTAACCCGATCTCCGCTTCGGTATAGTATTGCGGCTGGACGAATGCCCTGGGATCGTTCGGCTCGAAGCCGGTATTGAAGTCGCCGCTGCTATAAGCCTTGGCGCCGCGGACATAGACCATCGTCTGGGGCGTGATCTGATAGTCGAGGTCCAGCGTCCAGCCGGGCGAGTGGAATTGATGGTCGAGCGCGGCCGTCGGCCCGCCGACGACGACCGACGTGATCGATTGCCAATTCCAGCTATAACTATAGCCGGCGGTAAATCTCAGCCCCTCGACGACGTCGGAGAGGTCGTAATCGGCCTGCGCGAACAACCGTTGCGCCCGGCTGGAGTTGCCCTTGAGGTTGGTCAGCGGCGTCCCGAACTCCAGCACCGTTCCCTCGCCAAGGCCTTTGGTCGAGCCGCTGTAGTCGAGGAAGCCCCCGACGACCCAGTTCAGCTTGTCCGAGAGCGCCTTGCCGTGAAGCTGGATCTCGTCGCTGACAACCCGCTGGGCGGGCGTGGGTGGCGAAGGCGCGGTTGTTACGATGATCGGCAGGCCGGTGTATGTAAAATCGATCGGCGTCTGTTGCCCATATTCGCTGTAGGACGCCAGGTTCCTGATCGAGAAATCATCGCTGATATCCCACTTCGCGATGTCGGAAACAGTCCAGTAGTAGATCTTGTCTTCAGGCAGGCCGCCGAAGCCGTACACCTGCCTGGGACCGAGCGCTTGCTGCCGCGCAAAAATCGAATTCATCTGGGGGTACAGCGAGAAGGCGCCCGCCTTTAAGCCTGCCAAATACGTAGCTATCTGGGTCTTGGGATTTAGAAGGCCAGTGTAGTCAGGCCCTTTGGCCAGCGTGAGCGGTATCCCTGCGATCGAGCTGAGCTGAAATCCGGGATCGAGGTTCGCCAGGATCAACGACGAGTCGTTGCTCGATACGTTGACGCCCCAATAGAGCAGGTAGTTCTCGACATCGTCCGTTGGGCGCCAGGTGACACCGAGCCGCCAGCCGAAATAGTCGCGATTGTCGAGATCGAGCCCCGCATGAGGGCCTGTCGCCACCCTGGTGAAGCCATCGCGCAGCTCGCCGATGCCGGAGAAGCGGACCAGCAGCTTGTCCTCGACGATCGGCACGTTGATGGCGCCCTCGAAGCCGCGCTCATTGTAATTGCCAAGCGTGATCTTCGCGTAACCCTCGAAATCGTTCGCCGGATGCTTGGGCTCGAACAGAATCGCGCCGCCGACCGAGTTGATCCCAAACAGCGTGCCTTGCGGGCCGTTCAGCACCTGAACACTGGCGAGGTCGAAAAAGGTGCCGATGACACCGGTATTCACAGTCGGAATCTCGGCGAAATAGCCGGCCGCGGGCAAGCCACGTACAACCTGCAGACCGCCGTCGTCGCGATTGGTGAGCTGCACGACGTTGAGCGACGGCGCCAGGGTTTGCAGGTCGGCGATGCCGCGTACCTCCTCCTTATCCAGCCTCGCGCCGGTCAGCGCGGTGACGGCGATCGGTACGGTCTGCAGCCGTTCCTCTCGCTTGCGCGCGGTGACAACGATCTCCTCCAGGCCCTGGGACGCCGAGTCGGCGGTAGCACTCGATCCAGTCGATGTTTGGGCTAAGCAAGCACTGCCGGCCAGCCCAGCAACCGCCAGCGCCGTTCCGGCTAGAATCCAACTGCGCATCGAGACAATCATGGTCCCCCCCTTAATTCCGCGCCCAAGTTGAGGCGTTGTTCCACTGTGGGTCTCTCAGCTCATTGGCCAGACCACTTCGCGCTTATAGGCTCGACTTACAGGCGCACGACACAGAGTAGAATTGAGACAAATGGCCATTCGCTATCTCCCTGGCCTAAAACTGCGGCATTCGCCACCCTTTCAATGTAATCGATATCATAGCTTTAATCCGACGACGCATGGACGATCGAGACCGGCGTTTCTGGGACACCGCAATCAGCGCGCGTTAGCCGGAAGTGGAACAGTTGCTGGTGACGACTATAGCTTTGGGTCTGCGCCGAGTGGGGGAACGTATTGGAGCGTGGTCAAATCCGGCAGACTGCGAGTCATGAGACCCTTCTCGGTAGGTCTATGTCGGACGAAACCATACGCAGCGCCAGCGCACACACGGGGCCTGGCCGCGACCAATGACTTTATTGGACGTCGCGCGGCAGGCGGGTGTGCCGACCGCTACGGTGTCGCGTTCGCTCGAAAAGCCGCAGAGCGCCGCGGAGACCACTTGAGCTCGAATGATGGAAGTGTCGCCGCCTGAGCTATACGCCGAACGTCCGCGCGCGGAACCTGCGCAGCAGGAGACCCGACTGATCACCATCCTGGTGGCGGATTTCACCAATGCATTCTTCAGCGAGATCGTGCGCGGATCGACTGCCGCGCCGCGGCGTTAACGTTTTTCCGGCAGCGTGAAACCGTAAAGATCGAGACCTGCGGCCACCACGACATATTGCCGTCCGCCGATGCTGTATGTGATCGGCGCGTTGGTTACCGCCTCGCCCAGATTGACATGCCAGACCGAGTGCCCGTCGTCGGCGTCAAGCGCGATGAGATCCTGATCGGAATCGCCACCGAACACCAGCTTGCCCGCTGTGCTCAACAAGCCGGGGTAGCCGAAACCGGGACTGATGCCGACACCCTTACTGAGCGGGTGCTGCCAGCGGATCTTGCCGGTGGTGTAGTCGATCGCCTTGATCGCCACTTGAAAAGCGAGCATATCGTCCCTCCCCCCAAATCCCGCCGGTTTCGGGGAAGTATCGGTCAGGTAATAGATGCTGTAAGCCTCGGCCGAAGGGACGTAGAGCAGGCCGGTGGCCGGATCGAAGGCCTGCGCCGGCCAGTTGACCGCGCCGCCGGACGTCGGATTGACCAACGTCCCGTTCGTCTTCGGCTCCTTGTCCGGATCAGGAATCGGCCGCCCCTGAGCATCCAGCCCCTTTGCCCAATTTACGTTGGCGTAGGGCTCGGTCAGCAGATGCTCACCGGTCTTGCGGTCCAGCACGAAGAAATAGCCGTTGCGGCTGGCTTGCATCAGCAGCTTGCGCGTTTTGCCTTGGAAATTACCGTCAACCAGCACAGGTGTCTGCACGGCATCCCAGTCGTGCGTGTCGTGCGGGGACACCTGATAGTACCAGACCAATTTTCCGGTATCGGCGTCGAGCGCGACGATCGAGCAGGTGAACAGATCGTCACCCTTGCGACCTTGGCCGGCATGCACGGGATTCGGGTTTCCCGTGCCCCAATAAATCAGGTTCAACTCGGGATCGTAGGTGCCCGGCAGCCACGGCATGCCGCCGCCATGCTCCATGGATTGCGCGTCCGGCCAGGTCTCCGATCCCTTTTCGCCAGGCTTGGGCGTCACCCGCCACTGCCATTGAAGCGCACCCGTCTCAGGGTCGCGCGCTTGGAGGTAGCCGGGCAGATCGAGCGAATCGCCGCCTGCGGCGACCATCAGATGGTTCTTCATCAATGTCGGCGCCATGGTCGACACGTAGCCCAACCGGGAGTCGGCGATCTCCACACGCCACTTCTCATGGCCGGTCGCGGCGTCGAGCGCCACCAGATGGCTGTCCGGGGTCTCCAGATAGACAGTTCCGTTATGCACCGCGACACCGCGGTTACCGATCGAGGTGCCGGACTTGGTGACATAGGTCCAAATCTCGCGCCCGGTCCGCGCATCGACCGCCCAGACGCGGTCCGGCATGCTGAAATACAGCACGCCGTCCTGCTCGACCGGCGTCGCCTTGATCGCGGGCTTCATCCCGAAACCCTCGGCCGGCACTTGCGCCTTGTAAACCCAGGCGAGGGTGAGCGCGGCTACATTGCCGCCGTCAATCTGGGTCAGGTCGCTGTGATGCCGTCCAGTCATGTCGCCGTGATAGGTCGGCCAGGAACGGTCGGCGGCAGGCTCCGCAGCCGCGGCCGTGGCAATCAGTGCCGCGATCAGCGCGCCGGTTCTCATTTCAGCTCCATAAGATAGGCGGTGAGGTTATGAAGGTCGGAGTCGGTCAGACGCGGCAGCAGCTTGCGGTGGCCGTCTAGCGGATCGTCGATGTCGACCCTCACATCCTTCGTGCGCGCGATCGAGCGGTAGACACCATCGGCTGTATGCAGGCTGACGTCGTATTCGCCGACGAAGACCGCCGCGCCCGAAATCTTCGCCCCGGTCGGCAATGTAACGGTCACTGTTACCGGCGGTTTATCCACCGGCCGCAAATTGAGGCCGAGGTAATCGAAGACCGTGGGGCCAGGGAAGGCGATCATGCCCTGCAGTATGTCGGGCTTATATTTCGTACCGACATGCGCCAAGTCGCCGGTCGACGAATGGCAATCCTTGCAGCCGCCGGGACCATTGAAGAACGCCTGGCCAGCCCGCGGATCGCTGCCCGCGCCAACGTCGATCTTGTAGCTGAAGCGGTTCATGACCAGCGAGATGCGATTATGCAGAAAGTTGGCGATGTCCCCGGCCTGCGGAACCAAGGCGGGAAACGGCGGCATGCCGTGATCGGGGCGGCCCTTGGCCAGCACATCCGCGACCAGTTCGCCCTGTTCATCCTTGTTGACCAGTTCGGACAAAATTAGGTCGGGCGCCCGTTCGCTGCCGCGCGCATCGGAGCCGTGACAGAACGCGCAGGTTGAGACGAAAGTCTGCTGGCCGCGCTCCGCAGCGGCCTTGTCGATCTTCCAGCGCGCCATCTGCCCGGTCGCCCCGAACGAGACCGCGACTATGATGACGCCAAGAGCCACGCTGGCAGCACGCACCGACATGCGCATTCCCCACATCGCGTCGTGTCCTTTCCTCGATTGACACAGCGCAACCATCGCTACTAAATTCCGCACGACATTGCAAACGATTGCACAAGCGACGCGATAAGGAAGGGGATTTTTGATGGCGAGTCTGAACAGGCGAAGATTTCTGGGTGCATCAGCCGCCGTCGCGGGCACCGGCCTGTTCGGAGGAAGCGCCCTTGCCGACCCCAACGGATTTCCCATTGGCATTCAGCTCTACTCGGTCGGCGACGAACTGCGGAAGGACTTCGAGGGGACGCTGCGCACGATTGCCGAGATCGGCTATCGCGAGATCGAAGGGGCCGGTCAGGCCGGGGGCGGGCACACCGTCAAGCAGATCGCGGAGTTCGGCAAGAGCGTGGGTTTAAATCTGCGCAGCGTTCATACTAGCGTCATTGAATTGCAAAGCGGCGCGGACCGCATCTTCCAGGAAGCGCACGATAACGGCATCGAATACCTCATCTGCGCGATGCCATGGCCCAAGGATCCCTCGCGGATCAAGCCGCTCGACCCAGCCGACCCCCTGTTCAAGGAATTCGGCAAAATCGCGCCATTCGTGAACATCCTTAACAATCTGGTCCTGGACGACTGGAAGTGGATGGTCGATTTATTCAATGAAATAGGCGCCAAGGCGAAAGCCGCAGGCCTTAGCTTCGGCTATCACAATCATAACTTCGAATTCAAAAAGCTGGACGGCGTCCTACCCTATGATCTGCTGCTCGAGAAGACCGACCCGCGATTCGTCTCGTTCGAGCTCGATTGCGGCTGGATGGTCAGCGCCGGCTTCGATCCCGTTGATTACCTGACCAAACATCCGGACCGTTACCGGCTACTGCACATCAAGGACTTGGCCAAGAACCAGCCCTCGGGCGGCATCAAGACCACGGAGGTCGGCAGCGGCACGATAGACTGGGCGAAGATTTTTAACGCTGCCAAGAAGACCAAGGTCAGCGGTTATTATGTCGAGCAGGAGCCGCCCTTTGAGAAACCGGCGCTCGAATCCGCGCGGATCAGCTACGACTATCTGCACGCGCTGAAAACGTGATCGCCGCCGATCCCAGGAGCGACACGCGGCTGTTCGCGACCTGTTTCGCGGCAATCGTCGCGACCTCGTTCTGCTTCATCCTGCGAGCCCTGGTGGTCGACGATTGGGGTCGCGAATTCGCGCTCTCTGAAACGCAGAAGGGCGAATTGCTCGGCGTCGGCCTATGGCCTTTCTCGATCTCGATCGTGCTGTTGAGCCTGCTGATCGACCGTATTGGGTTCCGCACGGCGCTGTGGTTCGCCGCCGCCTCCCATGTGGTGGGGCTTGCGGTATTGCTGACGGCGAGCGGCTATTGGGGCCTCTATGTCGGGACCTTCGCTATGGCGCTGGGCAACGGCGCGGTCGAGGCGGCAGCGAATCCCCTGGTCGCGACGCTCTACAGCCACGACAAGCCGAAATGGCTGAACCGTCTGCATGCCGCCTGGCCGGCCGGGCTGATCCTGGGCGGCGTCCTGGCGCTGGCTGCGGGCGCGGCGACGGATTGGCGGATCAAATGCGCGCTGCTGGCGATCCCAGTCGCGGTTTATGTCTTCATGCTGATCGGCAGGCGCTTTCCGGTCAGCGAGCGCGTAGCCTTCGGCGTATCCTACCGCGCCATGCTGTCTGAGGCGGGCTTCGTTAGCGCTGCGATCATCATCCTCTTGATAATGCTAGAGATCGGGCGGCTCGCCGACCTGTCGACATCCGCGCTGGTCGGTATCGTCGCGGTGCTGACGGCGGCCTATGCAGTCCTCACGAGGGGGGCTGTCGGACGGCCGCTCTTCATCATGCTGGTGCTGATCATGATCCCGTTGGCGACGACGGAACTCAGCACTGACGGCTGGATATCCTCGCTGATGGAGCCGGAGATGCGGCGTCTCGGGCTGCAGGCCGGATGGGTGCTGGTCTATACCTCGGCGATCGTCTTCGTCATCCGCATCTTCGCCGGTTCGCTGATCCATTGGCTGAAACCGTTGCCGGTGCTGGCAGCCGCATCGGGGCTGGCTTTCCTTGGACTCTATGCGCTGTCCACCGCAACCGGCTTCTGGCTCCTTGCGGCAGCTACGCTCTATGGCATCGGCAAAAGCTTTTTCTGGGGCACCAGCCTGGGCGTCTGCTCCGAGCAGTTCCCCAAGGGCGGCGCGGTCACGATCAACGTGATGGCCGGCGCCGGGATGTTGGCGGCTGGCATTATCGGGTCGGTGCTGCTGGGCGCCGCGCAAGATCGTGCAACCGCCGATGCATTGGTCGACCGCGATGCGCGGCAAGGCACACATCTGGCGGAGACCTACCTCACCGGCACCAAGGTCAGCATCTTCGGCCCCTATCGCGCACTCGACGCCACCAAGGTCGCGGGGGGCGATCCGCCTGATCGGGCGTTGCTGAGCGAAATCCAGGGCGACGCCAAGAAGACGGCGCTCAAGGATGTCGCCAAGCTGCCGCTCGTCATGCTGGTCGCCTATCTGGTCCTGATCGCGATCTTTCGCCGCCGGGGCGGCTATCGCCCGGTGGTTCTGGCGCAGGCAGCGGAATGACGGCGCGCCCCCTGCGCCTCGCGATGGTCGGCGGAGGCCCCGGCTCGTTCATCGGCCCGGTCCACCGCATGGCGGCCGAGCTCGATGGCGCATTTAAGTTGGTGGCCGGCGCGTTCAGCCGCGACCCGGCGAAATCCCGTGCGGCGGCGGAGCGCTACGGCCTTCCGATCGAGCGCGCCTTTCACGACTACGACGCTATGCTGGATGCGGAGCGGGCGCGCCCGGATGGGGCCGAAATTGTCGCCATCGTCACGCCGAACCACATGCATCTGCCGGTCGCCGAGGTCGCGCTGGCGCGGGGTTTCCATGTCATCAGCGACAAACCGGC